>Ga0209721_1000659_pt1 | contig 29293 bp, 31 predicted proteins | sample TshhotsprinmetaG_FD_184139 | JGI IMG/M metagenome (GOLD analysis project Ga0209721, IMG submission 184139) | Hot spring microbial communities from South Africa to study Microbial Dark Matter (Phase II) - Tshipise hot spring metaG (SPAdes)... | ecosystem: Environmental > Aquatic > Thermal springs...
CTATTGCCGCCATGGCATCCAGCAAATCCTGATCCACCGCCCGCTTGGGCAGGTAGCCGCTGGCTCCTCTGGCAAAGGCTTCGGCGATGTACTCGGCCTCCTCGTGCATGGAGAGTACCAGCACTTTGGTTCTGTCTCGCAGCTTGGGGAGGGCCTCGAGGCCTGACATACCGGCCAGATTGAGGTCGAGGATCAGCAGATCGGCGTTGCGCTCGGGTTTGGAGAACCAGGCCAGGGCATCCTCGGCCCGGTCAAACTCGGCCTCCACGGAATGATTCGCTGACTCGAGCAGCAGGCGCAGCCCCGTGCGAATCAGGGCATGGTCTTCAACCAGCGCCACCTTCATACCGGCACCACAAAGCTGATGCGCGTACCCTGCCCAGGCGTACTTTCTACGCTCAGGCTCCCGCCCAACAGCTCGATTCGTTCGCGCATACCTACCATCCCAATGGAGGTAGGGGTATGGAGTGGATCGAAACCGCGTCCGTCATCGGTCACCAGTCCGCGCACCCGCCGATCCCAGGCCGAGAGCCCCACGTAGACTCGCTTGGCCTGAGCGTGGCGGGCGACATTGGTCAGGGCCTCCTGGATCACCCGGAAGAGGGCAATCTGTTGGCTTTCGCGCAGCTGGGGACATTCGATTTCGTACTCGACCAGTAGGCCGGTTCGCTCCTGGTATTCGTGCAGGTAGCGCTCGAGGGCTCTGGCCAATCCCAGGTCGTCGAGCACAGCAGGCCGAAGTTCACGGGAGAGGCGGCGCACCTCTTCCAGGGCCTGCACCACCGCTTTGCGGGCTTCGCCGAGATACTCCGGGCGTTTTTCGGTGATCTGCAGGGCCAGCAGGGCTGCTGTGAGCTGGCTGCCCACCTCGTCGTGCAGCTCCCGCCCCACCCGGCGGCGCTCTTCCTCCTGGGCAAAGAGCAGTTGGTGCATCAGGGTACTGCGCTGGGCCTCGCGTCCCCGAAGCCGATCTATCTCGCTGGCCTGCTTAAGACCCATCGCCACCAGCGAGGTGCTGAGGGTCAGAAACTCCTCTTCCGAGGGGGCCGGGTGCTCGGGCAGGTGCAGCACGTAAGCCCCGCGCACCTGTCCTCCTGCTTGCAACGGCAGGGCCACCAGCCGCTCGTGCCAGACGGGTTGCCCGGTTTCCACGGCGGCCTGGGCCAGCTCGTGTGAGGCCTGCCCCAGCGAACAACTGATCTGGCAGTTTTGTAAGTGCTCGAGCTCGGGCTGGCCCTGCTTGAGCCGATACACCTCACCACACCGGGCCCCCAGGTTGTTGCGCAAGACCTCGAGGCCCTTGCGCAAAAGAACCGCTTCATCTGTACCAGAAGCTGCTGTCGAGGCCAGTTCGGCCAGTGCATGACACCACTGCTGCGTGGCAACTTGAACCATGTTTCCCAGATTAGATTTTTTTGCAATAACGTTTGTCCCTACCCGGTCGCCGTATGGTTTGCGCCACCCGTTATCTCGGACTCCAGACATCACATACCACCTAGGCGCCCCTGAGGATCTGATTTGTTGTTTTTGGGGTCACCTGAGCACACACTTGCACTCATACCGGCAACTCGGTGGTGCTCTTAACCTGCCGCAGGACCGCCGAGGAAATCACCGTACCCAGGCCAGGGATGGCGGTAAGGTGGTCGAGCAGGAACTTCTGGAAATCGTTCAGGTCGGCCACCATGATTTTCAAGAGAAAGTCATCCTCGCCCATCACCACATGGCACTCGGTTACCTCGGGGTATTTGAGCACCTCCTGCTCGAAGTGCTCCACATCGGCCCGGCTCTTGTGGTCGAGCCTGACCCGCACAAACACACACAGGCTGCGGCCAATCTTGTCCTTGTCCAGGAGGGCCACATAGCCGCGAATCACCCCCAGCGCCTCCAGCCGCCTGACCCGGCGCAGGCAGGTAGAGGGGGAGAGGTTGACCAGCTCGGCCAGCTCGTTGTTGGGAATGTTGCCCCGGCGCTGCAGAATTTGCAGAATTCTGCGGTCTTTTCTGTCCAGTTCGATAGATGTCATAGGATTTTGACATTTTAGCTGTTTATGACATTGGGTTGCATTCCTTTGGTTTTTGGTGGGCGTTATTGCATCCCACTGCCGGGATGGGGGTGCTATCTTGAACCCAAGCACCCATCTGCTCGAACCCGAGGTATGGCATGAAAATCAGAACCCGCGCCGTTCACGCTGGACACCACCCCGATCCCCAGACCGGAGCCCACGTGGTGCCCATCTACAGCACTTCGACTTTTGCCTACGGCTCTTTCGCCAGGGGCGAGCGCCTGTTTGCCGGGGAGGAAGCTGGCTACATCTACGGGCGCATCGGCAACCCCACCGTGCGGGCTTTTGAAGAGAAGCTGGCCAGCCTCGAGGGGGCCGAGGAAGCGGTGGCCTTTGCGAGCGGGATGGCTGTCATCAGTGCCCTGTGCAACACCCTGCTAGCCCCCGGCGACGAGATCGTCTATCTGGCCCCGCTCTACGGTGGAACCGAGGGCTATTTTCTGGAAACCCTCACCAAGTTTGCGGTGCGCGTGACCGACGCTGGAAGCGTGGAGAACCTGCCCAGCGTAATTTCTCCTGCTACCAAGCTCATCTACCTCGAGACCCCCACCAACCCCACCTTGCGCATCCACGATCTGTCGGCAGTGGCCCAAACTGCCCGAGCCAGGGGTGTTCTGACTGTGGTGGACAACACCTTCGCCACCCCCTACCTCACCCGCCCGCTGGAGCATGGCATCGACCTGGTGCTGCACTCGGCGACCAAGTATCTCGGCGGTCACGGCGATGCTCTGGCTGGGGTGCTGGCCGGCCCCAAGGAGCTGCTCGACGCGGTACGGGCCGAGGGGCTGCGGCATATTGGCGGAACCCTGGGCGCTTTCGAGGGCTATCTGATGCTGCGGGGCCTCAAGACCTTGCCCTTGCGCATGGAGGCCCACTGCATGAGTGCGGCGAAAGTGGCGGAATATCTGTCAAGTCATCCCGTTGTTCGGCGCGTATACTACCCCGGCCTGCCCTCCCACCCCGGCCACGAGGTTGCCAAGCGACAGATGCAGGGCTTCGGTGGGTTGGTTTCCATTGAGCTGGCATCGAAGCAGGCCGCCGCGATGTTTTTGGATGCGCTGAAGCTGTTCACCCAGGCGGTGAGCCTGGGCGATGTGGAGTCGCTGGCGACCCACCCGGCCTCTACCACCCACCAACTGCTGCCGCCGAAAATCCGCGAGCAGCATGGCGTAACCGATACTCTGGTACGGCTATCGGTGGGCATCGAAGACCCCGAGGACCTGATCGCCGACCTGGAGCAAGCGCTGAGCCAGGTCATTCCGGTCGCTCTTGCACCGGGCTAGGTGCTGGGCCCCTGGTTGGCTGTCCGAGTTGAGCCGGTATACCAAAGAAGGTAGCATAGCGCTAACCTTTATGCTGGCACCTCAGACCAATGAAGCCTACCGTCGCCTGCGCCGAATGATCCTCTCACTCCAGCTCAAGCCGGGCGAGGCGCTGGTGGAGCGCCGGCTCGAGGAACTCCTGTCGGTTTCCCGCACGCCCATCCGGGCCGCCATCCAGCAGCTTTTCCGCGAGGGGTTGGTGCAGCGTACCGGTCGGGTTTACACCGTGGCCCCCATCGACCTGGCCGAGCTGGAGGAGGCCTTCGAGTTTCGGAGCTGGCTGGAGACCCATATCGTGCGGACAGCAGCCGCCCATCCGCCCAAAAACCGCGAGCTGAAAGACCTGCTGGCCTCGGTGGAGGCCGATCTCGATCCCGAGGTCGAGCTGGAGAAAGCTACCGACTTCCACCTGGCCCTGGCCAAACTGACCGGTAACCGCTTTGTGGTGGCCTCGCTGGCCCAGGTGCTGCAGCGCATCTACCGGGCCCGCTACTTGGAGATTACCCGCCCCCAGGGGGCCGACCAGGCCCACATGGACCACACTGTCCTGATCGAACTGGTGCAGCAGGGCAAGGGCGAGGAGGCCGCGGCCTTCATGCAGCGCCACCTCGAGCGTTCCCGCGAAGCCTTGCTAAAAAGCCTGGGGGGTACCCGGCTGGGCTCAATCCTTCTGGGCAACCACCCATAGGGGGGTCTGCGGCTCCCCGAAGGTCTCGCCAGATGAAATTTGCTGCGAAATCCGCACTTCCTGCTGACAGGCCATTTTGCTGGGAGGTGTGCAGGTCTTGTTCCACCGGTACCCTTATCTTGCGACGCCCTCGTCTTGACGCAGCCGGCTTGATCGGTACAATCTAAACACATACCAACTACAGGCTTGCCGGCAAAGCCCCAAATGGCCTGCAAAAGCCCTTAGGCACGTGTATGTTCTCATGGAGGATGTTCATGAAGAGACTGGCGATACTTGGTTTGGTGGTAAGCAGCATCGCGCTAGCCCAGTTCACCCCGCGCAACCCTGAGTGCATTGCACCGGCTGGGGCCGGGGGCGGCTGGGACTTTACCTGCCGCAGCGTGGCTCAGGTGATGCAGGATCTGAGGATCGTAGCCCAACCCATCAAAACTACCAACCTGACTGGAGGTGGGGGTGGGGTGGCCTACGCCAACGTGGTCACCCAGCGTAACGACGACGCCAATCTGATTGTGGCGGCCAGCCCGGCCACCACCCTGCGGCTGGCTCAGGGGCAGTTCAGCCGCTTCACCGAGCGCGATGTGCGCTGGCTGGGGGCGGTAGCTGCCGACTTCGGCCTGGTGGCGGTGAAGGCCGACGCCCCCTGGAAAACCATGCAGGAACTGGTGGCGGCCTGGAAAGCCGACCCCTCCAAAATTGCCGTGGGTGGGGGTAGCGCGGTGGGTGGTCAGGACCACATGAAGGTGCTGCTGCTGGGCCGGGCAGCGGGCATCGAGCCGCGATCCATCAAGTATGTGCCCTTTGATGGGGGTGGACAGGCCCTGACCTCGCTCTTGGGCGGCTTTGTACAGGTTTTTGCTGGCGACGCCTCTGAGCTTCGCGCACAGCTCGAGGCCGGTACCGTGCGGGTGCTAGGCATTATGTCGCCCCGTCGGCTGGGTGGGTCCTACGCCAATGTGCCCACCTTGCGCGAACTGGGCTACAACGTAGACTGGGTGGTCTGGCGGGGCTTCTACGTTCCCAAGAACATGCCCCAGGCGGCGGTGGAGTTCTGGCAACAGGCCCTCAGGCAGGTCGAGCGTAGCCCGGAGTGGGCTAAGGTGCGCGAGCAGAACGGCCTAGGCCAGTTTTTTATGGTCGGTGCCGAGTTCCAGGTCTTCATCGACCGGCAGGTCAACCAGTTCCGCAACCTCTCGCGGGAGCTCGGCATCATACGCTAGCCAGTGACCCCTGGCCCGTCGCTACAAGCTCAACCCTGCCAGGTGGCCATCGCCGCGATTAAGCCGGGTAAACCAGGCCATCCGGATGGGCGGTGGGTCGGCTTTGTTGCGCTCGTACATTGCACGGGTCGAAGCAGCTCTGCCCGACACGGCAGGGCAAGGAGCTGCACGGCTGGTGTGGCGAACCAGCTCTGGGGCAGTTCAAGTCAGGAACCTTCCGTTTTCAGCTATCGGTCCTGGGCTGTAATACTAGATTCGGTCAGTTCATCACCGGATGGTGACGAACTGACCCGACCGAAAAGGGTCATTTTTTCGACGACCGACAGGGAGGGGTGTGCTCTTGGATTCAAAAAGATAGCCTCTTGATTTGGAAGACTGTCTTTTTTAATCCGGTATAAGCCATCAGGTACCATTTATGACCGACCGTATCGTAGGTGCGCTGTTTTTGCTGCTGGCGGTGGCCTATGCCTTGGAGGCCAGCCGGATGCAGGTTGGCTTTTTGTCCGACCCGCTGGGTCCCCGTCCCTTCCCCTACATCATTGCGGCCCTGGTGGGCCTCTCGGCGCTGTGGCTGCTCTTCAGACCCGACCCCGACCCTACCTGGCCGCCTAGGCACCTGTGGCCAACCTTTGGTCTGGTGCTCTTGAGCCTGGTGGCCTACGCCTATCTGCTGTTGCCTTTGGGCTTTATCTTGACCACCACCCTCGAGATGACCCTGCTTTCGCTTTTGTTTGGAGCCCGCTGGTGGCAGGGCCTGGGCGGAGCCCTGGCTTTCACCCTGGCGGTCTACTTCCTGTTTACTGAAGGGCTGGGTGTGAGCCTGCCGGTGGGCCGGATTTTCGGATAAGGAGGTTTGTGGACATCCTGCAAGCGCTGATGAACGGCTTTGGGGTGGCCTTCCAGCCCCTCAACCTGCTGCTGGTGGTGCTGGGTTGCCTGGTGGGCACCCTGATTGGGGTGCTGCCCGGCATCGGCCCCATCAGCGGGGTGGCCCTGCTGGTGCCCCTTACATTCGCCCTCAAGATGCCACCCGAGTCGGCGCTAATTTTGCTGGCCGGTATCTACTACGGGGCCATGTACGGCGGTTCCACCACCAGCATCCTGCTCAACATCCCCGGCGAGACCTCCTCGGTGGTCACGGCCATTGACGGCAACAAGCTGGCCAAACAAGGGCAGGCTGGCCCCGCCCTGGCCATGGCGGCCTGGGGGTCGTTTATTGCTGGCACCCTTTCGGTAGTGGGCCTCATGACCCTGGGGCCTCTGCTGGCCCAGTGGGCCATCCGCTTTGGGCCGGCGGAGTACTTTGCCCTGATGGTCTTTGGCTTTTCCACCCTGTCGGCCCTGGCAGGCAAAAACCTGTTCAAGGCCCTCATTGCTACTGGCTTTGGCCTGATGCTGGCCACGGTGGGACAGGACCCCCAGTCGGGCATCTCGCGCTATACCTTTGGTTTTTTGCAACTGGAAGACGGCATGGATTTTTTGGTGGTGGCCATTGGTCTTTTCGCGGTGAGCGAAGTGTTGATGATTTTGGAGGAAAAAACCCCAGGTGCTATACGAGCCCAGGTGGGGCGCATCTACCTTTCCTTCAAGGACTTTATGGCTTCGCTGCTGACCATTCTGCGCAGCAGCGTGATGGGCTTCCTGATTGGGGTCTTGCCCGGAGCTGGAGCCTCCATTGCTAGCTTCGTGGCTTATACCACCGAGAAGCGCCTGCTGGGATCTAAGGCCCGCTTCGGCGAGGGTGACTTGCGTGGGGTAGCGGCCCCCGAGTCGGCCAACAATGCCGCGGCAGGCGGTGCAATGATTCCACTGCTCACCCTGGGCCTGCCCGGCAGCGGCACTACCGCCATCATGTTGGGGGCGCTGGTGAGCCTGGGGGTGACGCCGGGGCCGCAGATGTTTGAGAAAAATCCCGAAGTGGTCTGGGGCCTGATTGCCTCGATGTATGTGGGGAATGCGGTGCTGCTGCTCTTGAACCTGCCATTGGTGGGTTTGTTTGTGCGGCTGCTGGCGGTGCCGGCCTGGTTCTTGATTCCAGCGGTGTTGGCCATTAGCTTCATTGGGGTCTATGCGGTCAACAACAACCCCTTCGACCTGCTCTTGATGGCGGTGTTTGGCTTGCTGGGCTACCTGATGCGCAAGCTCGACTTCCCATTGGCCCCGGTGTTGCTGGGGCTGGTGCTGGGTTACCTGATGGAGATCAACCTGCGTCGGGCCATGACCATCAGCAACGGCGATGTGGGCTATCTGTTCAGCAGCCCCATCGCTGTTGTGTTGTGGGTGCTGGCGGTGCTTTCGCTGTTTGCCCCGGCCATCCTGGCCCGCTTGCGCAAGCAAGGTCTCGGCGGTGACGACGAGCTTTGAAGTGTAAGGGAGGTTACGCCCCCCCTTACTGGACGCGCTACCCTCAAGGCATGGAGCTGCTCGGGTGGTCGCTGGTTCTTCTGGCTGTTTTGCTGATAACCGGTCTGCTGGGGCCGGTCCTGGGGGTTGTGCTGGCCATTGCGGCCCTGCCGTTGCTGGCAGTGCTGGGTGTGGTAACGTTCCCGTTGCTGCTGGTGTTGCTGGTGCTGGGTCTGGTGCTTTGGGTGGTTGGCAGTGCCCTGGGCGTGGCGATCGGCCTGTTGGGTTTCATACTGCAATGGGGTTTGCCGCTGCTTTTGTTGGTAGCTGGAGTCTGGCTTCTGGTCAGGACGCGCCGCCCCCGCTTACAGGCCTGAGGCGGCCATAATTTGAAAAAGCCCCCTCGAGAGAGGGGGCCGACAGTTTTCTTCAGTTTATCGGCACACGATGCACCAACACCAGATTTATCGGTACACGATCCGCCGACGCTCGCCCTCGCGGCGGTCTTCGAGACCCTCGAGGCGACGCTCGCCCTGATTGCGGCGCTGCCCCCCACCCTCGCGGCTGCCGTAAGAGCGGCCCTGGCCGCGACCAAAACCCTGACCCTGACGTTCTTGTCGCTGGGGCAGCCTGGACTCGGCAGGAACCTCGGTGGCTTTTATCAGGCGCAGGTCGCGCAGCGCGGAATGGTCGAGTTTGCTGGCGTCTTCCGGGCGGATATCAACGTAAGCGGCCGTGTCCCCCTCGAGGCGAATCCGGCCAATCTCACCTGCGCCAGCTCCCTTCAGCACCGCGACGGCTCGGTTTACGCTCAGGCGCGGGCCAGAGAGCTTGAAGGTCACCCAGTTTTCCTCGCCAGTAATCAGGCTCTTGGGGGTAGGAGCCCCACCCAGAATCAGGGCCAGCATCCCGGCTACTGCGTCCACGCCCCCTTGGGCGATCAGGCGGGCAGCCTGCTCATGCCAGAGCTTCTTGTCGGCCTCGGGCTGCTTGGCGATGCGGCGGGCCAGCACAGCCCACTTGGCCTCCATGACCTCCTCTGGGGTGGGGCCATTGATGCGCTTAAAGCTGCGCTTGACCTCCCGCTCGAGGGCCTCGAGCTCGCGCTTTTCGCGTGGACCATACAAGACCACCACCTTACCCGAGCGCCCCGCCCGGCCCGTGCGACCTGAGCGGTGCAGATACGACTCCGTCTGGTCGGGCAGACGGTAGTGCACCACTAGATCGACCTCGGGGATGTCCAGCCCACGGGCTGCTACATCGGTGGCTACCAGTACGTTCACCACGCCGCTGCGAAAACGTTCCATCACCCGCTCACGGTCAATCTGGCCCATGTCGCCGTGGATGGGGGCCACACTGTGGGCGCGGCTTTCTAGCCCCATGGCCAGGTCGTTGCACTCGGCCTTGGTGCTGGTGAAGACAATGGTGCGCTCGGGTGCGTAAGCGAAGAGCAGATCCGAGAGCATGGCCATCCGGTTGTGGATGGGGGCCTGAATGGCGACCTCTTCGTAGGAGATGGCTTCATCCTTGATGACGTTGATGTGCACCGCGCTCCGCTGAAAGCGCTCGGAAAGGCGGCGTGCCCATGTGGGCAGGGTGGCTGAGAAGAGCAGGGTTTGACGGCTGGGGGGGGTGGCCTCGAGGAGCTGCTCCACGGCCTCCTCAAAGCCCATCGAGAGCATCTCATCAGCCTCGTCTAGCACAGCAATTTCGATTCTAGACAGGCTGAGCACTCCTTGCTCCAGGTAGTCGATGGCCCGGCCAGGGGTGGCCACGACCACATCGGTGCCACGCCTCAGCGCCTCGGCCTGCTTGCCGTAGCCGGTGCCCCCGTAGATGGGGGTGATGCTCAGGTGCGGAGCCAGCCACTCGAGCTCTTTAGCGACCTGAAGGGCCAACTCGCGGGTGGGAGTCAGGATGAAAGCCCGCGGGGCGCGCCCCCGCTCGCGGGCGGCCTCGAGGCGATGTGCGATGGGTATGCCGAAGGCCAGGGTTTTACCTGTACCGGTGCGGGCCTGACCTAGCACATCCTGGCCCTCCAGTGCCAGCGGAATGGCTGCTGCCTGGATAGGAGTGGGGGTGGTGAAGCCTCTGGTTTGGATGGCCTGAGCAACCTCAGGCCGCAAGGTAAATGCGGAAAACTCCATATCGTCCTTTGTGGGTGTGGGCTGAAAACCAACCCTGAAGGGTTCGCGCCGCTCATCCCAGAAAGAACCGAATGTCCAAACTGTACCGGGGTTAAGGATGTACGGCTTTGTTGAACCATGCGCCCGACCGCACCCTGCGGCCTCGAGTGAGCGCAACCCTTGCAGTGTGCGGGATTGAGCCGGTTTTGTCAAGGCTTTTGGATGTGCCGGTGCTTGCTTGCGGATGCTGAGGGAGAGTTTTGCCGGATGGCTTCTGCTATTCTGGGGCCTCGAGGTGACTGTGCGCTGGTTTGTTTTGCTTTTGTGGATTGCGGTGGGTGCTTTTGCGCAACCGCTGGCTATCCGTCAGCTGGTGCTGGATTTAGAGGGGGGAGGGGCCTACCTCAACGGTTTGCCCATTACCCTGAACCCCCCTGCCAGGGTGCAGGAGGGCCGTGCGCTAATTCCGGTGCGGGAGGTGGCGCGGGTGCTGGGGGTGAACCTGGAGAACCTTGCTCAGGGAACCCCGGGGGTGCGGCTGGGGAAGCTGGAGCTCTATCCCAACCTGGGCCAGGCCCGTCTGGATGGGCGGCAGGTGGGCCTGAACGAAGTGGGGCTGCTGCGCGATGGGGTGATGTTTGTGGCCGCCCGGACGCTGGAAGTGGCGCTGGGCGCGACGGTGGTGTTCGATCCCGTTCAGCGCTTGCTGACCCTGACCTATATTCCGGGCGCAATTGCCCGCGATACCACCCGCCCGGTAGCACGTTTCGCCACCGAAAAGCTCGAGTACCGGATTGGCGAGCCCGTGCGGATTATCGAATACTCTTACGACCCCGATGGGCAGCCGCTTTCCTTGAACTTTACCGGGCGTGAAGAAGCCTATTTCACCCCCGGTGAGAAGGTCATTACCCTGGTGGCGACCAACCGCGCCGGCCGCAGCAGCGAGCCTTTTTCGCTCCGCATTACGGTGAGGCCCGAGGTGATGTTCAGCGCCCGCGACTATGCCCTGCGCTATTTCAATCCAGGGCGCACCTTCCCCGACCCCGAGGTGTTGAGCTATCCGATACTTTCGACCGACCGGCGGGATGAAAGCGTTCCCCTCATAGTCTCGAACTCCCCCGAGGAAGCCCGCCGAACCGGGATACTCTACAGCGAGGTGTTTACGGGTCAGGCCCGGTTACTGGCCTATCACCTCAACGCTATGCCGATCCCAGCCCGGCTGGTGGTGCTGGCTACCAACATGGATACAGCGCCGCTCAGCCTCAAAGTGGAGCGGCTGGGGGAGACGGCGGCTACACGGGTTGTGGCGGTACTGGGGCAGGTCGGCCTGATGGACTTTTTGCTGGCTCCGGCGGGCGAGCGGGTGAGCCTCGAGCCGGGCCAGACCGTTCCCCTCTTCAAGTCGGCGCTCCTGGCGACCGGACAGGGCCTCAACCTGATGGCCGATCTGCAGGCCAGTGGCCAGGTCAGCCTGACGGTGGCCATCGTGGAGCAGGGCTTGCTGCCCGGTGATGGCAACGCAGGGTGGGCCGCCCTGTTGCCCATGCTGCCCAACCTCGAGCCCGACGGCATCCATATTCGTGGCACCTTTCCTGCAGCCGTTCGCAGCATGCGGGTGCGGATGGAAGGGAACGTGGGGCGCATCGTGATTGGCGATGGCGTCTTGGATCCCCATCTGACCGGGGTGGACGCCCTTACGGGGCAGAGGGTTCAGCTTCGCGGCAACTACGGGGTCACGTATCGGATTACCCTGGAAGGAGCGTTGAACACGGCCGGGGCGTTCTCCCCCAGGGGGGGCGCTTATGCCGGGGCCATCAGCGTCAATGGGCTGCTCCAACCCGTGCCGGCCAACGGGGTGCTGTTTCGCCCCGAGAGCCCCATGCTTTTATTCCGCGAAACCCAAAGCGACCGGGTGGGTTTGGAGCTAATCCCGGCGCCAGGGTCGTTTTTGCCGGTGAACCTGGTGCTCTACCGGCTCCAGGAGTCGTCCACTGCCCAGGGGCGCTAAAACAGGCCGGGTAGCGGAATTGTGTCCACCACATTGCCGGCTCGAGCCGAAAAGCCTGCCTCGAGTACCACCAGCGCATTGCCCACTGCCATCGAGTTCAGCACCGCGCTGGACTGATTGCCGGTGCTGGCAACATAGAAGCGGTCGGTTTTCCAGCTCAGCACAGCCCGGCGGTAGGCTCGGCGGGTGGGATTGGCCTCGAAGGGGGTATCGGCCACGGCCTTGATCAGGCTGTGCGGGGGGTCGGTGCGCCCCAGGAGCCGGAAGATGAAAGGCCGTCCAAACAACAGGAAAGTCACCATAGCCGACACAGGATTGCCCGGTAAGCCCATCAGGGGTAGCCCGTTCCAGGTGGCGAATAACAGTGGGCCGCCCGGCTGAATTTTGACCTTCCAGAAGTGGATCTGACCCTCGCGCTCGAGCAGCTGGCGCACGATGTCGTATTCGCCCATCGAAACACCCCCCGTGGTAATCAGGAGGTCGAGTTTTCCAGCCTGACGCAGTAGGGTACGCAAGCTCTCCACATGGTCGGAAACCTTGGGCAGAATAATCGCTTCCCCGCCGGCCTCGCCTACCAGACCAGCCACCGAGTAACTGTTGGAGTTGTACACGCCGCCATAAGGCAGAGGCTCGCCAGGCTCGACCACCTCGTCACCGGTGGACAAGATTCCCACCCTGGGTCGTCGGACCACCGGTAGGGTGGCATAACCCATCGCGGCCGCCAGCCCCACCCGCCCTGGCGTGAGCAGATCCCCCTTGCGCAAGTAGGTCTGCCCCAACTCCAGGTCGTCGCCTTTGCGACGAATGTCAGCGGTGGAGGCGGGCTTCATAAGCCAGACGAAATCGCCCTCCCTTAGGGTGTCCTCCACCCGTATGACCGCGTTGGCCCCTTTGGGAATGGGTGCGCCGGTAAACACCTGCACGGCCTCGCCTGGGCCGACTGTTCCGGTGAAAGGCTTACCTGCGGGGGATTGGCCCACCACTTTGAGCTTTGCCGGATTGCCGATGGTCGCTCCCTGGGCGTCGGTCTCGCGGCAGGCATAGCCATCCACAGCCGTGTCATCGGTGTAAGGATGGTTAACTTTGGAGCTCAGACTGGCCCCCAGTATGCCGCCATAGGCAGCGGCCAGGGGCAGGTGTTCAAGTCTCTCTAGGGGCACAGCCTGCTGCAATACGACCTCGAGGGCGGCTTCAACGGAGAGGTTTTGCTTCATAGGCTCTATCCTAACTGTCCACAGATCCCCTAAAAAATCAAACCGATAAACCGATGAAGTATCTACTCGTGCTTCTTTCTACTGCGGTTACCAGGACTCTCAGCAAAAAAGGATCCTGAAGAGTTCTCGGCTTTCGCGGGTTATGGAGTCCTTTTCAAGAAACTGCGCAAGCCCAGGCTTGGATTTTGGAACTCTCAACCGTGAACAGCCTCATCTGTTCTTGGTAGGTGATCGTCGGGTTGATGCAAGGCTACCACTCCGTCCCGAAGGTGGGATTGGCCTTATGAGGCGCGGGCAGTAAAACAGTGTTTTGTACTGGTTTGTGTCCAGTAATCCGCTGGTCCACAGATGTATTCTCAAGCGCCAACCCCGAAAGCAGCGACCAGCAGGGACCAGAAAAATGCCTACCTTGGAAAGCAACGAGCCCAGACTGTATCGACATAACCTGAAGTTATCCCATAAATAACTGTCCACGTATTGCGGGGCTCCTGAGTGGGCTATACCATGTCTTGGAGGTGATATACCTTGATTAAGCGCAATTTTTTGGTGCTTGTAGCCACGGCCTTTCTTTCGGCCGGACTTCTTCAGTCTGCGACAGCCCAGGCCAGTCCTCTCTACGCCCAGTGCCAGGGCTGCCATCAGCCCACCGGTGCTGGGGTTCCGGGGGTGTTCCCTCCGCTAGCAGGCCACGTGTCCGAGATTCTCGAGGCCAAGGGTGGCCGCGAGGTTCTGATACAGGTATTGCTGTACGGTTTGCAGGGCCAGATTACCATCAAGGGCCAGCGCTACAGCGGGGTGATGCCTGCTTACGCCCAGCTCAAGGACGAAGAGATCGCGGCCCTCTTGAACCACATCTCGACCCAGTGGGGCAACAAGTTCCCCGCCGGCCAGAAAGCCTTCACGGCCGAGGAGGTCAAGGCCCAGCGGGCCAAGCCCATGACCGCAGCCCAGGTGCTTGAGGCCCGCAACAAGCTGGGATTGAAGTAACCCCCCAAAAATCAGCAAAAAGCCCACCCTTAGGTGGGCTTCGTTTTTGTGACCTACCCCATAGCTAAAGCCGGGGGCTTCTGGGGTCATCGAGCATGAGCAACCTCACCGCTCTCGCCCAAGGGCAGGCCCTGCCCGCTTTCTGTTATATGGCACGGAGCACTAAATGCACACACAGCCATCTTCCCGATGGCAAACCGCTCACCCTATGCCTTGCGCCGGGCGCGGCGCAAAAAGGGCTTGCGCGGTTTATTTGGTCATTAAAAGCGGCGTCAAATCATCTTGCGTAGGATCATGGCGATTTGACCTTTGCCGATTTCGGCGTCACCCGCCGCGGCCTGGGCTTCCCAGGCATTTAGGTACTCTTCCAAAACCACGCTGGCCACCGAATCCATAGCCCTGCGCGTAGCGTTGATCTGATCCAGCAGGTCGCTGAAGGGGCGTCCCTCCTCGGCCATGCGCTGCAATCCCCGCACCTGCCCCTCAATGCGCTTGAAACGGCGGAGGATGCCTTCTAAGGTCTCGGGGTCGGTGAAGGTGCCGTCCAGCTTGGGCCTGCTCGAGTTCATCCTCACCTCCTGTCAAAGCAGCTTTTGCAGCCATTCCGGGGTGATCTCGAGGAAAAACCGGTTGAGCACACTAAAGGTGCCTGTAAGCAGCAGGAGTCCCACCGCGATGAGCACGAGTCCTGCGGTAATCTCCACAGCGTGCGACAGCCGCGCAGCCCGGCGCAGCAAGTTGCGGGTGCGGTCGGCGAAAAGGGCCACCAGCAGAAACGGAACTGCCAGACCCAGAATGTAGGCCAACAACAGGTGCACCCCGCCGCCCGCGGCGGTCAGGGTCAGGATGCCACCCAGAATCGGGCCGATGCAGGGCGTCCAGCCCAGCCCCAGCACGATGCCCAGCACAAAAGCCCCCCAGGGGCGGTCGGTTGGGCCCTGGTAGCGCAGGTTAATCCCCCATTTGGGTTTGAGGCCCAGCATGTACAGGCCCAGCAGAATCATGACCCCGCCGCCTATGCGCCCCAACAGGTCGCGGTACTCGAACAAGAGTCCCCCCAGCAGAGTAAAGGGCAGCCCCAGCAACAAAAAGATGGCCGAGAAGCCCGTTACAAAGAACAGTGCGTTCAGTAGGGGGCGCCCCTGCTGCCCCCCCAGATACAGTAGGTAGGTGGGCACAAGGGGCAGCACGCAGGGCGAAAGAAAAGACAGGAAGCCTGCCAGGAAGGCGATGGGCAAGCTCAGGGTCATGGTGCTCCTCAAGCAGTTATCCCAGTACAGGGCAGGTGGTGGGGGCTTTGGTGTGCTCGGTGTAGGGAATGACGGTGGCTTTGGCCACTTCCTCGCGGGCCCGGGCGGTGGTGCGGAACAAGTCGCGCAGGGCCTGGTTTTGCGCACGGAAGAAGGCATCGAACTGGGGGTTGCCCAAGAAGCCCACCGCATAGGCCTCGTCCTTGGTCGCGTCGTACTCCAGGGCCACCGCGGCCAGCGCGTGGGGGGCCGGGCCACCCTTCACCTCACCGCCCCTGCTCACATCAAAGGACGAGAGGTGGGCGCAGCAAACCACACGGGGCCCCCGATCCCCTTCGGGCTTGTAGTAGCCCATGGCCCCGAGGTTGGGTGCAGCGTAGCTGTAGGCGTGAGGACATATGCTGGTATAAGCCACAACGCTCTTGTTCTTGCCCACCCCGCCCGTCCAGCGGTAGTTCTTGCCGTCGGGCATCTTCACGTCCACTGGGGAGAGTTCTACCCCCAGGTTGACTAGGATGTTGGGGGTAGCGGCAAAGGGATAGGCAAATACGAAGGGCTGATGGGGCTGCAGGCTGCTTAGCTTGAAGGGGTTGCCTGCCTTGTCGACGAGCAAGGCCCTGGGAAAGGTGTTGGCGCTGCTCTGGGCCTGGACAAACTCGAGCATTCCCAGCGGGGAGACTTTGAGCAACAGCCCCAGCGAGGTGCCTTTGGCCAATAGGTCAAGAAAGTTACGACGATCCATTCGAGAACCTCAGGGGAGCTTGAGCCAGGGGAAACGCTTTTGCGTGGTGGGGTCGAGCTCCAGCAAGGCCCGGGCGGGCATTTCCACCTTGGGTAGGGTTTGGGCGTTCATCGGCTCGCTGCCGTCGATGATGCCGTTTTGGTAGAGCATGAAGGCCACCACCGCATACACTTCGTCGTTACTGAGGATGCCCGGCGTGGCAAAGGGCATGGCCCGGCGGGTGTAGTCGAAGAGGGTGGTGGCGTACTGCCAGTAGTTGCCGATGGCAAAGTCCACCGAGTCGATGTCTTTGGTAATGGGGAAGGGCTCGGAGACCAGCCGGGTGAAAGCCCCGCCCTCTCCGGTACTACCGTGGCAGCCTGCACAGTGGATGGCGTAGACCTTGGCTCCTTCATCCACAGTGCCCTCGCCGGGGGGTAGCCCCACCCCGTTGGCCAGAATCGAGGGGCGGATGTTCCATTCCTGCACTTCCTGTTCGCTTAGTGGGGTACCGATCTGGTAACGCCCCTGGGCCAGCACCAGCGCAGAGAGGGCCAGGCCCGAAAGCGCCACATAGAGCCATTTGCGACGCTTCACGACTCACCTCCACAGCCGCCCCGCCCCACGGCCCCAAGCTGGGAGGGCACCCCGGCCAGGGTTTTATCGCCGTTGACCACCTTGCCATCGGCCCCAATCCGCCAGGCCTGGATGGCGTTGTAGTGGTAGCGGTTGTTGCGGGCCCATTTGCGGAAGAACTCCTCCTGGGTGGGCTGGGTGTTTCCCTTTTCGTCGGTGGCCCGGCTCATGATGACCGTCTCGCGTCCGTCCCAGACCCAGTTGTATTTGAAGCGCACTGCCGAGAGCGCGTCGGGAGCTGGCTCGATGGAGGCTCGTTTCCAACTCTGTCCTCCATCCAGTGAAACTTCTACCAGCCGGATGCGCCCGTGACCGCTCCAGGCCAGCCCCCGAATCTCGTGGAAGCCCCGGCTGATCTGCTGCAGGCCCGAGGGGTAGGTGATGATGGACTCGGGGTCCATCACCCAGGTGAAGGCCCAGATTTTGCCGTCGCTCATGACGTCGGTGTACTCCGAGGTCTCGTCCTTGCTCATCACCGGGGTATCGGTCACCTGGATGCGGCGCAGCCACTTAACCTGGATGCTGCCCTCCCAGCCCGGCACCACCAGCCGCACCGGGTAGCCCTGCTCGGGCCGGATGGCCTCACCGTTCTGGGCATAGGCCACCAGCACGTCCTCGAGGGCCTTCTCCAGGGGCAGGCTGCGGGTGTAGGCTGCAGCGTCCTGCCCTTCGGGAATCAGCCAGCGGGCCCCCTCCTTGATGCCAGCTTCTTTTAAAAGAATCGAGAGCGGCACCCCGGTCCAGGAGGAGTTGGACATCAGCCCCCGGCTGCGGGTGGCGGTCAGGGTCATGTCGGGGGGGTTGCGGTAGCCGTTCTGCCCGTTGCCCGCGCATTCGATGAAGTAGGTGCGGGTGACCGAGGGAAAGCGCTTAAGGTCCTGCAGGGTGAACATCAGGGGTCGCTCGACCATCCCGTGGATGACCAGCCGGTAGTTGGCGGGATTCACGTTGGGCACACCGCCGTGGTGCCGCTCAAAGTGCAGCGAGCTGGGCGTGATCACCCCCTCCAGCTTGTCCAGCGGCGAAAAGTTGGCCCCAGTGTGGCGGCTGCGCAGGTTGGGCGAGATGTAGCGGATCACATCTTTTTCGTACTCGCTGCGCTCGCCATACTCGCGCAGGGTAGACCCCAGGAGCTTCATGGTCTCGGTGGCCCCCTGCGGAATCTTGCCCTGGGCCAGCCCTGGTGAGAGCTTGACTAGGGCCCCCGCAGCCATGCCCTTGCTCAAGAGTTGGAGGAGTTTTCTACGATTCATGCCTTACAAATCTCCTAATCAGGGGGTGGTGCTGAACCCCACCCCCGCCGACTTCAGGTTTCCGGTCCGAACATATCGCCCCACAGGCCCCGGGCCCACTCAAAAGCCAGGCCGCCGTTCTGCCTGGAGCGGTTGTTGTCCACCGTGGCCTGCTGCCGCACCTGCCGGGCCGCAGCGTCCCAGTTGTGCTTGTGCGAGACCCAGATGGATTCTTCAGAATTCACAAAGCTGTAACAGATGTTGTCGGGGAGGGGGTTGGCAATCTCGGCCAGCCGCTTACCAGCAATGCGCTGGGCGATGTGATCGGCCACGATCTTCCCGTCGTTGTAGGCCACCTGCCCGCTCTTGGGGTAGGGTACGTTGCCCATCACGTCACCAATCACATACACCCGGTCGTCGCGCTCGGAGAGGAAGGTGGGGAGCTGCACGTTGGCCCAGCGGTCGCCCAGGCCGGCGGTGCGCACGATCTCCCCGGCCTTCATGGGCGGGATGATGTTGGCCAGGTCGAACTTGAACTCGCCCAGCGAGGTCTGCACGGTCTTCTTGGCGTAGTCGATGGCGGTGACCTCGGCCTGGGGGATGTACTGGATGTAGTCCTTGTAGAGGTCGTTGAAGGCTGCGGTGAAGCCGGGTCCCTTGGAGATAGGGCCGGGGTTGGCGTCCAGCACGATGACCTTGCCCTTGATCTGGTTGGTTTTGAGGTAATAAGCCAGCAGGGCTGCCCGCTCGTAGGGGCCTGGAGGGCAGCGGTAGGGGGGTCTGGGGATGGTCAGCACCAGGTCGCCCCCCTCGAAGCGGTCGATCTGGCGCTTGAGGGCGATGTGTTCCCAGGGCTTGAAGCCTACCGGCAGGAACTGCTTGACCTCGCTGTAGCCCTGGATGGCCTCGTACATGTAGTCGATGCCCGGCGAGACCACCAGGTAGTTGTAGAAGATGATGCCGCTGGTAGTGCGTACGTACCGGCCAGCCCGGTTGACCTCCAAGGCCCGCTCGTTCACGATGGTCACCCCGGCCTTGGCCACGTTGGCGTAGTCGAAGACGATGAAGTCCAGGTCCTTGACCCCGCCCAGGTACAGGTTGCTCATCGGACAAGACATGAAGGCCGGGTTCCTCTCGATCAGCACCACCTCGATGTTGGGGTTTTTGCGGCGCAGATGACGGGCAGTGCTTACACCACCCCAGCCGCCCCCGATGATCACCACCCGGTTGCCCCGGGCCGGTCCTAGGACGCTCGAGGGCTTAGAAAAAAACTCCTGGGCGAAGCCGCTGGTGGCCGCGGCCACGCCGGCGGCTGTACCGGCCTTGAGGAGCTTGCGACGCGATATTTTTTTCATGCTTCCTCCCCTCAAAAACCCGAGTCCTGCTGCGGTTGGGTCTACTGTGGTCAGACTCGGGTTTGCTGTAGCTTATCAGAACGCATATGAAAATCCTGGAGTTAGCGAGTGGGGGTATTCCCCTATCTCTTGCCGCGATCTGTTCAAGGGCGCCAGGGCTTGCCCCCCAGCGACTCGATGATCTGGCTCATCACACCCCTGGCCTCCTGTAGCATGCCCATGGTCTTCTGGTTCTGGGCGACCCCCGGCATGATGCTCATCAACATGGGTTCAATGGCTCCTACCAGCACCCCATCGGGCAGCGAGGCCACAAAGAAGCGACACGGCGCGGCAAAGCCTCCAGCTGGCTGGGCTTTGAACATTTCGTAGGCCCACTCGCTCTTACAAGGTTGGATTCCCACAACACCGCCCATGTTGACCGAAGGCAGCACGTTAAGGCCGTTATTAGCCAGTTCACCCTCGATCAGCAAGGTGGTCTCTTCCACACTGGCCCCCTCTACCTTGTACAAGAGGGCCGGCATCATACCCGAGCTGGGGTCGGGCATCATGGCCGGGGCCACCTTACGGGGCAAGCCCAGGTTGGCAATCACTGCTTTGAGCTTGGCACCCAACAGGCGGCTCTTGGTGTTCTTGACCCCCATCATGCCAAACATCAGGTCGGGGTCGAAGGTGCCCACCGTGACCACCCCAGGCCGGGCTGCATGTACGTAGATGGTGGGGGGCAGGATGATGGCGGTCATCACGTTTTCCTGCACCGCGGCTAGGACGCCGGCCTCGGGTTCCAGGACCATCAGCAGGTAGTCGGGGAAGTCGGTCTTGAAGTTCCTAACCTGGCCGCCCAGGTTCAGGGTACGGGCCACCTTCAGTCCCTGGGCATTTACGGCCGCCTCTACCCGGGCCTGGGCCTCGGCCACGCTAAGCCCGCGCAGGGTGGTTTCCAGCGACTGCGCCAGGGCCGACAGGGACAGGATAAAAGCGACCAACAACAACCACTTGATCTTCATGAGTCTCCTCTAGGGTCTTTGAATGGGGAGGTTCTGCTCCGACCAGGCACGGAACCCGCCGTTCAAGTTCTTAACTTCGCTGTAGCCCAAGGCCCGCAGGTAGGCTGCGGCCACCGCGCTCACGTGTCCGGTGCCGCAGTAGACCAGGATGGGTTTGTCCTTGGCCTTGGGCAGTTCGCTCAGGCGGTCGGGGAGCTGGCTGATGTGGATATGCGCTGAGCCCGGGATAAAGCCCCTCGAGCGTTCCTCCACCGTCCGCACATCCAGAATGTAAGGCTCGAAGACCTCCACATAGTCCTGGGCTTCGGCGGCGTAGAGCAGGTAGCTGGCCGGGTTGATTTTTTTGATAAAGCTCCCCATCTGCAGCAGCGCCAGCGGGGTCATCTCCTGGGCCTGGGCCAGACCGCCCAGCACCACCAGCATCAGCCAAAGCTTGCGCATCCCCTACCTCCTAACGGGTGAATCCGGGCATCTCGGTGAACTTGTTCTTGCCCCGGGTGGCCTCGGCCAGCATGTACATCGAGAGGGCGATGTACGGCTCGGAGTAGAACTCAGGGGGGTGGATGCCTATCGACTCGTAGCAGAAAGCAATGCGGTCTTGCAGGGTATAGAGCTTGTCGGCCTCGAAGCGGTAGGCGGGCCACTCGTTGGAAAGCCCCTGGCGCGGGCTGCGCACCGGCGAGAGCCGCACTTTACCGCCAGCGTAGCTGTCGTGGCAGATGGCGCAGTTCATGTCGCGGTCGCCGGCGCGGTGGAACCACAGCTCACGCCCCAGGTTGTACATGGCGATCTCCTGCGAGGCTTTAGGTACCACATTGATGGGCATCTCGCTGGACTTGGAGGCCACGTAAGCCGTGAGGGCCTTGATGTCTTCCCGGGTAATCTGCTCGGGGCGGAAACCCTGCAGGTTGATCATGCAGCTACGTATACGGGTCTCGAGGTCCTCGACCCGCCTTGTATCGGCAAAGTAGCGCGGTAGCTGGGTCAGGGCGCCCTCGAGCTTCCCCGGCCCCAGGCCAAAGTCACAGGCCTCGAGGGAGGCATTGCGCGGCCCACGCTTTTGGGCAAAGAGTTCCTCCCCCTGGGCCGCGTACAGCTCGCCGGGCAGAATGCCGGCGGTCTGGCGGAACAGCTCCCGCTGCCGCTCGGCTTCCTTATAAGGGTCTAGCGTCTGTTGCTGGGTAAGGGCGATGCTCAGGCTCAACCCCAGCGCCAACAAAAATCCAATCCACAGGCTGCGGTCACGCATGGCATCACCTCTTGGCATTGACCGGCGAAGCCGGGTCGAGCAGGAAGGCGGTCACGTGGGCGGTCTCCTCGGGGGTGAGGATGCCGTGGTAGCCGGCCCGGTACATCAGCGAGCAGGGCATGGTGGCCCAGGCGTTATAAATCTTGTCGTAGGTGTACTTGACCACGGCTTCGCTGGTACCGCGCTGGCCGTAGTTCACCAGACCTGGTCCCATGGTACCCGCGCCCGGTTCCCTGGGGTCGCCGGTGTGGCAGGCGTAGCAGTTGCCTTTGCGGGGGTTGGTGAAAAGGGCCTCGCCTTGTTTCCAGTCACCCATCAGCTTGCCATCGGCGGGGTATTTGATGAGGGCCCGCTGGCGCTCGAGGAACCCCCCCACCTCTTCTGGGGGCAGCTTGTCGCGGTACTGTGAACACAGCGCCTGGTCGCGGTCTTGCTTCATGGTCTGGGTAAACTTGGGGCCGCCACTCTGGATGGCTTGCTGAACGCGCTGTTGGAAGGGGCTTGGCTGGGAGAGGGTCAGCCCGACGAGCAGCATGGCCAGCAGCCCCAGGAAATGTCTTATTCTCACCTATGTCCTCCTTTTATCCGGGCAACACATAACGTTGGTCCAATACGCGCATGCTGGGGCGCGGGGGGATGCGCACGGTCTTAACCTGCTTCAGGTATTCGGCAATCACCTCGTAGATGGGGCGAGGAGTGTGTTTCTCCACCAGGGTGCCGCTCCGTTGCAGACGACCGCCAAACGAGGCCAGGGTGTACTCCCGGTTGGGATTGAGGCGACGGCCTTTGATGGCCACGTTGCGCACACGCTGTCCGGTGGGGGCATTTACCGCCAGGTCATAGGAAAGCCCAAAAACCCGGCTCATATCGCCGCCCTGCTGGTAGAAGGGGTCGGGATTGAAGGTGTTGGCCGCCACGTCCTCGAGCACGGCCTGCAGGCGGTCGCCCTTGAGCCGGAAGATATAGACCTCGGGGTAGGTGAAGCCAGTGTAGGCCAGCAGTGCGTCCATGGTAATGGGCTGCCCTGGCAGAATGGTGGTGCCCCATCGGGTGCCGGTGCTGAAGGCCACTTCCACCTCAGGGTAGGCTGCTTGAACTGCCCTGCCGGCCAACTCGTCGAAGGTGGAGTAGGTGGAGTCGCGTTTGTACAGCAGGGTTTCGGTGGTGCCCAGCACCTGATCGAGGTAGCCCAGGTGGGGGGCGTAGGCCTCGCGGATGAAGGCCTCGAGCTCGGCATCGGGCTTGATTAGGTTGGTGGCCACCGGCAGGGTTCGGGCCCGCAGGTCGGCGATGCCCCCTTTCTTCATCTGCAAGTCCACCCGTACCACGGCCTTGCCCGACGAACCCCCCGCCACCAGCCAGGTGTTGCCCACCCGGATGGGGTTGGGGGTGAAGTCGTGGGTGTGACCGGTGAGGATCAGGTCGATGCCCTTGATGCGCTGGGCCAGGGCCAGGTCCAGCGGCACCCCGTTGTGCGAGAGCATCACCACCGCATCCACGCCCTTGCCGCGCAGCTCGTCCACGTATTTTTGCAACTCGTTTTCCCGCACCCCAAAGGATAGGCCCTCGGAGAACTCCTCGGGGTGCGAGACCTTCACGTAAGGGAAGGTCGAGCCGATGATGCCAAGGGTGTAGCCCCCCTTCTCGTGGATGGCATAAGGTGGATAGATCGGGTCGCCAAAGAGATCGTCCACGGTGTTGAAGCTAATGATCTGGGCTTTCAGCTCCTTGACCAGCTCCTCCACCCGCTCGCGCCCAAGGGTGTACTCCCAGTGGAAGACCATGTGGTCGAAGCCCACCCGGTTCATCCAGTCCACCACAACCTGGCCCCGCGTGCGCAGCGAGATGCCGGAGTTGGTCCAGGTATCGCCGCCATCCAGCACCAGGGTGCGCGCCGCCCCAGCCTGGGCCCTTTGCTGCTTGATGAGTGCCCCGATATAGGCCCCACCCCCCATCGGCCCAAAGCGTTGGGCCAGGGCCGTGAAGTCAACCGAGGAAAACGCGTAGGCCTCGAGGCTGCCCCGGCGGATGCCGTAGTAGCGCAAGAAGGCCTCACCGGTCAGATAACCGGGCTTGCCTTCCAGGGCCTTGGCCGCCAGCAGGTTGGGCGGCTCCATGAAGTAATGAGGCCGCAGTTGGGCGTGCAGGTCGGTATTAAAAAGCAGCGTGACGTTGCCAAAAGGCGGCAGGTCGTAGAGCGCCTCAGGGCGTTCCATGGCCTGGGCAAAGGCCTTGGGCGAGGTAATGCCTAGGGCCAGCAGTAGCTGTACAAGTTCACGCCTGGTCAAGAATACCCCCTATCCCCCACAAATGGCGGAAGCAGTGCTCGGTGTGGTTTTGTCTGGCAGTCCATGGCCCACCGACCATGGACTGCTACCGCCTCTAACGTCTGAGCGCCGGCTTGGTATTGAAATCAGAGGCCGGGTCGAGCAGGTAGGCCACCACGTGGGCGATCTCCTCTGGCTTGAGCAGGCCCCCGTGTCCAAAGCGGTACATGACCGTGCAGGGGAAGTAGGCCCAGGTGTTGTAGATCACCTCGTAGGTGTACTTTTGAACCGCCTCGGAAGTGCCGCGCTGGCCGTACTTCTCCAGGCTGGGTCCCACGTTGCCGCCAATGTTGCGTGGGGAGCCTACATGGCAGGAAAAGCAGTTGCCCCGGGCTAGGGTGTTAAAGATGGCATCGCCTTGCTTCCAATCCCCCATTAACTTTCCGTCAGCGGGGTATCGGATGGTTTTACGCTGCTCCTCGATAAACGGGCCCAGCACCTCGGCGGGAAGCCGGTTGCGATGAGTGGAGCAAAGGGCTTGGCCAGGGTCTTGCCGGAGCAGGGCGCTGGCGTAGCTCTGGCCCCCTGCCTGGATCAGCCGCTGGAGTTCTGGGGTGATGTAGGACGAGCCGGTTTGACCGCTGGCCAGTCCCAGGAGCAGGAGGAGCACCGCAGGTAGGTAGAAGCGCCGCACAAAAACCTCCCTAACGTATGAAACCGGGCAGATCCATCCGAACCCCATTGGCCTGCACGTTCATGAAGAGCGTGAGGGCAATAATGGGCTCGGAGTAGAAGTCAGGGGCGGGCATACCCAGAACGGTGTAACAACCCCGGATGCGGTCGGCCATTGTCCAGCCCTGGTCGTTGGAGTAGCGGAAGGCAGGCCAGTGGCTGGCGGCGCGCTTGTCCTTGAGGATGTCGGAGTAGGGCAGCACCCCGGCCCGCTTGCCCACATAGGTCACGTGGCAGGTGGCACAGCTCATGTCCCGGGGGCCGGCCCGCAGGTAGAAAAGTCGCTCCCCCAGTTCATAAAGCCTCTTTTCCTGGGGCATCAGGGGACGCACCGTCATAGGCTGCTCGTTGGAGAGGGAAGCGATGTAGAAGGCGATGGCTACCACCTCACTGCGCCGAATCTCCTCGGGGCGGAAGCCCTGCAGGTTGATCATGCAGCTGCGGATGCGCGAGTCGAGGTCTTCGACCTTGCGGGTATCGAAGAAGTAGCGGGGCAGACGCCCGACGACCCCCTCGAGCTTGCCCGGCCCGCGGCCAAAGTCGCAGGCCTCGAGGGAGGCGTTTTTAGGGCCACGCTTGGCCTTGAACAACTGCTCACCCTGTGCGACAAACAGGTCGCTGGGCAGAATGCCGCCGCTCTGCTCCAAAAGCTGCTTCTTTTGCTTTTCGGCCTCCTTGACCGGATCGTCTTCTTCCTGGGCCAGCACAAACAAGCCAGAAAGGGCCAGTACCGCCGCCCCTACCAGACGCCAGAAGCGACCCATCTTACCCTCCTAAGCCAGGGTCAGATCTGCAGTTCGCTCGCCGGTCTGGCCGGTCAGGTCCTTGCAGGTGACCTTGAGCTGCCCGGCCTTGGAAGCCCTCATCTTGAAGGCAAACAAAGGGTTGGCGCTGGTGCCAGGGCCCGGTTTCACCTGGGCGATGAGCTGCCCATCCATGGTGACGTTGAGCTCGTTGATGTAGTCGGCTGGGATCAGTTTACCGCTGGCATCCCGACGGGTGCCAGGCTCCATGGCGTGTTGGGCTACGATTTGTACACGAACCTCTTCGCCTGCTTTGGGCTTGGCGGGATTGAAACGAACCAGGATGTTAATCGGCATTGTTCACCTCCATTAACCGCAGCCACCTACGGTGACCCGAACCGACTGCGAAGCCATCAAGAACCTGCCATCTTTGGTTTCCACCACTGCCCGCACCGGCGCCGTTTCGGCCACCCGCACCCGGGTAGCGTAGTAGGGCAGAACCCCGTTGAGGATGACCGTGAAGAGTAGGGGGTTGGCGTTCTTGTCGCTGAAGCAGTGAATGGCCTTGACCTGGTCGGCGGGCAGGCTGGCTTCAATTTCCACCGGCACGTTGGCGCCCGACTCGGCGATGGTGGGGGCGACCAGTTTGACCTGCTGTGAGACGGTCAGATCTTTGAAGCTCTTGCCCAGAACCTGTTGCAAACCCTTCTCGAGGTTGGCAATGTCTTCGCCCTCGAGGGCGCCTTGGGCTAGTGCCGAAGTGAGCTGCGAGGCCAGTACCGCGCCGGCTACCGCCCCTGCCGAGGCTTTCAAAAACTTTCTTCTATCCACAACCTTCACCTCCTGCTTTTGCACAGATTTGCTGAAGCTCTTTCAGAAACTGCGCTCGGGTACGGCTGCCAAACAGCCGCCCCACTTCTTTCAACGTACCCCCCTGGGGTACGAAGAAAACCAGACTGGGGGTGCCAAAAGCCCGCATTTGTGTACTGAGGGCACGGCCCTCAGTACTGTGGCTGTCCACGCTGGCCACCACGAAACGGCGAAGCAGGGTTCTCGAGACGGCTTCGTCGGAAAGCACATAGGTGTTCATCTGGTCACAGTAGGGGCAGGCTTCTCCCCAGAAGTAAACCATCAAGATACGTCCATACGACTGGGCGTACTGGCTGGCTTGGGCGTAGGGATACCAGCGGTCGAAGTCAACCCCCTGGGCTTTGGCCAGCAGCAGGGGCCAGACCAGCGCTAAAATTAGAAACATTCGAACCATAACAAACTCTATCTTTCGTTATAAGTCTAAGTTTATACTGCCCAGGGGTATTTACGTCAACAACCCTGACCGCTTTTCTGCTGCTCGGGGCTTTGCGAATACTGCTTTCTCCAAAGCTTTTTTCGGTTCTGCTCCTCTGCTTATTCCATTTGGATATATCATCCATTGCCCTCGGTACTCTTCAGAAATGGAGACTTCACTTGCGCTGGAGTGCATGGGCCGCTCATTGGGATATGCCGCTTAGCTGTAACCGAATTGTTACTATTGTGGCTGCACACATAGCTATTTAATTTATAGTATCTATAATACCAGAGGATAGATATATTTGACTGGCAGCAAAACCTCGAGCTTGGAGGAAACATGAATCGATGGCTGGCAACCCTAGTCTTGTTTGCAGTAACCCTGGCTACCTCACCAGGTCAGATGGCCCCAGACTTCCGGTTGCGTGATGCCTCCGGAAAGGTTTACACACTGGCCAGCTTCAAAGGCCAGCCTGTTGTTATTACTTTTTGGGCCAGCTGGTGCCCAATCTGCCGGGCCGAGTTTCCCAAGCTGCACCAGCTGGCCCAGGAGTACAAGGTACCCTTTGTGGTTATCAGCCGTGAGCCCCGCGACAGCAACCAGGTGGTATTGGAGTACATGAGAGTTTATCCTAAATTTTTGCCTTTGTTAGCCCAGCCGGGGGGGGATACACCTGTAGCAGTCGCCAACCGGTTCAAAACCCTGGGCCATCCTTGGACATTTGTGCTCGATGGCCAGGGTAAGGTGGTGAACGTGTACGCTGGCAAGGTTGAGATTGAGTCGCTCAAAGATGACCTGGCCCTGGCAGGCTACCAGGAGTGAGGCAAACGTTTGCTCCACTGCCCTTCATGGGTGATGTGCGACTGCCGGTAAGACGATCGGCTTGCTCTATTAGTTTGCTATAGTTCGCAATAAGTTGCAGGCACAGTCCCTGCTCTCCCCGCGCGCAACCTGAGGGGTGGGCGGGTCAAAGATGACTCGGGAATTGCGCTCCGTACAGAGCTAGATCAAATAAGCCGCTTGGGCATCTCAGCTGGGCGCAACCTGGCTCACTCGTGCAAGGTACGCTCTTTTTGGATGAGGCTAACCAGATGAAAAACGATATCCTTGGATAGCCGGTCAAAATCGCTTTCCAGCATACTTTGGGCCGCCGCCACCCCCTGCGTGCGGAGGGTCTGCACCACCCGGGCTGCACATAGATGAAAGTGGCGGTGCGACTCGCGCAGGGCTGTGAACTCGGGGTGCAGCGAGAGCGTGCTGCGGGCAGCCTGGCCATAGATCCACTGACCCAGCACACACCGGTTATCTTGCACGATGACGCCGATGTCCAGCTCTTCCTGTGACCGATCGAGGATGCAGTCCTCCAGCCGCTTGCGCCAGGCCAGATGGGCATCGATGACCGCTGGGATTTCGAGGCCCATGAAGATCTGCTCTGATTCATCGAGCTGGGGTTTCTCCATGGGGCCTAGGCGATACCAGTTGCGCAGCCATTGCAACAGGTTCATGCCAGGAGTATGCAAAATTTGTCAATTAATTGTATAAAAATACTCTTAAGGAAGCATTAAGCGTATAACCAATGATGGGCGTAGCTGTTAAAGGCTTTTGATTGGTTCAAAAGAAGCTTATGGTAGTGGGATCTGTGCGTAATCCCAGCAAGATCCTCGGCCGGGTCAAAGCCGCATATTACAATCCAGGGCACGCAGTTAGACGGTTTATCCGTGAAGCACCTTGGGTAGGTTTTGCCAGAGTATAAAGAACCCCATCAGCACCAAAAACCCGGCAAAGCCCCGCCTGAGGGTTAGCTGGGGTAGTGAGGCGGCAATGCGCCCCCCAAACAAGCTGCCCACAATTCCCAGGGTGGCGAAGAGCAAGACGATATCCCAGTGCATCTGGTAGCCCTGCTCGGGTAACAGGTGCAAGTACTTGTAAAACCCGCTGGCCGACTTCATGGCCACCACCAGCAGGCTGGTGCCCACGGCTAGGTGCATGGGAAGCCCACCCAACAAGACCAGGGCCGGGACAATCAAGAAACCCCCGCCCACGCCCACTAGCCCGGTGAGGATACCCACCGCCAGACCATCGAGGACGATTTTGAGATGCGAACGCTTCTTAGCCTCAGCAACCAGCGGCTGGGGGCGGAACATCATGTAAGCGGCTACCAGCATGACCACCGCGAAAAGCCCCAACTGCCAGGCCCCCGGTACCCACTTGGACAAATAGGCGCCCAGATAGGTACCGGCCATGCCGGGAAGGCCAAACCAGACCACATTCATCCAGTCGATCTGACGTTTGAGGCCGTAGGGAATCGCCCCGACCAGGGCAATCAGGCCCACGATGGCCAGCGACTCGGCGATGGCCAGCTTGTCCGGCTCGCCCACCAGGTAGACCAAAATGGGTACGGTCAGGATAGACCCCCCTGAGCCCAGCATGCCCAGGGCCAGGCCGATCAAAATGGCGCCCATCCAGGCTAGGAGCACGGGGCCTCCTCGGGCTTGAAGGCGGTTTCTGGCTGGTGGCGACTCAGGCTATATCCCTGGGCTGCGTATCCCTGGATCCCTCCCACCAGCTTGCCCACCTCGAGGCCCTCGTATTCCAGTACCTCTGCGGCCAGCCCGGCCCGGCTGCCGGTGACGCAGATGGTCACGATGGGGCCTCTCAGCTCGGGAAGATGCTCGAGGAGCTGCTCTAAGGGCAGGTTGCGCGAACCGGGAATGTGCCCGCTGGCGTACTCCTCCGGCGAGCGCACATCCAGCAGTAGAGCGCCTCGCTTTTGCCAAAGGGAAAGCTCGTTGGGGAAGACGTCCTGCATTTCTTCACCGCTAGATTCTGCCGTCGGCATCACTTCACCGGTA
>Ga0209721_1000660_pt1 | contig 29234 bp, 24 predicted proteins | sample TshhotsprinmetaG_FD_184139 | JGI IMG/M metagenome (GOLD analysis project Ga0209721, IMG submission 184139) | Hot spring microbial communities from South Africa to study Microbial Dark Matter (Phase II) - Tshipise hot spring metaG (SPAdes)... | ecosystem: Environmental > Aquatic > Thermal springs...
CATAGGCGAACAGGCCGAACGGGATACCCGAGTTGAGCAGTCCCACGAACAGGATGCGGCCGGCGCGGGCGCGAAACGCCGCCCAGTGCCCGCTGAGCACGAGCAGCGGCAGCAGCACCGCGCTGGCCACGGCCACCCGCACGCCGGCGGTGGCCAGCGGGCCCAGCTCCAGCGCCGCCTGGCGCATGAACAGAAACGATGCGCCCCACAGGGACGCGAGAAAGACGAATTCCGCCACGAGTCGGGGGGACATGCCAGCGATCCAAAACCGAGGTCAAAAGACAACCCGACCACCACCGGTGGTGGGCGCCGGGGTCGGGCTCGTACGAGGGCGGTGGGCACCGGTGCCAGGACACCGGGCCCGCGAGCGGTTGGCACGCAAGGCGTGTGCCCCAGTGTCCGTACACCGCAGCGCCCCAGCGCACAGGGCCGCCCATCGTGTCGCTGGTCTGCCGCCGAGGGGGGTTTAGCCAGCGCGCCGCCGCAGACCGAAGCGTGGGGCCGGCGATGGGGCGAACAAGCACCCAGGCCGCCGATCATAGCCGCCTTCTACAATGCGGACTCGTCCGCTGTCACACACGTTACGCATCTGCGCCATTGCCATGCAAACGACTGTCGCTTCCCCGACCTTTGCCCCCCACGCGTTCAAGGCTTACGACATCCGCGGCGTGGTCCCCGATGTGATTGATGAGCGTTTTGCGTTTGCGCTGGGGGTGGCCTTTGGGCAGCGTGCGCGCGCCCTGGGCGAGGCGGTGGTGGCGGTGGGCCGCGACGGGCGCCTGAGCAGCCCCATGTTGGCGGCGGCGCTGATCGACGGGCTGGCCAGCGCCGGGGTGGACGTGCTGGATGTGGGCATGGTCACCACGCCCATGCTCTACTACGCCGCCGCCACCCATTGCCGCAGCGGCATCCAGGTCACCGGCAGCCACAACCCCAAACAGCACAACGGCTTCAAGATGGTGCTGGCGGGGCGGGCCATCTACGGTGACGAGATCCAGGCGCTGCGGCTGGCGATGGAGGCGACGCAGGGAGCGGCGGCCGCCCAGACCCAGCGGGGGCGGGTGCAGACCCTCGACATCCTGCCCGAGTACATCGCGCGCGTCGTGGGCGATGTGCGGCTGGCGCGACCGCTGAAGCTCGTCATCGACTGCGGCAACGGGGTCACCGGCGCCAGTGCCCCGGCGCTGTTTCGCGCCCTGGGCTGCGACGTTACCGTGCTGTATGGCGAGGTGGACGGCGAGTTTCCCCACCACCACCCCGACCCCTCCAAGCCCGAGAACCTGCGCGACCTCATCGCTGCACTGCAGCGCACCGGCGCCGACTTGGGCTTTGCGTTCGATGGCGACGGTGACCGCCTCGGTGTCGTCACCCCCAGCGGGCAGAATATTTTTCCCGACCGGCAGCTGATGCTGCTGGCCGCCGACGTGCTGACGCGCGTGCCCGGGGGCACCATCGTGTACGACGTCAAGTGCAGCCAGCGGCTGGCGCCGGCCATCCGCGCTGCCGGGGGCGTGCCGCTGATGTACCGAACCGGGCATTCGCTGGTCAAGGCCAAGATGCGTGAAGTGGGCGCGCCGCTGGGCGGCGAGATGAGCGGGCACCTGTTCTTTCAGGAGCGCTGGTACGGTTTTGACGACGGCAGCTACGCGGGAGCGCGCCTGTTGGAGATTCTGAGCCGCCACGACGACCCCGGCGCGGTGCTGGAGGCGTTGCCCAGCAGCTACGCGACACCGGAACTCAACGTGGCGTGCGCCGAGGGGGAGCCGCACCGCGTGGTGGCCGAGTTGCAGCGCGTGGCCCGTTTCGACCCACCGGCCGAGGTCAGCACGGTGGATGGCCTGCGCGTGGACTGGCCCGATGGCTTTGGGCTGATCCGCGCCTCCAACACCACGCCGGTACTGGTGCTGCGCTTCGAGGGCCACACCCCCGAGGCGCTGGCGCGCATCGAAGCCGAGCTGCTGGCGCTGTTGCGCCGCGTCAAGCCCGACGCGGTTGTTGCGCAGGGAGGGCATTGATGGTCCGTGTGACGGTCCCCTCCGGACTGCAGGATCGGCACGGCCCCGACGGCGGGACCTGGGCCGTCATGGCTTGCGCGCAGGGACGGAGCCCTCCCACGGGCCAGGCTGGAGACCATGCCGCTGCCGCGCAGGGGCGCTGTGGCGTGTTGCGGACCGATCCGGATCCGGAGGTCATCGTCTTTAATTTGAAGCGGCGCTACACTGGGGTATCGGCTACGGTCAACGCGCTGGTGCCCGTCCAGGCCCGCCAGTGGCGCCTGGCCTACTGCGGCACGCCACTGCCGCATGGCATGCCGGGCCTGACGCTGCGCGAGGCCATCGCGCTGTCGCGCCGCGCGCCCGCCGGGCGGCCATTTCGCATCTGGCATGTGCGCCGTGACCACGAAATGGCCGCCGGTATCTGGGCGCGCGACGTGCTTCGGTTGCCGATTCGGCTGGTGTTTACGTCGGCGGCGCAGCATCGGCACGGCTGGTTTCCGCGCTGGCTGATCAGTCGCATGGACGCGGTGATCGCCACCACGCCCAAGGCGGCCAGCTTCGTGCCCAACACCACCGCCATCGTGCCGCACGGCATCGACCTGCAGCGCTTTGAGCCGCCGCCGGACAAGCGCCATGCTTGGGCCGACAGCGGGCTGCCGGGGCGCTGGGGGGTGGGGGTGTTCGGCCGCGTGCGTCCGGACAAGGGTACTGACGTTTTTGTCGAAGCGATGATCGCCGCGCTGCCGCATCTGCCAGACGTGACGGCGGTGATTGCCGGGCTGGCGCAGCCGCAGCACCAGGCCTATCAGCGCGCGCTGCAGGCGCGCATCGACGCCGCGGGCCTGAGCGAGCGCATCCGCTTTTTGGGCGAGGTGCCGGCGGCCGAGGTGCACCGCTGGTACCAGCGCTGCCTGGTTTGTGTGGCCTGCCCGCGCTACGAGCCGTTCGGCCTGACGCCGTTTGAGGCCGCAGCGGCCGGTTGTGCGGTGATTTGTTCACGCACGGGGGCGTTCGAGCAGCTGGTGCAACCGGGCATCAACGGCGAACTGGTGGATGCCGGGGACGCTGCCGCCCTGGCGCAGGCGCTGCAGCGCGTGCTGGCCGACCCCGAAGCCGCGCTGCGCATGGGGCAGGCGGCGCGCGCGCGTGTTGCTGCTCACTTTTCGCTGCAGCAAGAAGCCGACGGCATCGGTGCGGTGTACGAGCGGCTTTGGGCGTCGTGACCGCTGTGGCTACCCCCTGCTCCGCGGCCCTGCGGGGGCCTGAGCGAATGGCGCTGGCGGGGTACGGCGCGTTGACCACCGCACTGCAGCCGCTGCTGCGCCTGAAGCTGGCGCGCCGGGGTGCTCAGGAACCGGGCTATCGGGAGGCGGTTGAAGAACGCTTTGGCCGCTATTGCAGCCCACCGTCATCGGACTGGCTGTGGGTGCACGCCGTCTCGCTAGGCGAGACCCGCGCCGCTGCCCTGTGGGTGAATCGACTGCGCGAGCGTCGGCCCGACATCCGCATTCTCTGGACGCATGGCACCGCGACCGGCCGCGCCGAAGGGCAACGCCACCTGCGCCCGGGCGACGCGCAGGTGTGGCTGCCCTGGGACGCGCCGGGGCCGGTGGCGCGCTTTCTGGCGCACTTCAGGCCGCGCGTGGGCGTGCTGATGGAAACTGAAGTCTGGCCGGTGCTCACCGACGCCTGCGCGCGCGCTGGGGTACCGCTGTTGCTGGTCAATGCGCGGCTGCATGTGCGCTCGGCGCAGCGCGCGCAGCGGCTGGCCTGGCTGGCGCGTCCGGCCTACCGGCGTCTGGCCGGCGTGTGGGCGCAGACCGTTGCCGATGCCGAGCGCCTGCGTGCGCTGGGCGCGCCGGTGGAGCCGCCCGCTGGGGGCGTGATCGGCAACGTCAAGTTCGACGTGCCGTGGCATCCACCGCCCTGGGCGCTGGGGCAGGCGTGGCGCGTGGCGTGGCGTGCCCGCACCGCGTCGGCCTGCAGCCCGAAAGGGCGCCCGATCTTGATGCTGGCCAGCAGCCGCGACGGCGAAGAACTGGCCTGGAGCGCCGCGTGGCGGCGCTGGCGGGTCAGCGATGCGTCGGCCGCCAACTGCCGGGTACCAGATCCGCTGCCCTCAGCCCAAGCTCGGACTGGCGGCGGTGAGGCTGCATTCGTCGTGCAGGCGGGCCCAGCGCCGGTGCGTCCCCTGTGGCTGGTGGTGCCCCGTCATCCGCAGCGCTTCGACGCCGTCGAAGCGGCGCTGCGGCAGCAGGGGTGGCGCGTGGTGCGGCGCTCGGCGCTGGGCGCGTTGCACGCACCGGCGCACTGGCCCGAGCCGTATGCACAGGCGGATGTGCTGCTGGGCGACAGTGTGGGCGAGATGCCCTGGTATTATGGACTGGCCGACGCCGCATTGTTAGGCGGCAGCTTCGGTCCCTATGGTGGCCAAAATTTGATCGAGGCCGCAGCGTGCGACTGCCCTGTGGTGGTGGGGCCGCATACCTTCAATTTCGCGTTCGCGGCCGAAGCGGCGATCGAAGCCGGGGCCGCCCGGCGCGCACACGACATCGAAGCTGGCGTGGCGCACGCCATGCAGTGGCTGGCCGATCCGCCGGCGCTGGCAGCAGCCCGGCAGGCGTGCGCCGCGCTGCTGGCCGCCCATGGCGGCGCTGCCCAGCGCTGTGCCGAGGCGGTGCTGCGGGTGTGGGCCGAGCGGGAACCGGCACCGGGCCACAGCCTGTCGCCGGACTGAACGCCTCCGCCCGTCTTAGCGCGGCTGCAGCAGCGCGTTGATCGGCTGCACGTCCTCGTTCGTCAGCACACCAGCGGCCTGTCGCAGACGCAGGTTGCCCACCAGCACGTCGTAGCGCGCCTTGGCCAGTTGTGCCTTGGTCTGGAACAGCTGGCTTTGCGCGTTGAGCACGTCGATGTTGATGCGTACCCCCACTTGGTAGCCGAGCTGGTTGGCCTCCAGCGCACTCTGGCTGGAGGCTTCGGCCGCTTCCAGCGCCCGCACTTGGCCCAAGCCCGATTGCACCCCTAGATACGCCGCCCGCGTGGCCTGCGCAACCTGGCGCAGCGCACCTTCAACGTCATTGCGGGCCTTGTCTTCCAGCGCCACCGCCTCCTTGATGCGGTTATCCAGTGCGCCACCGGTGTACAGTGGCAGATTGAACTGCACGCCGATACTGGCCACCTGGTTGCGCACGTAAGGGAACGGTGGCTGCTGGCCGGGCGCTCGCGCCCACTGCAGCTGCGCCACCGCATCCAGCGTCGGCCCTTTGGCGGCCTGTGCCTTGCGCACCTCCAGCCGTGCGATGTCGAGCGCCGCCTGCGCGCCGCGCACGGCGGGGTGTTGTTGCAGCGCGCGCTGTACCCAGGTGTCGAGAGCTTCGCTGGCCGGGGAGGGCAACGCAGCGGCGGCTTTGAGTGGCCAGGGATCGGTGCCGCTGCGGCCGACCAGCTGGTCCAGCGCGAGGCGCTTGACGCGCAGATCGTTTTCGGCGGCGATCTCTTGCGCCAGCACGAGGTCGAAGCGCGCCTGCGCCTCGCGCGTGTCGGTGATGGTGGCGGTGCCGACCTCGAAGTTGCGCTTGGCCGCCGCCAGCTGCTGCTCGACAGCGGCTTTCTGTGCGCGCACGAAGGTCAGCGTGTCCTGCGCCGTCAGCACGTCGAAATAGGCCTGTGCGACGCGCACGATCAGGTCCTGCTCGGCGGCGTCGAGTTGTGCCTGCGCCGCTTGCAGCGAGCGCTCGGCCTGTTCCACCTCGAGCGAGTTGCCGGGCCGGTACAGCGGGTGGCTGGCGCCCAGACGTACGGTCTGGTTGTTGAAGGTATCGTCGAGCACGTTGACCGAGCTGTCGCGGCGGTTGAGGAACGCCTCGGCCGACAGGCCTACCGTGGGCAGCACGCGCGCGCGCGCCTGTTCGGCGCGGGCACGGCTGGCGTCGAACTGGGCCTTGGCCGCCAGCCAGCTGGCGTCATAGGCACGGGCCGCTTCCAGCAGCGTCTGCAGGCTTTGTGCCTGGGCCGCGCCGGTCTGCAGCATCCACACGCTCGCGGCCAGGGCGGCAGCGCGTACGGCGCGCGGCCACAAGCGTGGCCACAGGTGGACTGTTGAAGAGGAATAAGCGGAACGCTTCATCATCCGTTACCCTGTTTTGATACCTGCGGGAGTATATTGCGATCCGCGCTGGCGTGCACGCCCGTGTCCCCGCTCAGTACTGTGGCACACTGGGATCGAGCTCCATCGCCCACGCGTGAATGCCGCCGGCGATGTTGACGACGTTGTCATAACCCTGACGCTGCAGGTAGTACGCCACCTGGGCACTGCGTCCACCGTGATGGCACAGACAGGCGATGGGGCGCTCGCGCGGCAGTTCGGACAGCCGCATCGGCAGGGTTGCCATGGGCACGTGGCGCAGCTCGAAGCCGTCGGGGCGGATGCTGGCGGTTTGTACCTCCCAGGGCTCGCGCACGTCCAGCACGATTGGTTCAGCCTCGGGATGGTCGGCGCGGCACTGCCGCAGCCATGCGGCCAGCTGCGCGGGGCGGATGTGATTCACCATACGAAGGGGCGCTGGGCGGCAAGTGCGGAGCGCTTCAGAAACGGAAGCCGCTCGGTTGCGGGAAATTGCGCAGGCGCGGAATCACGGTGTCCCACGGCTGCTCGCTGTGGTAGCCGGCTTCACTGCCGCGGATGACCAGCGTGGCGCGCATGATGGGGTCGTCGCCGACCACGGCGAACAACCGACCGCCAACGCGCAGCAGCTCCAGCAGGTCACCGGGGATCTCGGCCACTGAGCCTCCCAGCACGATCACGTCGTACGGGGCTTCGGAGGCGCAGGAGGCGAAGCGCCCGGCCGCCGCGTCCGCCGTCTTCACCTGCACGTTGTCGATGCCGGCACGCGCCAGATTGCGGCGCGCCATGTCCGCCAGCTGGGGGTTGATCTCGAGCGACAGCACCTGCCGCCCCAGGCGCGCCAGCAGCGCCGCCAGGTAGCCGGAACCCGTGCCAATGTGCAGGATGTTGTCGCCGGGCCGGATGGCGAGGTCCTGCACGATGCGAGCCTCCACTTTCGGCGCCAGCATCGATTCGCCCTCTACCGCCGGCTGCGACAGCGGAATCTCGAGGTCCGACAGGGCCAGCGCTCGGTAGGCCTCGGGCACAAAATCCTCGCGCCGCAGTTCATTCAGCAGCGCCAGCACACGGGCGTCGAGCACCTCCCACGGCCGAATCTGCTGCTCGATCATGTTAAAGCGCGCCTTGTCGAAGTCGAATGCCGTCGCGGTCATCGTCTATACACTCCGGGGAGTATGGTGACTGATTTCATCGTGCATTCTATCAGCCGGTCGTTGCCGCAAGGTCAAGCGCAGCGGCGGCCGATATGGGCGGCGGCGTGGGCGCAGCACCGTCGGACGCGGGCCGTGTGTCTGCGCAGGCGGCCCTGAAGGACGGGGCATCTGGGCACCCGCCCGCGCAGGGTGGGGTCTGTGCGGCGGCGGATGACCACGGCGCCTGCTGCATGCCTGTGCGCGCGAGTGGGCTCTGTGCGACGGCGGCAGCCATCATGCGCCCGGGCGCAGCAGGGCCTGCAGGCGGTATAGCGCCTCCAGCGCCTCGCGCGGGCTCAGGGTGTCGGGGTCGAGTTCGGCCAGCGCCTGCAGCGCGGGATGCGGGGTGGATGGATCGGTGGGTTCGGGTGCAGGCGGCGCGGCGTCGAATAGGTCGAACTGGCGCTGCAGGCGCGCGCTTTCGGCCTCTAGCTGGGCCAGCGTGTGGCGCGCCTGCTGCACCACCGCAGCGGGCACCCCGGCCAAGCGCGCCACCTGCACGCCGTAGCTGCGGCTGGCGGGGCCGGGCTCGATCTGGTGCAGAAAAACGATGTCGCGTCCCTTGCCTTCGACGGCACTGACGTGGACGTTGACCGCACCCGGGTGGCGGGTGGGGAACTCGGTCAGCTCGAAGTAGTGGGTGGCAAACAGCGTGAAGGCGCGCACGCGGTCGTGCAGGTGGGTGGCGATGGCGGCGGCCAGTGCCAGTCCGTCGAAGGTGGAGGTGCCACGGCCAATCTCATCCATCAGCACCAGGCTGTGCTCGCTGGCGTGGTGCAGGATTTGCGCCGCCTCGGTCATCTCCAGCATGAAGGTCGACTGTGCGTTGGCCAGATCGTCGGCGGCGCCGATGCGGGTGTGGATGGCGTCGATGGGCCCCAGGCGGCAGCTGGCCGCGGGCACGTAGCTGCCCATGCTGGCCAGCAGCACGATCAGTGCCACCTGCCGCATGTAGGTCGATTTACCGCCCATGTTGGGGCCGGTGATGATTTGCATGCGGGTGCGGGCATCCAGCACCGTGTCGTTCGGGATGAAGGGGCCGGCGCCCGTTTCCTGCAAGCGTGCCTCCACCACCGGGTGGCGGCCCTGCCGGATCTCGATGCGCGGCTCGGGCACGAACTGCGGCGCGCACCACTGCAGGGTCAACGAGCGCTCGGCCAGCGCGACGAGCACGTCCAGCGTGGCCAGCGCTCGCGCCAGGGTACCCAGCGCCGGCACAAATGGCTGCAAATCGTCCAAGAGGCGTTCATAGAGCCACTTTTCACGCGCCAGCGCACGCTCCTGGGCGCTCAACGCCTTGTCTTCAAAGGCTTTGAGCTCGGGGGTGATGAAGCGCTCGGCGTTCTTCAGCGTCTGGCGGCGTCGGTAGTCGTCGGGCACCTTGTCCAGCTGGCCCTGCGTGACCTCGATGTAGAAGCCGTGCACCTTGTTGTACTGCACGCGCAGGTTGGCGATACCGGTGCGCGCGCGCTCGCGCGCTTCCAGCTCGAGCAAAAAGCCGTCCGCGTTGGCCTGGATGGCGCGCAGTTCGTCGAGTTCGGCGTCGTAGCCGTCGTTGATGACGCCGCCGTCGCGGATCAGCGCCGCCGGCTCGGGCAGCAGGGCGCGCGTGAGCTGCTCGGCCACCGCCAGCGGTGGGCGCAGCGACTCGGCCAGCTGGGTCATCAGTTCGCTGTCGCCGCCGCTGGCCAGCTCAGCCACTGTTTGTGCCAAGGCGTCGCAGCGCTGCAGGGTCTGGGCCAGACCGCTGAGTTCGCGCGGGCGCACCTGCCGCAACGCGATGCGCGCCGTCAGCCGCTCCACGTCGGTGAGGCCGCGCAGGCGCTGTCGCAGCGGCTCTACGCCCTGGTCGCGCAACACGGCCAGCGCGGCCAAGCGCTGGCGCGCGACGCGGCGGTCGCGGGGCGGCTCCAGCAGCCAGCGTCGCAGCAAGCGGCTGCCCATGCTGGTGGCGCAGGTATCCAGCAGCGACAGCAGGGTAGGAGCGGGCTCGCCGCGCAGCGTCTGTGTCAGTTCCAGGTTGCGGCGTGTGGTGGCGGGCAGCTCGATGTTCTCCTGCGGCCGCACCACGCGCAGTGCGCGCACGTGGCCCAGGCGGGCGCCCTGGGTGTGCTCGGCGTAGTCGAGCAGCGCGGCCGCGGCGGCCTGGGCTGCAGCCAGCGCCTGGGCGTCCCATGCCGCCAGGCTGGCTGTCTGCAACTGCTCGCACAGCTTGCGCTGACCCAGCGTGGCGTCGAACACCCAGGCTGGGCGCACGGTCAGCGCCGCTGATGTGCCAAGGCTGGTCGGGGCCAGCCCCTCGCGCAGCTCGGCCTCAGCCGCCGACGGCAGGTCGGCGCTGTACAGGACTTCGCGCGGGGCGATGCGCTGCAGCCAGCCACGTAACTGTGGCCAGTCGCACTCGGCCAGGTGTACCGTGCCTTCGGTGATGGCGCACCACGCCAGGCCGCAGTGTCGGTGCGCCCCGACGTGCAGGGCCAGCAGCACCGCGTCGTGCTTGTCGGCCAGCAGTTCCGCGTCGGTGAGGGTGCCGGGGGTGACGATGCGCACCACTTGCCGCTCCACCGGCCCCTTGGCGTTGGCTACGTCGCCGAGCTGCTCGCAGATCGCCACCGATTTGCCCAGCCGGATCAAGCGCGCCAAATAGGTTTGCACGGCGTGCACAGGAACGCCCGCCATCACCACCGGTGCGCCGGCCGACTGTCCGCGCGTGGTCAGCGTGATGTCCAGCAGCCGCGCGGCCTTGTGGGCATCGTCGTAGAACAGCTCGTAGAAGTCCCCCATGCGGAAAAACAGCAGCGTGGTGGGGTACTGCGCCTTGATGCGCAGCCACTGCTGGATCATGGGGGTGTGGGCCGTCAGTGGGGCAGCGGGCGCGCCGGTACCGGGTGGCACCCCCGCGTCATCAGCGCTCGTCATGGCAACGCCATTCACCAGGGGGCGTCGGCTGCGCCCGGGGCGTCGCCGCTGGCGTCCTTGCCGTTGCGGTTCGCGCCAGGCGCATCCCCGGCCGCTTCCCTGTCGGATGTACCGTCGTGGCGTTGCGCGGCAAACCGGCTGTACTTGCCCAGCATACCCACCAGTTGACCGTAGATGCGCGGGTTGGCGGCCAGGCACTCGCGTTGCTCCAGAAAGTCGGCCTCGCCAGTGAAATTGCCAATCAGCCCGCCGGCTTCGGTGACCAGCAGCGCCCCTGCCGCCACGTCCCAGGGGCTGAGGCCCATCTCGAAAAAGCCGTCGCTGAAGCCCGCTGCGACGTAGGCGAGGTCGAGCGCCGCCGAACCGGGCCGGCGCACGCCCGCCACGCGCGGCATGACCTCACCCAGCATCTGCAGGTAGGTCTGGAAAGCGTCGCCGGGGCGGAACGGAAAGCCGGTACTCAGCAGGCAGTCGCGCAGCTGGGTGCGCCGGGCCACGCGGATGCGCCGCTCGTTCAGGTAGGCCCCACGGCCCTTGCTGGCCGTAAACAGGTCGTTGCGGGTCGGATCGTAGATTACCGCCTGCTCCAGCCGCCCGTCCACCATCAGCGCGATGCTGACGCAGTACACCGGAAAACCGTGGATGAAGTTGGTGGTGCCATCCAACGGATCGATGATCCAGGTGTACGCACGCCCCTTGCCTTTACCCTCGCGCCGCCCGGATTCCTCGGCCCAGATACCGTGCTCAGGGTAGGCGGCCAGCAGCGTGTCGATGATGGTGGTCTCGGCGGCGTGGTCGACTTCGGTGACGAAGTCGTTGAGCTGCTTGGCCGCGACCCGCACGGTGTCCAGATCGAGCGAGGCGCGGTTGATGAGCGCACCAGCGGCGCGGGCGGCCTTGACGGCCACGTTGAGCATGGGGTGAAGGTGGGCGGTCATGGGTTGTGGGCAAGAGCGGCAAAGGGCCGCGCGATGGCGGCGACAATACGCCATTCTACCGATGCCCGCCATGTCGTTCGATGCCGCGTGTCCACCCTCCGCCACCGTTGCCAACTTGCCGACAACGGTGCCGACCCGCTTCGTCCTGATCGAGCCCAGCCATGCCGGCAATGTGGGGGCGGTGGCGCGGGCGCTGAAGGTGATGGGTTTCGATGACTGGGCGCTGGTGCGCCCGCGCTGGCCCGACGTGCTGCAGCGCCCGCAAGCGCTGGAGCGCGCCAGCGGCGCGGTGGATGTGCTGCAGCGCGCGCGCATCGTGGCGACGCTGGAGGAGGCGCTGCAGGGCATGAGCCATCTGTGTGCCACCGCGATGATGCCGCGCGATTTTGGCCCGCCGACGGCGGCGCCGCGTCCCTACCTGGAGGCGCTGGCGCCGCGCGTCCGTGTTCAGCCGGGCGGGGGGGTGGCGTTCCTGTTCGGGCCGGAGCGCTACGGCATGGCCAACGACGACGTCTACCGCTGCCATGTGTGCCTGCGCATTCCTACCGCACCAGCGTATGGGTCGCTGAATCTGGCGGCAGCGGTGCAGCTCATTGCCTACGAGTGGCGGCAGGCGCTGGGAGGGTTCGACGACGCCGCGACTGTCGCCCTGCCAGCCCGCCGCGGGCCGGCCGACCCGCTGGCGGACGCGCCTGCCGTGTCGGGGCTGCTGGCGCATTGGGAGCAGGCGCTGCAGGCGATCGGGTTTCTGAACCCGGCGGCCCCAAAAAAGCTGATGCCGCGCCTGCGCCGACTGCTGCTGCGCGCCGCGCCCACCACGTCTGAAGTCCACATTCTGCGCGGGGTGGCGCGCGCCGTCATCGACGCCGCGCAGGGGCGCAGGCGCTAGACTCAGACGGTTTTCGCCACTGCCGTCTACCGATTGCCGTCTACCGATCACCGTGCTGCGCCGCCTCATCGCCGATATCGACGCCATTTTGGAGCGTGATCCTGCTGCCCGTTCGCGCTGGGAGGTGCTGACCTGTTACCCGGGTCTGCACGCCATCGTGCTGCACCGGCTGGCGCATGCGTGCTGGCGCGCGGGCCTGAAGTGGCTGGGGCGCTGGATCTCACTCTGGAATCGCTGGCTCACCGGCATCGAGATCCACCCGGGCGCGCGCATCGGCGAGCGCGTCTTCATCGACCACGGCATGGGGGTGGTCATCGGCGAGACCGCCGAGGTCGGCGACGACTGCACCATCTACCACGGCGTCACGTTGGGGGGCACTTCGCTGTACAAGGGGGCCAAGCGGCACCCGACGCTGGGCCGCGGGGTCATCGTGGGGGCGGGAGCCAAGGTGCTGGGAGGCTTCACCGTCGGCGACGGCGCCAAGATCGGCAGCAACGCGGTGGTGACCAAGCCCGTGCCGGCCGGTGCCACCGCGGTGGGCAACCCGGCGCGCATCATCGTGGCCGACGCCGACGAAAAGCGCGAGGCGGCGGCCGCACGCATGGGGTTTTCCGCCTACGGCGTGACGCAGAACGACGACCCACTCAGCCAGGCGCTGCGCGGGCTGATCGACAACGCGGCAGCGCACGAGCACCAGATCGCGCTGCTGTGGCAGGCCATCGAGAAGCTGGCCGGTGCACAACGCTCCGACTGCGTGCCGACTGAAGCCGCAAAAACCGAACATTTTGAAGCGGATCGGCTCAACCAGCTGGTGGGCAAGTGAGGTCGGTCCCCGCCTAGCAGACGCGGTTGCGGCCGGGCGGCACGGCCTCCCGCGTCCGTCGCTTCTCAGGGGCGCGGTGGACGCTGGGCCGATTTCGGCCGGAACGCCGCACAAACCGTCTCATCCGTCTCCAGGTACGGCCCCCCGATGAGGTCGATGCAGTACGGCACCGCGGCGAAGATACCATGAACCAATGGGCGACCGTCGGCGTCTTTCAGGCCTTCCAGCGTTTCGGCAATCGACTTGGGCTGGCCCGGCAGGTTGATGATGAGGCTGCAGCCGCGGATCACCGCCACCTGCCGCGACAGGATGGCGGTGGGCACGAAGCGCAGGCTGATCTGGCGCATCTGCTCGCCAAAGCCGGGCATCTCGCGGTCGGCCACGGCCAGCGTCGCCTCGGGCGTGACGTCGCGCGGCGCCGGGCCGGTGCCGCCGGTGGTCAGCACCAAAGAACAGCCGCAGTGGTCCACCAGCTCGATGAGCGTGGCGCTGATGCGCTCGCGTTCATCCGGAATCAAGCGCTCAACGAAGGTGATCGGGTTTTTGAGCGCACGGCTGAGCCACTGGCGCAGCGCAGGCAGTCCTTGGTCTTCATACACCCCGCTGCTGGCACGGTCGCTGATGGAGACGATGCCGATGGTGGCGGGGTCGAACGGGGTCGGTGTTGTCGTCATGTCGCTTATGGAATGCAGGCGGAGGTGGCGTGGCAGGGTAGCGGGGGCGTTGCCGGGTGCTGCCGCTTACGCCTCAGGGCCAGGGCCGGGGGATGCCGAGGCGCGCGCATCGAGCGCGGCGCGCACATGCAGGAACAACTCGCGGTAGGCGCGGCCTTGGCGCGGGGCTTGGCCGGGGGCGGTGTTGGCGCGCGCTTCGGCGTCGCGGCGCGCCTGGCGGATGAGGGCGCGCAGGCGCTGCCAATCGGCCTGGGGTTCCACGGCCCGCCAAGCGTCCAGGGCGGCGTCGTCGGCAATCAGCCGCTCGCGCCAGCGTTCGGCCTCGTGCAGGCGTTGCGTCTCGGCTGCGCTGCCCTGGTGCTGTTCGGCCAGCGCCGCCTCGATGGCCGCCACCTGCGCCTCGTCCAACCGGCGCATCAGCTTGCCCACATACTGCAGCTGGCGCCGCCGCCCCTCGAAGTCGTCGATGCGCCGCGCCTCGGCCACGGCCTGCAGCAGCGCATCGGGCAGCTCCAGCCGCTGCAGCAGTGACGCCTTCAACGTCAGCAACTGCTCGCCCACCGTCTGCAGGTGGGCGCTGCGTTTTTTCAGGTCGGTCTTGCTGAACTCCGCGTCCCATTTGGCGGCACGCCTGAGTTCGGCGTCCTCTTCGCTGCCATAAGCCACGAAGTGGCCGCGAACGTAGTACCCCTTGGCAGGTTTGCGTGGCATGACCGCTATCATAGCCAGCCACATGAGTACCCGACGCCCCCCCTCCCGCCGTGCGCGTGCGGCAGCCCCTGACGGCTTTCAGTTCACGCGCGAGCAGTTTCAGGAACTGGCCGACATCGCTTTGCAGCACGCCCGCGGGTTGGGCGTAGCTGATGCGGTGGTCGAAGTGTCCGAGGGCGCTGGACTGAACGTCTCGGTGCGTTGTGGCGCTCTGGAAAACGTCGAGCGCAACCGCGACAAGTCGCTGGCCATCACCGTGTTTCTGGGGCAGCGCCGTGGCCATGCGTCCACGTCCGATTTCACACCGCAGGCCATCCGCCGCACGGTGCAGGCAGCCTACGACATTGCGCGGCATACCGCCGAGGACCCCGCCGCCGGCCTGCCCGACGAAGTGGACGTGGCCAACAGCTATCCCGACCTGGAGCTGTTTCACCCCTGGCCGATCACGCCCGAGGCGGCGATGGAGCTGGCGCTGCGCTGCGAGGCGGCGGCGTTTGCGGTCAGCCCCCGCATCACCAACAGCGAAGGCGCTGCCGTCAGCGCCCAGCAATCGCACTTCTGGGCCGAGCACATGCGCGGCGGCGAACGCGGCCGGCAGGGCATCTTCGCCGGCGGCTACGCCAGCTCGCGCCACAGCCTGTCGGTGTCGCCCATCGCGGGCAAGGGCGACGCCATGCAGCGCGACTACTGGTACAGCAGCCAGCGCAATCCGGCCGATCTGGCCTCACCGGAAGCGGTGGGCCGCTATGCCGCCGAGCGGGCGCTGGCGCGCCTGAAGCCACGCAAGATCGCCACCACCGAGTGTCCGGTGCTGTTCGAGGCGCCGCTGGCCGCGGGACTGCTGGGTGCGTTCGTGCAGGCGGTCAGCGGCGGTGCCCTGTACCGGCGCACCACCTTTTTACCTGACAGCCTGGGCCGGCAAGTGTTTGCCGACCACATCGACATCGTGGAAGATCCGCACATCCTGGGGGCCAAGGGCAGCGCGCCGTTCGACGACGAAGGCGTGCGCACGGTGGCGCGTGCGGTGGTCAGTGGCGGCTGCGTCAAGGGGTATTTTTTGAGCACCTACTCGGCGCGCAAGCTGGGGTTGCGCACCACCGGCAACGCCGGCGGCTCGCACAACTTGCTGATGACCAGCCGCCACACGCAGCCCGACGACGACCTGTCGGCGATGCTGCGCAAGCTCGGACGCGGCCTGTTCGTCACCGAGCTGATGGGGCAGGGCGTCAATCCGGTCACGGGCGACTACTCGCGCGGCGCCGCCGGTTTCTGGGTCGAAGACGGGGTCATTGCGTATCCCGTGCAGGAAATCACCATTGCGGGTAACCTGAAGGAGATGTTCCGCGGCATCGTGACCATCGGCGCCGACGCCTACACCCTGGGGGCCAAGACCGTGGGCTCGGTGTTGATCGACCACATGACCGTGGCGGGCAGCTGAGCGCGGCGTGGTGTTGCGCCTGCCGCCGCGCACCGCAACGCTGCAGGAGACTGAGCCCATGACGCACACGCACCCCTACGCCCATGTGGCCACCGATCTGTCCCTGCCCGGGGGACGACGGGCCCGTGTGTGGTCGTTGCCCGCGCTGGCGCTTGAGTTGGGATTCGAGCGCCTTGCGCGCCTGCCGGTGTCGCTGCGCATCGTGTTGGAGGCGCTGGTGCGCCACTGCGACGGCCAGCGGGTCGAGCCGCGGCACGTGCAGGCGTTGGCCCAGTGGCAGCCCAACGCGCCGCGCAGCGAAGAAATCCCGTTTGTGGTGGCGCGCGTGGTGCTGCAGGACTTCACTGGTGTGCCGCTGCTGTGCGACTTGGCGGCGATGCGCAGCACCGCCGCCGCGCTGGGCCGCAACCCCGGGGTGATCGAGCCGCTGGTGCCGGTGGATCTGGTGGTCGATCACTCGGTGCAGGTGGACACCTTCGGCAGCCCGCTGGCGCTGCAGCGCAACATGGCGCTGGAGTTCCAGCGCAACCGCGAGCGCTACCAGTTCATGAAGTGGGGCATGCAGGCGTTTGAGACCTTTCGCGTGGTGCCACCGGGCAGTGGCATCGTGCACCAGGTCAACCTGGAGCACCTGTTCCGGGGGGTGCGCAGCCGCACCCTGGCCGATGGCACGCTGGAGCTGTTTCCCGACACGCTGGTCGGCACCGACAGCCACACCACGATGATCAATGGTGTGGGTGTCGTCGGCTGGGGCGTGGGTGGGATCGAGGCCGAAGCGGCCATGCTGGGGCAGCCGGTGTATGTGCTGACGCCAGACGTGGTGGGCGTGGAGCTGACCGGGCGACTGCCCGAGGGGGTGACGGCTACCGATCTGGTACTGACCATCACTGAGCTGCTGCGCCGCGCCGGGGTGGTGGGCAAGTTCGTCGAGTTCTTTGGCGACGGGGCGGCGACCCTGTCGGTGCCCGATCGCGCGACGCTGGCCAACATGGCACCCGAATACGGCGCGACGATGGGTTTTTTTCCCGTTGATGAGCAGACGGTGCGCTATCTACAGCGCACCGGCCGCACAGCCGACGAAGTGACCGCCTTTGAGGCGTATTTCCGCGCCCAGGGCCTGTTTGGCGTGCCGCGCGCGGGCGACATCGACTACAGCCAGGTGCTGCGGCTGGATCTGTCCACCGTCGAGCCCTCTGTGGCGGGACCGAAACGGCCGCAGGACCGCATCGCGCTGGCGCAGCTCAAGGCCACCTTTGGTGCGCTGCTGGGCACGCCAGTAGCCAACAACGGGTTTGGGATTCCCAAAGAGGCCCACGCCAAGCGGGTGCCGGTGTCGATCGACCTGGGCGCGGCCGGCCGCCTGGACGCGAGTGGACGGCCGCTGGCGCAGCGGCATGCCACCACCGTGGGGCACGGCGACGTGCTCATTGCCGCCATCACCTCCTGCACCAACACCAGCAACCCGGCGGTGCTGGTGGCCGCGGGCCTGCTGGCGCAAAAGGCGGTGGCGCGCGGCCTGCGGGTGGCGCCGCATATCAAGACGTCGCTGGCGCCGGGCTCGCGCGTCGTCGCCGAATACCTGCAGCGCGCGGGGCTGCTGCAGCCGCTGGCCGAACTGGGCTTTGCGGTGGCGGGCTACGGCTGCACCACCTGTATCGGCAACGCGGGCGATCTGGCCGCCGAGCTCAACGAGGCCATCCAGCGCGAGGGCCTGGTGGTGGCGGCGGTGTTGTCGGGCAACCGCAATTTCGAGGCGCGCATTCACCCCAGCGTGCGCGCCAACTTCCTGGCCTCGCCGCCGCTGGTGGTGGCATTTGCGCTGGCCGGGCGCGTCACCATCGACTTCGCGCGCGAGCCCCTTGGCATCGACGCCACAGGCCAGCCGGTGTACCTGAAAGACCTGTGGCCCAGCAGCGACGAGATCCACGCTGCGCTGCCGTATGCGCTCGATCCGGCCACTTTCGAGCGCATCTACCGCGACGTGGGCGCCGACAACGCGCTGTGGCAGCAGGTGCCCAGCGCTGAAGGGCAGGTGTACGACTGGCCTGACTCCACTTACATCGCAAGGCCGCCGTTTTTCGATGCCTTTGCGCTGACGCCTGCGCCGCAGCCGCCTATCGTCGGCGCCAAGGCGCTGTTGCTGCTGGGCGATTCGGTTACCACCGACCACATCTCGCCCGCAGGGGCCATCGCCGCGCAGTCCCCGGCAGGACAGTGGCTGCTGGCGCACGGGGTGCCGAAGGCCGACTTCAACAGCTACGGCGCGCGGCGCGGGCACCATGAGGTCATGATCCGCGGCACGTTCGCCAACGTGCGGCTGAAAAATTTGATGATTCCGCCGCGCCCTGACGGCAGCCGGGTCGAAGGTGGCCTCACGCTGGTGGATGGCGAGCGGATGAGCGTGTTCGACGCTGCCCAGCACTATCAGCAGCGCGGTGTGCCGACGCTGGTGTTTGCGGGCGAGGAGTACGGCACCGGCAGCTCGCGCGACTGGGCCGCCAAGGGCACAGCGTTGCTGGGTGTGCGCGCCGTGGTGGCGCGCAGCTTCGAGCGCATCCACCGCGCCAACCTGGTGGGCATGGGCGTGCTGCCGCTGCAGTTCATGGGTGAGGACTCCTGGCAGCGCCTGGGCATCGATGGCAGCGAAACCTTCGCCATCGAGGGGGTGCAGGCGCTGCAGCCGCAGCAGACGTTGATGCTGGTGATTGAGCGCGCCAGCGGCGTCGTCGACCGGGTGCCCGTTCTGAGTCGGATCGACACCCCGATCGAGGCGGAGTACTACCGCCACGGCGGCATCCTGCCGTTCGTGCTGCGGCAGATCTTGGCCGGATGAGGCCAGCAAAAAGGGCTTGCACGATCGCTCGTGCAAGCCCGTGGGGAAAATGGTCGGCGTGGCGGGATTCGAACTCGCGACCCCTTGCACCCCATGCAAGTGCGCTACCAGGCTGCGCTACACGCCGAGAGCTCGAATTATAAGGGGGTTTTCTGTCAGGTGCCCGGGCGCAGCGGCGGCTCCAGCAGCGCACGGATGGCCCGCAGCTCGGCCAGTACCGCGGCGCGGTCCAGCCCGGTGTGGCCGCGCCCGCCGGTGTCGGGCGTCACGGTGGGACTTTCCGCCAGAACGATCTGGCCGACGGCGGTGTCACCACTGGGGTGAGTGGGTCGGCCGTCGCCGTCGTCATCTGCGTCGGCCGGCCCCGACGTGGGCGCACTGTCGTGGCGCAGCTGGCGGTCCTGCTGCACCCATTCGGCCAGGCGGTTGCGCGCGCCATGAATGGTGAAGCCCTGCTCGTACAGCAGTTCGCGGATGCGCCGGATCATCAGCACCTCGTGATGCTGGTAGTAGCGGCGGTTGCCGCGCCGCTTCATCGGGCGCAGCTGGGTAAATTCCTGTTCCCAATAGCGCAGCACGTGCGGCTTGACACCGCACAGCTCGCTGACTTCGCCGATGGTGAAGTAGCGTTTGGGCGGGATGGGGGGCAGAGTCTCGGATCCGGACATGGGCATCAGTCGCAGGCGCTGCGATCAAAGCCGACACTGTAGCGCAGACCGGCGCGCCGCTGCCGTCACGACAGATTCATGATTTCAGGCCCCCCTTTGGCAAGCGCGCGCTGATAGGCCGCTCGCGCGCGATAGCGCTGGCGCCAAGCCTGCGTGGCGGGGTAGCGCGCCGGCAGCGCCGCACCGCCCAGTGCAAACACCGCTTCGATGGCAAAGCTCATCTGGATGTCAGCCAAGGCCAGCTGCGCTCCGGTCAGCCACGGGCGGCCATCGGCCAGCGTACGCTCAATCCAGTTCAGCGCGCCGTCGATATTGGGCTGGATGAAGCGCTGCATGACCTGTTGGCTGATGGCGCGCGCAATGGGGCGCGCAAAGAAAGGCATGCGCTGCCGGGGGATGCTGACGAAGACCAGCTGCATCACCACCCAGTTCATCAGCGATCCTTCGGCAAAGTGCAGCCAGAAGCGGTTGTCGCGGTGCGCGGCGCTGCCAGGCGCTGGCAGCAGCGCGGCCAGTTCGCCGTCGGACGGCGGGGGAAAGGTCTGCACCAGGTACTCTAGGATGGCACCTGATTCGGCCACCGTGATGTCGCCGTGGGTGATGACGGGCGACTTGCCCAGCGGATGAACGGCCTTGAGCTCCGGCGGTGCCAGTCGGGTGCGCGGGTCGCGCCGGTAGGTGCGCAGCTCGTACGGCACCCCCAGTTCCTCGAGCAGCCACAGCACGCGCTGCGAGCGGGAGTGTTCCAGATGATGCACAACCAGCGTTGACATGGGCATGCTCCTGAGGGGGTTACGTGACGAGTGCTGCGCCCGGGCAAGCGTCCAGGATGGCAGAACGACGGGGGTGTGTGTCCCATGCCTGCAGCGCTGCCTGTGCGGTGCACAAAGTGGCGGCCCGGTGGGCGACAGCGGCAGGCAAGGGGCGGGCGCATGCGCATCAGCGCCCTTGCAGCAGGGCATCGAGCCGGTGCGCATCGGCGCAGAACAGGCGGATGCCTTCGGCCAGCTTTTCGGTGGCCATGGCGTCTTCGTTGAGCGCGTGGCGAAACGCTGCTTCGTCGCCGCTGCGGTAGTGCTGTTCGGGTAGGTCGGCGCGGGCGGCGGCGTCTAGGGTCAGCCGCGGCGGTGCGTCCCCTGGCGTGGCTGCCAGCTGGCCCAGCAGTTCCGGGCTGATGGTCAGCAGGTCGCAGCCACTCAGCGCCAGAATCTGCCCCGTATTGCGAAAACTCGCCCCCATCACCTCGGTGGCGATGCCGTGGCGTTTGTAGTAGGTCCAGATGCGGGTGACGGACTGCACGCCCGGGTCGTTGGGGCCGGCCATCGCGGCCTCGTCCCACTGCGTCCCGGCGCGCGCCTTGTGCCAGTCGTAGATGCGGCCGACGAACGGCGAGATCAGGCGCACACCGGCGTCAGCGCAAGCCACCGCCTGGCAGAAGGCAAACAGCAGCGTCAGGTTGGTGTGGATGCCCTCGCGCTCGAGCAGCTCGGCAGCGCGAATGCCTTCCCACGTGGCGGCGATCTTGATCAGCACACGCGCGCGCGGCACGCCCTCGGCTTCGTACAGGGCAATGAGGCGGCGTGCGCGCGCTACCGTGGCCGCGGTGTCGAAGCTCAGCCGCGCGTCCACCTCGGTGGAGACGCGCCCGGGCACGATGCGCAGAATCTCGCAGCCAAAACGCACCAGCAGCCGGTCCACCAGCTCGTCCAGCGGGCGGCCGCGGTGGCGCGCCAGCACGTCATCGAGCAGCGGCGCGTAGTCGGCTTTGAGCACCGATTTCAGGATCAGCGAGGGGTTGGTGGTGGCGTCGCGCGGCTGATACTGCGCCATCTGCAAAAAATCGCCGGTGTCGGCAACGACGATGGTGTGACGTTTGAGCGCTTCGAGTTGGTTCATCGTGTGTGACAGAGACGACTGAAGAGGTGACGCCCCGCACGGGCGCGGACAGCAGGCTCCCCGCGCGCCGGGGAAGCCCGATGCCACTGCGGGCCGGGTAGCGGACCGTTCGGTATGCGGCGTCTGGGCACGATGACGGGCATGGGGCCGGGGGTGAAAGACTACAGCAGCGGCGTGCGCAGGTTCGCAATCACCGGGCCGGTGGCCGGACGCACGCCGCGCCACCAGGCGAACGAGTCGGCCGCCTGCTCGACCAGCATGCCCAGGCCATCGGCCAGCCGGGCAACGCCGGCCTCATGCGCTTGGCGCAGAAACGGCGTCAGGCCTTTGCCGTACACCATATCGTACGCCAGCCCATCGGGTGCGAAGACCGAGCGGGGCAGCGGCAGCGCCTGCGCGTCCAGACTGGCGGCGGTGGCGTTGATCACGAGGTCGAAGGCGCCAGCGGCGGGCAGATCGGACAGGGCGGCGCCAGCCAGTTCCGGCCCACCCAGGCCCAGCGCCTGAAAGTCGCGCACCAGCGCGTGCGCCTTGTCGGCGCTGCGGTTGGCCACCAGCAGCACCGCCGGGCGCGCCTGCAGCAGCGGCTGCAGCACGCCGCGCGCGGCGCCTCCCGCGCCCAGCAGCAGTACCCGGCACCCGGCCAGCGACAGTCCCAAGTTGTGGGTCAGGTCGCGCAGCAGCCCCACGCCGTCGAAGTTCTCGGCGCGGCAGCGCCCGTCGGCATCGAAGGCCAGCGCATTGGCCGCCCCGGCAGCGCGCGCTCGCTCGCTGACCTCATCGGCGTAGGCGCAGGCCTGCAGCTTGAACGGCACGGTGACGTTGACGCCCCGGCCGCCTTGCGCGCGGAAGTGGTCGACGGTGGCGGCAAAGCCGTCCAGCGGGGCTTCGATGGCCGTGTAGGTGACGGGCTGCCCGGTAGACTGGGCAAACAGCGCGTGGATGCGGGGTGACAGACTGTGGCCGACGGGGTGGCCGATGACGGCGTATCGATCCATGGCTGCCATTGTCGCCGATGCCCGGTCCGGGTGTTGCCCATCACCCAGGCAATGCCGTACGGTGGGCTGGCGATGGATAGCTACGCCCTTGGGTGATGCCTCCGCGCCGTTGGCGCGCTGTCGGCCCGGCTGGCCTGCGCTACGAGACCCACCGCGTCGCGTCGTCGTCCTGCGGGGGCAGATCGTCGTGGACGAGCGCCTCGCGCAGCGCCAGCAGATCCATCAGCGCGTCAAGCGGAAATCCGCGCCATCCACCGCGCTGGTCGTGCGACAGCGCATCAAACTGCGCACGCACCGCATCGGGGTCGTGGCGCACGGCCCCCAGCGCATTGGCGATGCGCGGGCACTGCATGACCAAGGCCTGCGGATAGCGCAGACCGGGGGCAGCGCGTATCCACGCCTCGATGTTGGGCAGAAGGGTTGCACGTCCGCTTTGATGGGGCCCCATCATCGGCGTCAGGCGGTCGGCACGCAACCAGCTCGGGCCGCTGCCGGCTCAGGTCGAGGTAGGCATTAGCACCGGTGTGCGCGGCTGCTGTTGGCCCGCTACCGGCCCGGTAGCCAACCCTGACGACCGGGTCACTTGGCACAGCGACGAGACGATGACACTGGTGGAGCCGGGGCGGCACTGCAACGTGGTGCTGCTCACCGTTGGCGCCGTGGCGCCGGACCTGATGCCACTGCCTAGGGTGCCGCCGCCTAGGGTGCCGCCGCGGGATGCGACCGGTCGCTTCGGCTTGGAGACACGGGCCAGACGCCAACCGGCGTCGGCCGTGGCGATCCTGCGCGATCAGCTGCACGGATGGATTCGCGTTCTGCCGGGTCTGGCCTCGTGCGGGGGCCGTGGAGGCGGTGGGGCCGGCGAGGGCGGTTAGCATCGGGTGACCGGCGCACTGCCACTGCGAGGAATTTGTTCATGATGCCGCTGTCCTCTTTGCTCATCGCCATCGAAGTGGGGGGTATCGTCGCGTTTGCCGTCTCGGGGCTGATCGAAGCCATGCGCCGGCGCATGGATGTCGTGGGTGTGGCGTCGGTGGCGGTGGTCAGCGCGTTCGGCGGCGGCACGGTGCGCGACCTGCTGCTGGACCGGCGTCCGCTATTCTGGGTTGAGCACGAGCCCTACCTGTGGCTGGTGTTGGCGCTGGCGCTGACGGCGCCGTGGTGGCTGGGCTGGGCGTTGCGCGACACGGGCGCCCGCTTGATGGGGTGGGCCGATGCCTGCGGTCTGGGGCTGTTTGCAGTGTCCGGTACGACCATCGCCGCAGCGGCCGGTATGTCACCGCTGGTCAGCGTGCTGATGGGGGTTACCACTGCAGTGGTGGGGGGTGTGGCGCGCGATGTGCTGTGCAACGAGATCCCCCAGGTTTACCGTGACCATCGCCCATACGCGCTGTGCGCGGCAGCCGGGGCGGCGGTATATCTCGGTTTGGCGGCCTGGGCACTGGCCCCGCCGGTGGCCAGCCTGGGGGGTGTGGCGGTGGCCACCGGAATGCGGTTGCTGGCCGTGGCGCGGGACTGGCGCCTGCCCAGCTGGCGCCTGCGCCAGCGCTGAATGCCCAGGCGCTGGCGTCAGCGGCACCCCTCAAGCGGCGGCCAGATCACCCACCGGGACGCAGCTGCAAAACAGGTTGCGGTCCCCGTAGACGTTGTCCACCCGGCTCACCGGTGGCCAGTACTTGCTGCCGGCTCCACCGTGGGCGCGGTGGAACGGCAGCGCAGCGCCCAGTTCACGCGGGTAGGGGTGCGGCCAGTCCTCGGCCAGGCAGCGGCTGGCGGTGTGCGGGGCGTTTTTCAGCGGGTTGTCCTCGCGTGGCCACACGCCCAGCTCCACGGCGCGGATTTCTTCGCGGATCGCGACCATGGCGTCGATGAAGCGGTCCAGCTCGGCCAGCGGCTCGCTCTCCGTCGGTTCCACCATCAGCGTGTTGGGCACCGGGAACGACAGCGTCGGCGCGTGAAAGCCGTAGTCCATCAGCCGCTTGGCGATGTCTTCGGCCATCACGCCACAGCTGTCTTTAAAGCTGCGGCAGTCCAGGATGCACTCGTGTGCCACGTGGCCATTGGCGCTGGCGTAGAGCGTGGGGTAGTGCGGGCGCAGGCGGGCGCTGACGTAGTTGGCGGCCAGGATGGCGGTTTCGGTGGCCCGCAGCAGCCCGTCGGCGCCCATCATGCGGATGTACATCCACGAGATGGGCAGCACCGCCGCATTGCCCAGCGGCGCGGCCGACACCGCACCCACCGGCGCATCGGCACGGGCGCCTCCCGCGTAGGCGCCGGCCGCATGGGCCGTGGCGTGTCCGGGCAGGTAGGGCGCCAGCTCGTCCACCACGCACACCGGGCCCACGCCGGGGCCGCCACCGCCGTGTGGAATGCAAAAGGTCTTGTGCAGATTCAGGTGGCTGACGTCGCCACCGAACTCGCCCGGCGCGGCGGTGCCGACCAGCGCGTTCATGTTGGCACCGTCGATGTAGACCTTGCCGCCGTGCGCGTGCACGATATCGCACAGCGCCTTGACGCCGGTCTCGAACACCCCATGTGTGCTGGGGTAGGTAATCATCACGCACGACAGGCGCGCACTGTAGAGCTCGCACTTGGCGCGCAGGTCTTGCAGGTCCACGTTGCCGCTCGCATCGCACGCCACCGGCACCACTTGCAGCCCGGCCATTTGGGCACTGGCGGGGTTGGTACCGTGGGCCGACGTGGGGATGAGGCAAATGTCGCGCTGCGCCTGGCCACGGGCAGCGTGATAGGCGCGGATGGCGAGCAGGCCGGCATATTCCCCCTGCGAGCCGGCGTTGGGCTGCAGGCTGATGGCCGCGTAGCCGGTGGCTTGGCACAGCCACGCGCGCAGCTGCTCATCCAGCTGGCGGTAACCCTCGAGCTGGTCGGCCGGGGCGAAAGGGTGCACCTGCGCAAACTCGGGCCAGGTGATGGGGATCATCTCGCTGGTGGCGTTGAGCTTCATGGTGCACGAGCCCAGCGGGATCATCGTGCGGTCCAGCGCCAGATCCTTGTCCGACAGGCTGCGGATGTAGCGCAGCATGGCGGTTTCGCTGTGGTGGGTGTTGAACACCGGGTGTGTGAGGTAGGCGCTGGTGCGGCGCAGCGTTGGCGGGATGAGGGTGTGGCCGTCGGCGGCCAAGGTGTCGAACGACGGCAGCGTCTGCCCCGGCGCCGCAAATACCGCCCACAGCGCCTCGATGTCAGCGCGCGTGGTGGTCTCATCCAGCGCGATGCCCACGTTGCCGTGTCCCAGATCGCGCAGATTCATGCCGCGCTCACGCGCACGCGCCAGCAGCGCGGTGGTGGCGGCGCCGGTGTGCAGACACAGGGTGTCGAACGCGCTGCCATTGGCCAGCGGGTGGCCCAGGGCGCTGAGTCCACGTGCCAGCACCGCCGTCAGGTGCGCCACGCGCTCGGCAATGCGGCGCAGCCCCTGCGGGCCGTGATAGACCGCGTACATGCTGGCCACCACCGCGGGCAGCACTTGCGCGGTGCAGATGTTGGAGGTGGCTTTTTCGCGCCGAATGTGCTGCTCGCGCGTCTGCAGCGCCAGCCGGTAGGCGGGCTGGCCGTGCACGTCCACGCTGACGCCCACCAGCCGCCCGGGCAGCGATCGTTTGAAGGCATCGCGGCAGGCCAGGAAAGCGGCGTGCGGGCCGCCCGCGCCCATCGGCATGCCAAAGCGCTGACTACTGCCCACCACGATGTCCGCCCCCCACTCGCCCGGCGGCACCAGCAGCGTCAGCGCCAGCAAATCGGTGGCGACGATGAAGGCCGCGCCCTTGGCGTGCACCGTGTCCACATCGGCGCGCCAGTCGTCGATGCGGCCGTGCGTGGCCGGATACTGCACCAGCGCGGCGAAATAATCGTTGCGCGCCAGCGCCTGCTGCCACGCCTCGGCGCTGTGCGTGACGTGCACCTGCAATCCCAGCGGTTGCGCGCGCGTGCGCACCACCTCGATGGTCTGCGGATGGCAATCGCCCGAAACGATGATGGTCTGCCCCGTCGCCTTGACACTGCGGCGTGCCAGTGTCATCGCCTCAGCAGCGGCGGTGGCCTCGTCCAGCATCGACGCGTTGGCAATGTCCATGCCGGTGAGGTCGGTGACCATCGTTTGGAAGTTCACCAACGCCTCCAAGCGGCCCTGCGAAATCTCGGCCTGATACGGCGTGTAGGCGGTGTACCAGGCGGGGTTTTCCAGGATGTTGCGCAGGATGACGGTGGGCGTGTGTGTACCGTAGTAACCCTGGCCGATAAAGCTGCGCAGGATGCGGTTTTTTTGCGCGATAGCCTTCAGTTCGGCCAGCGCCTGCGCTTCGCTGGCCGGTGGGGGCAAATCCATGGCGCGCACGCGGGCAATGGCCTGCGGCACGACGCTGGCTACCAGCGCCTGGCGCGAGGTCTCGCCGATGGCAGCGAGCATGCGCGCCTCCTCTTCGGGGGTGATGCCGATGTGGCGGGCGATGAATGCGCCGGCATCGTCCAGCGACGGCAGCGGGGTGGAACTAGTCATGGCGTGGCTTTACAGGATGTCCGTGGAGTCGTTCGTGGTTTACCAAAGGCAGGCAAAGGGGAGGTCTGCACGACCGTCGCGAGCGGGCGAAGCGCAAGGCGCACGGAGCGCAGCGACCGAGACATCACAATGAGTGAGGCGAGGGAGCGAGCACCGCGCAACGCAACGATCCGTACGCGCAGCAGGTTGTGCAGACCTTCCTTAGGGCACCGTCAGCCTCAGCGGGTCAGTTGGCCGTAGGCGGCCTCGTCCAGCAGCGTGTCAAGCTCACTGGGCTGGCTTAGCCGCACCTTGAAAAACCAGCCCGCGCCCAGCGGATCGCTGTTGGCCAGCGAGGGGTCGGCGCGCAGCGCCTCGTTGACCTCCACCACCTCGCCGCTGACGGGCATATAGACGTCGGCGGCGGCTTTGACCGACTCGACGACGCCAGCGACCGCTTTTTGTGCGAGGGTCTTGCCCACCTCGGGCAGCTCGACAAACACCACATCGCCCAAGGCATCTTGCGCGTGGTGGGTGATGCCGACGGTGGCGATGTCGCCTTCGACGCGGATCCATTCGTGGTCGGGGGTGTACTTGAGGGACATGGCGGACTCCTAAAACACGGGTTGGTACGAAAGGAGGTGGGCAGGGGGGCGAGCGACGAAACGGGTCAGAGGCGATGTGCCGTGGACGATCAAAACAGCTCGTCGGCGGGGCAGCGTAGGCGTCGGCGTGGCGGCGCATACGGCCGTCCATGGCACTGTACGGTGTTCAACCCCGGTGATAACGTGGCGGGATGAAGGGCAGAGGAGCGACGGTCATCGGCACCGGCTTGCCACGTACCATGGCGTGCAGTGGGGTGCCTAACGCCGCGTGCGCAGCCGCCACGTAGCCCATGGCGATGGGTTGATTCAGCGTGGGCGACAGCAAGCCGCTGGTGACCTGGCCAACGGGCGTGCCATCAACGGCGTGCAACGGTGCCGGCTCGCGCACCGGCACGCGTTCTTGAGCCAGCAGGCCCACGCGCACACGCTGCACCGGGGCGCTGCCGTCGAGCTGGGCCAACACACGCGCCGCACCGGGAAAGCGGCCCTCGCGCGCGCCACCGCGCCGCCGCACTTTCTGAATCGCCCAGCTCAGCGCCGCCTCCACCGGCGTGGTGGTGGCGTCGATGTCGTGGCCGTACAGACACAGGCCCGCTTCCAGCCGCAGCGAATTGCGCGCGCCCAGGCCAACGGGCTTGACTTCGGGCTGCGCCAGCAGGGCCTGCGCGAAGGCGACGGCGCCCTGCGCGGGCAGCGAGATCTCGAAGCCGTCTTCACCGGTGTAGCCGCTGCGGGTGATGTACAGATCGGCCCCTTGCCAGCGGGTGGCCATGCCCGTCATGAAGACGAGCTGCTGCACCCCGGGCACCAGCCGTTGCAGCGCCTGTGCCGCCAGCGGTCCCTGCAGTGCCAGCAAAGCGCGCTGCGGCAGCGGCTCGACCCGACAGCGCTGGCCAATGTGGGCCTGCAGATGGGCGATGTCGGCGGCCTTGCACGCCCCGTTGACGACCAGAAACAGATCCTCGCCCCGGTTGACGAACATCAAGTCATCCAGGATGCCGCCGTCGTCGTTGAGCAGCAGGCCGTAGCGCTGGCGGTGCAGCCCCAGTCCCAGCACGTCCATGGGGATCAGGCTCTCCAACGCTTCGGCGGCCTGCGTGCCCACCAGCCGCACTTGCCCCATATGTGAGACGTCGAACAGGCCGGCTGCGGTGCGCGTGTGCAGGTGTTCGCGCAGCAATCCGTCGGGGTACTGCACCGGCATGTGGTAGCCTGCAAAGGGCACCATACGCGCACCCAGCGCCAGGTGCAGGTCGTACAAAGGGGTCTTGAGCAAGGACTCAGCAGAGGCGGACATGACAAAAGAATCCCAACAGGCGGTAGCCACCGGTGCTCGGTAACACACCGGGACACACCTGCTGTCCGCTTTACCTGAGAGATTCACGCTGCGGTGCCGCCCGTGCGGGTGCCGCGACGTTTGCTCCTTCGGTGGATGCCGCCGCGCGGCGGCGGCCAGCGGGGCAACGATCGGTCGCGATCGCCGTTCACCCCCAGCCGCGCCGCCCGCGGCGCGACACCTCTCTCCAGCAGGCAAGCACCCCGTGGGGTGCTGCATCAGTCCTTTTGCCTGAGCGTTTGGCTGTATGCCTGCGCCTTCGGCGGCCGCCGGGCGGGGCGTGTCCACACGTCGCCCAGGCTGGCTCTCTCCTGATGGGACACATTGTAGCGGTGTGGCGGCGGTCGTGGGGGTGCGGCATCGATGCGCTGGTGCGCTTGATGAGACCGCTGGTTGGTCAAACCAGCGCGCGCCCCCGTGCGCTGGCTTCGGTATCTCGATGCGCAAGGCGTGTGTGTGGCTACAGCGGTCTCTCTCGCCCTGCCGAGACACCTGCAGATAACCGTGACGTCTTGACGGTGCCTAAACCGATCTGTCAGTCGCGGCGTCGGATCTCAGTTTAGCGTCGCCGCCTCGAAGCCGACCACGTTTCGCGCCGCGCGCGAGAACTCGATGCCGATGAGGTGAATCGGCTTGCCTTCTGCGCGGTATTTGTCGGCATAGGCGCGGGCTTTGAGCTGATCAAGGGCCTTGCC
>Ga0209721_1000661_pt1 | contig 29233 bp, 24 predicted proteins | sample TshhotsprinmetaG_FD_184139 | JGI IMG/M metagenome (GOLD analysis project Ga0209721, IMG submission 184139) | Hot spring microbial communities from South Africa to study Microbial Dark Matter (Phase II) - Tshipise hot spring metaG (SPAdes)... | ecosystem: Environmental > Aquatic > Thermal springs...
ATGCAACGAGCCGCGCCGTTTTCGCTGCGCCCCGGAGAGCAGGGCCGGCGCGGCTCGCAACGCGGCAGCCGAAGCCTGGCCCTACTCCTCCCTGCCCTGCCGGTTGCGGTCACGGGTGCGGAGGGTATCGCTGCGCTCCCATTCAATGGCCCGCAGCCGGCTGAGCGCCCTCCAGGACGGCGCCAGATCCACACGACCCAGTTCGCGCACCAGTTGGCGCGCGGCCAGGCCCACAATCGCCGTGTAGGTGGGATAGGCGATTTCCAGATCGGCCAGTTGTGACACCTCCATACCGGCCGCCATACCCGCTGCCACCACCTGCACGATCTCCAGGGCATGCACGCCCACAACATGGGCCCCCAGCAGTCGTCCGCTCTCACGGGCGACGATGAGCTTGCAGGCGCCCTGGGTGACACCGTCAATCACGGCGCGATCCAGATCCCCATAGGGCACGGTCGCCACCGCGCAGTCGTGGGAGGCCCGGGCCTGGTCTTCGCTCAGGCCGACCGAGCCATACTCCGGATCGGTAAAGCCACCATGGGGAACAACGGCCAGGGAATTGGCGCGCCTGCTTTCAAGCACCGCATTCTCGGCAGCGATCCGGCCTTCGTGACTACCGCTTTGCACCAGCATAACCCGACCGGTGACATCGCCCGCCGCGAAAATGTGCGGCGCCGAGGTGCGCAGGGTGTCATCCACCACAATGTAGCCCCGCTGGTGCTCTACCCCGGCGGCCTCCAGGCCGAGTGATGCCAGATTGCCGACCCAGCCTACCGCCAGCAGCACCGCCTCGCAGGCCAGCGTATGGAGCGCGCCGCACCTGCTGAAGTGGACCACACGGTTCCCTTCCCGACATTCGATACGTTCGACAGCTTCGATGTCGCAGATCACCTGAATGCCCCGCCGGGTGAAGGCCTGCTCCAGTTCTGACCCGATGAGCGGGTCAGCGCGACCCATCAGGCGCGGCCCGGTTTCCAGGAGGGTAACCTCGCAGCCGAAGGCGGCGAAAATTGAAGCGAGCTGGCAGCCGGTGGCGGCGCCACCCACGATGACCACAGAACGCGGTAGACGTTCCAGCGACCAGATGTCCCGATAGCTGAGCGCGTGCTCGCTGCCAGGAACGTCGAGCCGACGCGACTGGCCGCCGACACAGATGATGAAGCGCTCGCCCTCCAGCCGTTCGCCTGCGGGCAGCTCCAGGGTGTAGGGATCAATAAAGCGGGCCTCGCCCGCCGCTTCAAACACAACAACCCCGGCTGCCCGCAGGTGTTCGCGCAGGTGCTTCTTGTAATGGACCGTCTGGATGGTCTGGCGAACCCGCTCCAGGAGCTTTGAAAAGTCAACCTCAGGAGCCGTGCCCGTCAGTCCATACGCAGGAAACTGTCCCGCATCCCGCACCAGTCGCGCCGCTCGCGCCAGCACGCGCGTTGGCACAACGCCATCGTTGAGACAAATGCCGCCAAGCTGGTCACGTTCAAGCAAAGCGACGGTGGCGCCCAGCTCGCGCGCTCGCAGCGCTGCGGTTACGCCGCTGGGCCCGCCACCGATTACGATCACGTCGTACATGCCTGCTGCCTTGCCTCCTTCGTAGTACGAGAAATAAATCACGATTTATATTTCGTATTTTAATCGACAGCCCCTCCCCATGACACATCCATCCGGGCGGGTTTTTGCCCTCGATTGCCCGCGCGCGGGAGGGTTCGGGAGGGCGGAAACGAGGCTTTCTCACGCCCCTGCCTGCCGGGGGGCCAGCCGCCCCCAACACCGGTTGGGGTGTGGGGGAACCCGGTTTCCCCACCTGTGGTGAGCTTGCCGAACCACACCCCTCCCTGGCGGGAGGGTTTGGGAGGGCATAGCCCTCCCAGGAAAAACCTGTGTTCATCGTGTCGTTGTGCGGCGCAGCCGCATAGACGGCTGAGGCGGGAAGCGGCCAGTATCTGCAATCCGCAATCTACAATCTAAAATGGTATGCCCCGTGGCCGGATGCGCCAGGAAGGAGTCAGGGTCGTTTCTCGTGTATCATGGGCGCTATGGTGACCATAGAAGATCTCCGTTCCATTGCCCTGTTTGCGAGCCTCGACGCGCCCACTCTTGCCGACACGGCGCGGCGGGTACGCCGGTGCAGCTTCCGCCCGGGCCAGCACATCATGCTCGAAGGCGAACCGGCGCCCGGCCTGTTTATGGTGTTGCGCGGGCGCGTGCGCCTCTCCCGCACCGCGCCCGATGGTCGCGAGCAGGTGCTGGCGATGATCGGCGCTGGCGAGCATTTCAACCCCGTGCCGCTCTTCGACGGCGGCCCCAACCCCACCACGGCCCGGGCGATGAGTCCCGTGGTCTGCCTGCTGTTGCCCCGCGAGGATCTCCTGGCCCTGATCCGGCGCCATCCCGACCTGGCCCTGGCCGCCCTGAGCGCCATGGCCGGGCAGTTGCGCGAGCTGGTGACCCTGGTCGAGGATCTGGCCTTCCGCTCGGTGCGCGCTCGCCTGGCCCGGCTGCTGCTGGCCGAGGCCGGCGAAGGGGCTGCCGAATTGACCCATCAGGAACTGGCCGAACGCACCGGCACCGTGCGCGAGATCGTCGGGCGGGCGCTGCGCCGCCTGGCCGAGGAGGGCCTGGTGCGCCTCGAGCGAGGTCGGGTCATTGTGCTCGATCCGGTCGGTCTGGCGCGGGTCGTTGAGGAGTAGCGCGAGCGTCTCCTGTTGAGAGGGCGCAACCCTCTCAAACCCGCCCCTCAGGGATGGGCGTGGAGCACCCCGGTTTCCGCCCTCCCACACCCTCCCCGCTGGCGGGTTGGCTCCTGGGATGGCTATGCCTCGCAGCCGCGCAAGCCGAAGCAATGAGACTTTAGTAGTAGATCGGCGCTGCTGAAATTAGTAATCTGTCCTTGAACAACCATTCACCAGGCGCCGCCCGGCGCAACCGCGTAGTTTGCTAGAGGAGTAGAACCGTGGCCTACATCATCGCTGAGCCGTGTATTGGTACGAAGGATGCATCGTGTGTGGCCGTTTGCCCGGTGGACTGCATCTACGAGGGCGAGGATCAGTACTACATCAACCCTGACGAGTGCATCGACTGTGGCGCCTGCGAGCCGGAGTGCCCCGTCGAGGCGATCTTCCCCGATGACTCGGTGCCCGAGCAGTGGAAGAGCTATATTGAGAAGAACCGCAATTTCTTCGGCGCCTGAACGGGTGACGCTCTGATGTGAACGCCCTCCCGTCAGGGAGGGTGTGTGAGGGCGTAGCGCTCCCAAAAAGACACCGGTTTTCATCCTGTCGTCGCGCGGCGCAGCCGCACGGAAGTCTCACGGCAGAGGGGTGGGGAAACCTGTGTTCCCCACCCCTCTCCCATTACGAAGGATCGCGCCTTTCCAACCCCGCCCCGCGGGCGGAGTTGCCGGGACCCCTCCGCTGATCGCCGAAAGACGCCTACCCTGCTTCACGCAGCACGTGTTCGTAATCCTCCGGCGTATCCACGTCCTCGACCACGGCAGGGTCGTCCACATCGAGCCAGCGCACCGCATCGGCGTAGCGCGCCAGCAGCGGACGCGCCCCGTGGTCGCCCTCCAGGGCGCGCACCTCGGCGAACAGGCGTTCCGCCAGCAACACCGGTGTGCCCCGCTGCCCCTGGTAGCGTGGAACCACTGCCGCGGCTGCTGGCGTGGCCTCGAAGGCGGCGATCAGGTGGTTGATCAGCATCGGGGTGACGAGGGGCTGATCAACCAGCAACACCACCGCGGCCCTGACGCTGCCCGGCAGGGCCTCCAGCCCGCAGCGCAACGAGGCTGCCTGCCCGCGCGCGTACTCCGCGCACATCACCTGCCGCAACGCCCCGTTGAGGCCATCGAGCGCCCGGGCCACCTCCCCGGCATAGGCCCCCAGCACCACCACTACCCCTGCCAGGCGGCTCGCCAGGGCCACTTCAGCTACGTGGCGCACCAGCGGGCGCCCCTGCCAGGGCAGCAGTTGCTTCGGGCGGCCCATCCGCGTCGAGCGCCCTGCGGCCAGGAGGATGCCGTGCACGGTCATGCCCATCTCCACCCTACCCGTACGTGTTCACATGTGGGGTAATACCAATTACCGTTGATGATGCCGCATTGCTTGAAGCGGTTTCAGGCGTTGTGCTACCCAGCGTGACAATCCAAAATCCAAAATCTAAAATATAAAATGGAATAAGACGTCACCCCGGCTGCGCGGGCGGGACGCCCGCAATGGCCTGGATGTGGGCACGATGCCCGCGCACCCGGGAGGAGTGTGAACACCTCCACCCTACCCTTCCCGCGCAACCTCGATCACCCGCTGGATGAGCGTCGATTCGTCTTCAGCAAGGACCGTGCGCAGGTCGAACAGCAGTTGTTCGTCAACGATACGCGCCACAATGGCCGGCGTGCCGAGGCGCAGGCGCGCCGCGTAACATTCGGCGCCTTGTGGCCCGGGGAGTATAGCCACCCCCGCGCCGGGCAGGGTTTCCCCCGGCAGCGAACCGCCGCCCACGGCGCTCTGGCAGGCTACGACTTCGGCCTGGAGGCCCCCGGCCCGCAACGCCGCCGCTACGGCTGTGGCGCGCGCCTGGAGCTGCTCCAGGGGCGCGGCGATCATGCGCCACACCGGAATCTCGTCAATCGCGCGACCCCGCAGGTAGCTCTGCAGCGTCGCCTCCAGGCCGGCGATGGTGGTCTTGTCTACCCGCAGCGCCCGGGCCAGGGGGTGCCGGCGCAGCCGCTCGACCAGATCGCGTCGGCCCACGATCAGGCCGGCCTGCGGCCCGCCGAGCAGCTTATCGCCGCTGAACGTTACCAGATCCGCCCCCGCGGCCACACTCTCCTGGACCGTTGGTTCCGGCGCCAGGCCGTAGGGGGTCGTGGGGAGGAGCGTGCCGCTGCCCAGGTCATCGAGCAGGGGCACGCCGTGAGCGCGGCCTACCTCCGCCAGTTCACTCAGCGTCGGCTGGTGAACGAAGCCGATCAGGCGGAAGTTGCTGCTGTGGACCCGCAGCAGCAGGGCGGTGCGCTCGCTAATTGCGGCCACGTAATCGCGGGCGTAGGTGCGGTTGGTGGCGCCGACTTCGACCAGCGTGGCGCCGCTCTGGCGCAGCACATCGGGGATGCGAAACCCGCCGCCGATCTCCACCGCCTCCCCGCGCGAAACGATCACCTCGCGCCCGACGGCCAGGGCGATCAGCGCCAGATAGACGGCAGCGGCATTGTTGTTCACCGCCATGGCTGCCTCGGCGCCGCTCAGGTAGGTCAGCAGGCGTTCCAGGTGCACGGCGCGGCTGCCGCGTTCGCCGCGCTCCAGATCGTACTCCAGGTTCGAGTAGCCCGATCCCACCGCCGCCATGGCCGCCAGAGCAGCGGCGCTGAGGGGCGCGCGGCCCAGATTGGTCTGGATAATCACACCGGTCGCATTGATCACCGGGCGCAGGCTGGGTGTGAGCAACTGTTCTACTCTGCTGCGCACCCTGCGCGCCAGGGCCTCGAGGGACAGGCTCTCCGGGGTGGACGCCCCGCCTTCCTGGAGGGTGCGGCGGGCCGCATCGAGTTCGGCGCGGGCGGCTGCGCGCACCAGAGCATGCGGCGTCGCGTCGTCCAGTCCAGCGCGCGCGGCCAGGATGAGCCGATCAACGCTGGGCAGATCGCGCAGGCTCGTCATGGCTGCGCCCTACACCCGCACCGCCTCGGCCTCGGCGCGGGCCAGGGCGGCTTCGCTCTCCGGCGTTGGGGGAGGGGTGGCGCCGCGGCCCGGGCGGGTGCGCTCGAACGCCGCGCGCAGCACGGCTTCGTATTCCGGGGCCAGGCGCCGCTTCCGCCGGCCCATCACCGTGCGCGCCACGCTGATCATACTGTCAATGCGGTACTCGCGGAAGACCTCACCGCCCCAGGTGAAGTGCGGCACGTTCTTGGGCGCGCTGTGCAATCCAAAGACATTGCTGCCGGTGCCAATAACCGTCCCACCGGTGAGGTGCAACCCGATCCCGAGTTTGACATGGTCGGCCAGAAAGCATCCCAGCTTGATCAGCCCGCTGTCGAACTGCCCCAGACCCTCGAGCACCACGCGGATGTGACCGTAGTTGTTCTTCAGGTCGCTATTCGTGGTCATCGCGCCGATGTTGACCCACTCGCCCAGCCAGGAGTGGCCCAGGAAGCCATCGTGGTGCTTGTTGCTGTAGCCGTGGATAATACTAGCCTCCACCTCGCCACCGACCCGGCAGACCGGGCCGATGGCCGTTTCGCCGCGGATGCGGGCGCTGGCGATCAGGCTGCCCGCGCCAATGTACACCGGCCCCTGGATGAAGCTGAACGGCTCGATGTGCGCGCCACTATCAATAAAGACCGGCCCATCACGCGCATCGAGCACCAGCGGCCCGTCGAGACGCGCGTCAGGCGCCACATAGACGTGCTCACCGCGCACCACAACCTCCCGGTCGTCGCCGCTGTAGAGCGGCAGGCGCTGTTGCAGGGTGGGCAGGTCGCGCACCAACTGCTCGCCACAGTGGGCGATCATATCCCACGGGTAGCGCACCAGCAAGGGCGGCTCATCGGGACCGACCTCGCGCGCGCGGGCGAAGCGCAGCAGTTCGTCGCGAGCATCGGTCGCGGCCTGGTCGCGCAGGAAGTAGAGCACCGCCGAGGCCAGCCCTGGCGACAGGCGCGCGCCGAGGAGCGTTGCGCCAGCGAGGTAGACCGTATTGAGCGGCTCGGCAAGCAGTTGCCCCAGCCAGCTCAGGTCGAGCGCGCGGCCATTGACCAGCACAATCGCCTCCCCGACGCGGAGGAATGCCGCCATTCCTTCCTTCGGCCCGTAGAACCCCATCAGGTACGACCGGCCCAGGCCCAGGGCTTCACACCGGTTGGCCTGCGCCAGGCCCGCAACCGCGGCGGCCCGCTCACGCGTAGAAAATGCGCCGCAGCGCATCTCAAACACCGGACGAGCCTGGGTCAGCGAGGCGAAGTTGCGCCACAGTTCGTCTTCAAAAACAATGATGGTCATAGGTTATAGGGTTACCATTTACGGAGAAGCCAGTCGGACCTACGTTCGCCGGATCAATTCAAGAATAGCATGGCCGAGTTTCTGGCTATCGTGGCGCAGCACGCGCACAGCGCGACTCTCCGTCGGGTTGGTGAGCGACGCGGTGTACTGAATGACCGATGAGGCCAGGTCGGCCTCGATCACCACGCTGCCCTCGATCATAACCTGCTGTTGCGTCACCTTACTGCCGGGCAGCAGGGTGGTCTCCTCGTACTCCTCAGGGTCGAGGTAGACGGGTGACTGATTGGCCGCCGCGTAAAGCTGGTAGATCTCAGGATCAATGCGCTGGGCATTCACCAGCACGTAGTCCGGGGTGAAGCCTCCGAAGCGTTTAATTGCCGCAATATGCTCGGCGACGCCGAAACCGGTGGTGCGTCCAGGCTCAGTCATAAGGTTACAGACGTAGATCTTCCGCGCCGGGCTGTTGGCGATAGCCTCGCGCAGTTCATCGATCAACAGGTTGGGCAGAATGCTCTCGAACAGGCTGCCCGGCCCCAGCACAATCGCGTCGGCATCGCGAATAGACTCGGCGGCCAGGCGGGTAAGCCGGGGCGGTTCAGGGCCGTGGTGCTCAAGAAACAGCCGCTCCACGTGGCGCTCGGCGATCGTCGGGTCGAGGTTGAGCCGTCGCACGTCCATGCGCGTCCCGTCGTCGAGTTCGGCCACAACGCCGATTGGTTCGGGTGTGGGCACCACGTAGTAGACATTCTGCATGTTGAAGAGGCCAGCGGCCCGGTAGTAATACTCAACCGGGTCCTGTACCGGCACGATACAGGTAAGCCGGCGCACCTGCTCGCCCATGGCGCTGAGCACCAGCAACCCCGGCCCACCCGAGAGCACGGTGATCGCCGGGGGCGCGTCGCGCCGATAGCCGAGCACCAGGTCATCGCTCCCCTCGGCCTGCGGATTGGGTATGGGGATGACCACCACTCCGCTCAGGCGCCAGATCCCGAATGCCAGCACGGCCATCCCCACGAGCATCAGCAGCACGCCGCGCAGGGGACGAGGGAGGAACTGCAAGGTCAGCAGCGAGACGAAGGGGGGCAATCCTTCGACGGTTCTGTACACATGGATGAACAGGTACGCCACTCCCAGTGACAGCAGCACGACGCCTACAAACGTTAGCGCGAGCGGCCAGGTAAGATGACTCAGCGACGAGAGGCGACGGGTGACTGATTGCATAGAGTTTGGAGAAGGAATTGAGGGTTATGCGCCGGAGGAGCGGTGAGTGATGGCTCAGGTTCGGAGCAACTGCTTCCGCTGCGCGTCAATCAGGTCCCGCAGATTGCCGCCGCTGCGGGCGACCATCTCGGCGCAGAGCAAGCCGGCCAGAATCCCATCGGGATATCGGGCGTAGCGTCCCAGCATAAATTGCCCATCGGCGGTTGCGGCCAGGACCGGCAGGAGGCGATCGCGTTCCACCAGCTTTGTCAAGCGCGCTTCTGGATCGGCGGCGACCTCGATCTTCAGGCCGGTCGCGTCCTCCCAGGCGGTCAGGTGCGCCGGGCCGGCGAGCGGCGTGCCGGCGGCGGGCGCCGGGACGACGACGGTTCCACGCTGCCGATGCTGGCGCGCCAGGTAGGCCGCCAGCAGCATCCCCGTTTCGGCCGGGTCGAGTTGCTCGCCGTGCTTGTCGATCAGGGCCATGGCAGTGCCATCGGCAGAGATGGCCAGACCCAGGTGCGAGTCGCTCTCGCGCACCAGCTTTTTCAGGCGGTTCAGGCTATTCTCGAGCGGCGCTGGAAGCACACGGGCGAACAGCGGGTCGTGTTCACGGTTGATCTCGATGGCGCGGGTCTGCCCACTCTCGCCGAGCAGGGCCGGAAAGATCCCCGCCCCGGCGCCGTTCATCGCATCAACAAAGATTGTCATGGACGTCCGCCGAATGAGATCGATCTCAACCACATCGCGCAGCGCTTTCAGGTACAACTCGCGCACATCCACCACCTGTTCGGCGGGCGGGTCGCCAGCGGGCGGGAAGGGCAGAGATGGCGGCGCGACCCCGGCCGGCTCGAGCGAGAGGCCGGATGCATCAGCGAGGAGCACCAGCCCGTTCACGTAGTAGGTCCGGTTCCCGGCCGAGACACACAGAGCCGTATCGGCAACCCGCTGATCAAGGGCGTGGTACACAGCCGGCAGTGGCGCGGGGGCCGCAGCTACCCAGGCGCGGACACCCTGCATCTGCAGCAGAGTTACCAGGTCACGGGCGAAGAGGCTGCCCATAAAGCGGGTATCGTAGGCAACCAGGCAGCTCAGGCCCCGCTCGACGAGCTGGCCCGCAATGGCCACGCCGCGCCGACGCACCTGATCGAGGGTAAAATCGGCAGCAACCACCGCCTCCCAGACCTGGGCGTAGGGCCGATAGCGAACACTCATAGACGCCTTCGGAACTCTTCCACCGCGCCCATCATCAGGTCACGAATAGCCAGAGCGCGCTCCATCGTTTGTGCTTCGAAGCGGTTGGTGAGCGCAGGCTCGGTATTCGACGCGCGGAGCAGCCCCCAGCCGTCGCCGAAATCAACGCGGACGCCGTCCACATCAATCACGCGATACGCAGTGCTGAACCGTTCACGCACATACTCGATGGCCTGGAACTTGAGCTCCTCCGGAAAGGGGATGCGGCCCTCATCGAGGGAGGGCAACTGCGGGTAGGGCGCCAGCACCTCGGTGAGCGTCGTGCCCAACTGCGTCAGGGCATAGAGGAGGTAAGCGCCGGCGAGGGCGCCGTCATCATAATAATGGCGTGGGATGGGAAAGATGATGTGCCCGCTGAGTTCCCCGCCCAGAACGGCGTCGGTTTCGCGCATCCTGGCCGAGAGATGAGGGTAGCCGGTCTTCCACATCACCGGCGTGCCGCCGAGGTTCTCAATGGCGCGGGGGAGCACGGCGCTGCACTTCACATCGAAGACGACCGGCCCGCGTCGCTGGCCCAGCAGGTAGGTTGCCAGGGCGATCAGGTAGCGGTCGGCAAACACGATCGTGCCATCGCGATCCACGACGCCGAGGCGGTCACCGTCACCATCAAGACCGACGCCGAGATCGGCCCGGTGCGCGCGCACGGCGGCGATCAGATGCTGGAGATTCTCAGCCTTGAGCGGATCGGGATGATGGTTAGGGAACCTGCCGTCAGGTTCGATGAACAACGGCGCCACGTCCAGCCCGAGGGCCTGGTACAGGCGCAGCGCAATCGGCCCGGCCACCCCGTTGCCCGCGTCGAGCACCACCCGGGGGCGTCGCCCGCTGAAGGGCAGCAGGCTGGCGACACTCGCCACGTAGGCCGCGCTCACATCAGCCTGACTCAGGCTCCCCGCGCCGGTGGGAAACGCGCCGTCCAGGGCAATGCGGCCGAGCGTCTGGATCTCCGCGCTGCTCAACGGCTCGCTGCCATAGCGTGGATGCGCCCGGCGCAGCTTGAGGCCGTTGAACTCCGGAGGATTATGACTGGCGGAAACAATCGCGCCCCCATCGGCGCCAAGGTGCTCGACAGCAAAATACATCACCGGGGTTGGCGCCTGACCAATGTCGATCACGTCGCAGCCCGTCGCGCGCAGGCCCTGGATCAACGCCGCCTGAAACTGCGGCGAACTCAGCCGCGCATCGCGCGCCACGACAACGCGCCGCAGGCCCTGGCCGCCAAAATAGGCGCCCACCGCCTGCCCGAGACGGACATAGACCGCCTCGTCAAGGTCGCTGCCAACCACGCCGCGGATGTCGTAGGCGCGAAAGATAGTGGGGTTGAGCGTTACACCCATGGCGCGCTCCCGAGAGCTGCTGACTGAGGGTGATCCTAACGTATTGAAGCGCATCCGTCAAGGTTCTTTACAAGCCCGATGTCATCCGCTATAATCGTTGTATCAACGGTAAACACTAGCGCAGTCATCGGGGCCTGCGACCGTTGATCAGACTGAGAGCAACGCTCTCGGTTTCTTCTTTTCGTCGCCTGGAGCAGGGCTCGCACCCTCTGCGGCCCTTCCACGCTGTAGCTCCTACGGCGATTGGACAGCACAGAGGCAGCCACACAATGACAGACAAGACAACGTACCTCACACGTGAGGGCCGCGCCAAGCTCGAGGCCGAACTCGAGCACCTCCAGACGGTTGAGCGTAAACATGTTGCCGAGCGCATTGCCGCGGCCAAGGAGCTGGGCGACATCTCTGAGAGTGGCGAATACGAAGACGCCAAGAAAGCCCAGGCTCTGCTGGAAGGTCGTATCCGCGAATTGAAGAGCCTCCTCTCGCGTGCCCAGACCATCGATGATGAGCAGACGGGCAATGGCGAGGTGCGGGTCGGCTCGTCGGTAACCGTGCGCTTTGAGGAAGACGGTGAAGAGGAGACCTGGATGATCGTCGGCAGCGCCGAGGCCAACCCCCGGCAGGGCCGCATCTCCAACGAGTCGCCCATCGGCGCCGCCATTCTCGGCAAGCGTCCCCGTCAAAAGGTGACAGTCCAGACCCCCTCTGGCGTTATGAAGCTGACCATCGTCAGGGTGCGCTAGACCGGCAGCGGCACGTCAGCCACTGGCGCCGGGTTCCACGACCGAACCGAAGCCCGGCCACTTCGCTCACGCTACGGCTGGCGCGGGTTGTCCAGGGTGTGTTGTTCCCACCTCTCAAGGAGAGGTGGGGTTATTTTGCTCGCTCACAGCAGGCGCCTGTGCGGCGCAGCCGCACGACACCAGAATGAGCATACTTGTTCCTGGGAGGGTTGCACCCTCCCAACCCTTTCCCAGAAGGAGGGGTGTGGGGAAACCCGGCTTCCCCAACTTGTTCCTGGGAGGGCTGCACCCTTCCAACTCGTCCCCAGAGGGAGGGGGGTGGGGAAACCCGGTTTCCCCATTTCCCAACCGCTGTTGGGAGCGGCTGGCGCCCCCACAGGCAGGGGTGCGGTTCGACAGGCTCACCGCAGGTGGGGAAACCCGGTTTCCCCGTATGTTCACCTCAGTCATCCATGCGGCTGCGCCGCACAACGCCAGAATGAAAATATGTGTTCTTGGGAGGGCACGGCCCTCCCAAACCCTCCCCGCTGGCGGGTTGTTTCCTGGGAGGGCGTAGAGGCGCGGCGCCGCCGCGCCTCTACGCCTAAACCCTGTCCAGGGAGGGGCGTGGGGAAACCCGGTTTCCCCACCCTCCGACCGGCGTCGGGTCGCCTGATATCCGGGTGGACACGCTGGAGTCCAACCTTGCACTGGCCCCGCCTCCCTGCAACGTCGGCGCAGCGACAGACGCAAGCGATGGTATAATAAGACGAGTGTGCCACGCCCGGTGTAATGGCCTTTTTGCCTGCTTGTGGTGACGATACGCGTTCATGGAGCTTAACGATCTACAGGCCCAACGTGCCGCCAAGCTGGAACGGCTGCGCGCCGCAGGCGTCGATCCCTTCCCCACCCGCGCTGCGCCTACCCATCAGGTGGCCGAAGTGCTCGCCCGCTTCGACGACCTTGCCGCCGCTGCCGCGCCGATCACCATCGCCGGGCGGATTATTGGCGCGCGTCGCATTATGGGTAAAATCGCCTTCGCGCACCTCGAAGATGGCACCGGCACCCTCCAGCTCTGGATCAGTCGCGCTGACCTGGGCGAGGTCTGGTTTGAGCGCTTTCGTGACGAGCTTGACACCTTCGATATCGTGCAGGCCAGGGGTATCCTGCGTCGCACTAAAAGCGGCGAAGCCTCGCTCTTCGTAACCGAACTGGCCCTCCTCGCCAAGGCGATCAACCCGCCACCCGAAAAATGGGCCGGCCTGCAGGACGTTGAGGAGCGCCACCGCCAGCGCTACCTCGACCTGATCGTCAACCACGACGTCCGCGAGACCTTCCGCGCCCGCGCGCGGGCCATTACCGCGATGCGGCGCGTCCTTGACGCGCGGGGTTTTCTCGAAGTGGAAACGCCGGTGCTCCAGCCGATCTACGGTGGCGCTGCGGCGCGACCGTTCACCACGTTTCATAACGCTCTCGGCCAGGGGTTGTACCTGCGCATCGCCACCGAACTCTACCTCAAGCGCCTGATCGTGGGGGGCTACCCGGGCGTCTACGAGATCGGCAAGAACTTCCGCAATGAGGGCGTTGACCGGAGCCACAATCCCGAGTTCACCATGATGGAGTGCTACCAGGCCTACGCCGATTATACCCATATGATGCTGCTGGTCGAGGAGCTGATGCGCGAGATGGCCCTTGCCGCCACCGGCTCGCCCCGCGTGCGCTACCAGGGCCAGGAGCTTGACTTTGACCGGCCGTGGGCGCGTATGACCATGGCCGAGGCCATTCTCCAGCGCACCGGCATCGATATCCGCGAGGCGAGCACCCTTGGCGCCCTGCGTGAAGCCGTCGCCGCAGCTCAACTGAAGCTCGAGCCCAGGCCGACCTGGGGCAAGCAGGTTGATGAGTTGTTTAGCGAGTATGTACAGCCCTATCTGGTGCAGCCTACCTTTATTCTCGACTACCCGGTGGAACTGTCGCCGCTGGCGAAGCGCAAACCCGACGACCCCGCCTTCACCGAACGCTTCGAGGCTTTCGTCGCCGGGATGGAAGTGGGTAACGCCTTCACCGAGCTGAATGACCCGTTTGACCAGGAACAGCGCTTTCTGGAACAGGGCCGCGATTTCGCCGCTGGCGATGAAGAGGCTCACCAGATGGACGTGGATTTTCTGAACGCGTTGCTGTATGGTATGCCGCCAACCGGTGGCCTGGGGATGGGCATCGATCGGATCATGATGGTCCTGGCCGACCGGCCGAACATCCGTGAGGTGATCCTGTTTCCCCATATGCGGAAACGTGAAGACTAAGCGGCCCATCCGGCCCGTTTCCGGAGGAGACGTGAGGGCGAATCCGTCGGGCCGGGGTAAGGAGAATGCTCATGCCGCGATCGTTCACGATCGAGCGGGAGAATCTGCCCCCCGTGGTGCAGGGCTGGTTGCGCGCCGTGGGTCTGGGAGAAGAGGAAATCGTCGAAATCGTCTTCACCGAGCAGGAGGTGCTCCTGCGCCGGCCGATGAGCCCGCAACTCCGCGCCTGGGCCAGAGAGGTGAGCGACAAGTACGACAAGGCCTTCCGCCAGATTGCCGGGCTGTGAGGGAATGGGCTGCCGTGGCGGCGCTGCCCCGGCAGATGATTGGCGCTATGAATTACCTGACCAGAGAAGAACTCCTGGACCTGCACGCCTACGCTGTGGAACGCTACGGCGGCTTACTCGGTATCAAAAGCCAGGATCGCTTGCTGACCGTGGTGAACGCACCGCGCCAGGAGATGTTCGGCGCCGAGTTGTATCCCGATGTGTGCGCCAAGGCAGCGATCCTGGTCTACCTCATGGTGAAGAGCCACCCCTTCGTGGGCGCGAATGAGGCGACGGCGTTGCTGGCCCTGCTGCGCTTTCTTGAGTTGAACGGGGTTGCGCTGAAACCCGAGATCAGTTCCAGCGAACTCGCCTATGTCTTCCGGGCGCTGAGCAACTCCGATATGGATAAAGAGGGTCTCGAGCGGTGGCTGCGCGACAGTGTTGCGTAGGAGCAAGGCCATGACCCGGGTTTTTATCAACGGGATTGATGGGTTGCTCGGCGCGCGCGTGGCGGAGGTGATCAGTCGTGATCGCGAGGCGCGCATCATCGGCCTGGGGCGCGCCCGCCCTCCTGCCCCCGTCGGACGCGCCGAATGGTTTGCCGCCAGGCTTTCGGGGAAGCAGTTCGTGGAGTTGTTGCGCGCCGAGGCGATCGAGGTGGTGGTGCACCTGGATTTCGCCGGCGCAGAACGACCTGCCGAGGACCGCGAGCAGGCCGTGCAGCAGAATGTGATCGGCTCGATGGAGCTGTTCGGCGCCTGCGCCGCCGCAGGCGTTCGGCGCATTGTGCTGCTCAGCCACGTCGGCGTCTACGGCGCCAGCGCGCTCAACCCCGCCATGATCACCGAGGATCGCCCGATCGCCCTCGCCACTCTCAGTGGCTTGCTGCGCGATTTTGCCGAGGTTGAGCAGTTCGCCATAGATTTCGTTGCCCGGCGCCCCTTGCTGCAGGTCGTGCCCCTGCGCCTGGCTTCGCTCATCGGCGGCTGGTCGCCGATGGTTGAGTATCTGACCAGCCCCGGTCCGCGGATGCTGGTGGGCTTCGATCCGCGCATTCAGTTGCTCGGGCTCGATGATGCCGCCGAGGGCTTCGCGCGGGCGGCCCTCTCGACGGTGGCTGGCCCCTTTAACCTGGCATCCGATGATGTGCTGCGCCTCTCGCAGGCCATCCGCCTGGCTGGCCAGCAGCCCGTGACCGTGCTCGAACCGGTGGTGGAACTGGCGCTCTCGCTGGGCAATCACGCCATTCTTGGCCACTGGCCGTTTGGTCCGAGCTTTTTGCGCTATAGCTGTGTGGTGGATACGCAGCGCGCGAAGTGTGAGCTTGGCTGGGCGCCGACTCGCAGCGCCGCCGAACTGATCCAGATGTTGCGCGCCAATGGGCGCCTGGTTGAGGATCGGGCGCAGTCCGAAGCGGCGCTTCGCGAGTTCCTCGCCCGAAGGAGCTAGCCTGTGAGTGATGATACCAGCCCCAATGGACGCCCCACCGGGGTGCCTCCCAGCGATGCAGCCGAGGGCATGCCCGATCTGGTCGCCTCTGCTTCCGACCAGCTCGCCGCTCCGGATGCCGTCGCCGACTCCGACGAGCGCGCCCCGGCGGCAGACTCGGTACAGGACGTCGTCGCCAGCCTCGACGAGCGCGCCCCCACGGCAGACCCCGCGCAGAACTCCGTCGCCAGCCTCGACGAGCGCGCCCCCACGGCCGACGCCGCGCCTGCGGAAGCGGCCAGCAAGGCCGGCAAGGGCGCACGACGCAGCGCATCCGCGGCGGCTGCGGGCGGCAAGACCAGCCGCGCCAGCAGCCGCAAGAAGACTACGGCATCGCCGAAAAGCGCCTCCGGACCCGGTCAGGTGAAGACCGGACGGGCAAAGGGTGCTCCCTCCGTTACGATGGAGGCGGGCTCCGGCGCGACAGCAGGCCCGCCGCCAGCCCCTGCCGAAGCGGGCTTTGAGCCGCCTATCGCAGAGAAGACGGAAGCCCCCTCGAGCGCGAGCTGGTTCGACGTGCCCGTCGGCGGCGCTGCGGAAGGCGCCGCCGGCCCGGCCCCGGCCCCTGTCTCCTCCAGGTCGTTCTGGACCGAACGCCCGATCGAACTCGCGACACCACCTTCTGCCGGGAGTCTCTACGAGGCGGCCAACGCCGAGCGCGCCGCCGGGCCGGCCGATGCGCTCTTCGAGTTCGAGGTCGAGGTGCGCAACAACGTCGCTGAGACCGTCAGCAGTGAAGTGAGTGAGATGCAGACCATGGCCGCTGGCCTGCTGCGCCTGGTTGGTGAGAACATGCGCCGCATGACCGATCAGCAGGTTGAGCGCGTCAATGAGATTCTGCGTAATATCGATCTCAGAGATTACCTTGACCCCGATTTCTGGAAGGGGATCGGGATGGTGCTGCGCTACCAGATAGATGAACAGGTCGGCTTCATTAAGCGCCGGCTCAATGGCGAGTACAGTACCGACCCCTTCGGCATGGACCGTGAGGTCATTGCGGTCGTGCGCCCGTTCCTGCGCTTCATGTACCGCACCTGGTGGCGCGTCAAGGCTGAGGGGTTGGAGCACGTGCCCTCTGAAGGCCGCGCGCTGCTCGTTGCCAACCACAGCGGCGTGCTGCCCTGGGACGGGGCGATGATCGCGGCGGCAGTGGCCGAGGATCACCCCTCGCAGAACGACCGCATCGTGCGGAGCCTGCACCTGCATTGGTTCACCACGCTGCCGTTTGTAGCGCCGACCCTGGCGGCGATGGGGCAGGTGCCGGGGTTGCCGGAAAATGCTATCCGCTTGCTGCAAAACGACGAGCTGGTCTGCGTCTTCCCGGAGGGTCTCAAAGGGGTAGGCAAGCTCTACAAAGATCGCTACAAACTCGCCCGCTTCGGTCGCGGCGGGTTTGTCCAGGCGGCGCTGCGCGCCCGGGCGCCCATCGTGCCTGTGGCGGTCGTGGGCGCCGAAGAGATCTATCCGATGCTCGGCAATGCCCAGCCGATTGCCAAGCTCCTGGGGATGCCCTACTTTCCGATTACGCCCTTCTTCCCCTGGCTGGGGATCTTCGGGGCTATTCCTCTGCCCACGCGCTGGTTCATTACGTTCTGCGAGCCGTTGCCTACCGATACCTACGACCCGTCCGAGGCCGACGATCCTCTGACGGTTCTTGGCCTGACGGAGCTGGTCCGTGAGCGCATCCAGGCGACGATTGACGCGAAACTGGCTGAGCGGAAGATGATTTTTTAGATTTCAGCTATCCAGCAGCGTAGCCCTTTTCCCCATGTCCCTGCTCCGGGGGAAGGGGCGAGAAGGCTGCGCCTCCCCCGCCCCCACGCCGGTGGAAGGGTGGGGAAGGCGCAGCTCTCCCGGAAAAACTCCCACCCTCGTTTCCCCATACCTCGCCCCCAGGGCTGTGGTATCCTGAATCCAGTCGTCTATGCGGCTGCGCCGCGCGCTGCCGGGGAGGGGCATGGGGCAACCCGGTTGCCCCGAACCCCAACCGCAGGCGGGGCCGCCTGAGGCTCCGATGGGCCGGGGGATGGGGCAACCCGGTTGCCCCATATATCACATCAACTCCACTGAAAGGATACCTCACCGTTATGCCTGGACGGCTTGTTGTTGCGTTGCTGATCGTGGTCCTGCTGGCCGGCTGCGGGGTGGCGTCCAGCGCTGCGCCGGTTTCCACGCCCACGCCGCCACCGGCGCGCCCCCCGGCGACGGCTGTGGCAACTGCGCCGCTGCCCGCGTCCTCCGCGCTCACCGGCGATCTCGAACAGCTCTCGTTCCGCCTCGTGCCAGTCGTGCAGGGGTTGCGCCGGCCCACCCACGTGACCAGCGCGGGCGACGGCAGCGGGCGGCTCTTTGTGGTCGAACAGGCCGGACAGGTGCGCATTGTGCGCAATGGACGGTTGTTGCCCCAACCCTTTCTCGACATTGCAGCCCTGGTTGGCTCGCGCGGCAATGAGCAGGGCTTGCTCAGTATCGCCTTCCATCCCCGTTTCGCCGACAACGGGATGTTTTTTGTGAATTACACCAACCGCGACGGCGCCACTGTCGTGGCCCGCTACCGGGTCGCCGCCACCAACCCCGACCAGGCCGATCCGCGCAGCGCCGCCGTGCTGCTGACGATTGAGCAGCCTGCAGCCAACCATAACGGTGGCCTGCTGAAGTTTGGTCCCGATGGCTACCTGTACATCGGCACCGGCGACGGCGGTGCCGCGGGCGACCCCTGGAACAACGGGCAGCGCCTCGACACGCTGCTCGGCAAATTGCTGCGCATTGATGTGGATGGCGCCGCACCCTATGCCATTCCTCCCGACAACCCGATGCTGAAACGCGCTGGCGCTCGTCCGGAGATCTGGGCCTACGGGCTGCGTAACCCCTGGCGCTTCTCCTTCGATCGCGCTACGGGCGACCTGTTCATCGCCGATGTGGGTCAGAATGCCTGGGAAGAGGTTCACTTTCAGCCCGGCGGCAGTTCGGGCGGCGCGAATTATGGCTGGAAGATTATGGAGGGCCAGGAATGCTTTCGCGCCAGCACGTGCGACCAGAGCGGCCTCGAGTTGCCCATTGCGGTCTACGGCCATGCTTCGCCCGCCGGGGGCTGTTCGATCACCGGCGGCTATGTCTACCGCGGGGCGGCCTTCCCCCGCCTTGTGGGGGTGTACCTGTACGCAGACTATTGCAGTGGCAATCTGTGGGGGCTGCGCGCTCACGCTACGGGCTGGACCAGCGCGCTGCTGGACGTTTTGAAGATTCGCCCCAGTTCCTTCGGTGAGGACGAAGCCGGTGAACTCTACCTGACCGACCACGGCGGCGGGCTGTACCGCCTCGTTGTGGAGCAGGGCGCCTGAGGTGAACATATGGGGAAACCGGGTTTCCCCACGCCCCTCCCCTCGGGGATGGTCTGGGAGGGCGTAGCCCTCCCAGGAACAAAGCTGCGCCAGGGCAACCCCGGTGGGCGCACTCATGGCGCCGCCGGGGTTCCCCGCTCGATCACCGACGCGGCGCGGAGCAGCGTAGCCTCCTGCCAGGGTCGGGCAACGAGTTGCAGCGAGAGGGGCAACCCGTCGCCGCCGCGCCCGGCGGGCATGGTCAGGGCCGGCCATCCCAGGCAGTTGAAGGGGATAGCCAGGCCGTTATTCGCCGGCACGCCGCGGGCCGGTATGGGCCCCGGATGGATCGGCAGCACCAGCAGGTCCAACCCGGCCAGCCGTTCGCTTATCGCCCGGCGCAAGGCGGCCCGGCCCTGCTGCGCGCGGATGAAGGCGCCTGACTCGTAGGCGAAATTGGCGAGCAGCCGCTGGCGCGGAAACTCGCCGTAGGCGTCAAGGCGCGTTTGCAGCCAGGGCAGATGAAAGGCGGACGCCTCCATCCCCAGGAGGGCCGTGCCGATTACGCGCAGACGGTCAAGTTCGGGCACGTCGAGTTCGACTACCTCGGCCCCCGCTGCGGCCAGAGCTGTGGCGCCGCGTCGGGCTGCCGCCTGCTGTTCTTCCTCCGCCAGCGGCCTTCCCGAGCCGTCTTCTCTTACCAGCCCCACCCGCAGCCCGCGCACGTCCGCTTCCAGTCCCTCAGCGACGAAAGGCGGAACCGGGCGCAGAGTGCGTCCGTCGCGGGGATCGGGGCCGGCCAGGAGCGCCAGGAGCGTGGCCGCGTCCGCAACGGTGCGCGTCAGCGGGCCGAGATGGTCAAGCGACCAGGAAAGCGGGACGGCGCCGGCCAGGCTGGTGCGGCCCCAGGTGGGCTTCAGGCCCACCAGCCCGCAGAAGGCTGCGGGGATGCGGATCGAGCAGCCCGTGTCGGTGCCCAGCGCGGCAAGGGCCATGCCGGTGGCCACCGCCACCGCCGAGCCACTACTGGAGCCGCCAGAGTCGCGGGTGGGATCGAAGGGGTTGGCCGTGGCGCCGTAGTGGGCGTTGTTTGAGCCGGGAGAGTAGGCGAACTCGGAGAGGCGCGTTTTGCCGACGATGATTGCGCCGGCAGCGCGGAGGCGGGCAACGGCCGTGGCGTCAGCGGCAGCAGTGGTGTGAGCCAGGATCAACGAGCCAGCGGTGGTGGGCAGCCCACCCATATCCAGCAGGTCCTTGACCGCCACTGGAAGGCCGTGGAGCGGTCCGCGATCCTGTCCGGCGGCCAGTTCAGCCTCGGCGCGACGGGCATCGGCCAGGGCCTGCTCGGCCAGGACGAGTTGGAAGGCGTTCAAGGAGCCGTCGAGGGCCGCGATGCGGGCCAGGGCCGCCTCGACCAGCGCCGTGGGAGTGGTGGCGCCTGTACGGATGGCTGCCGCGGCGCCGAGCAGCGTGTCGGCAGGCGGTGGCGGGGCCGCGGCAGGCGGCGAGGGGGCCGGAGCCTCCACCGGAGCCGGCAGGCTGCCAGCGTCCAGGAAGTCGGGCAGGGTCTCGGCGGGAATACCGGCGACGATGCGCTCGAAGTCCTCCAGGCGACTCAGGAAGCCCCTGGTCTGAATACCGGCCAGATCGTCGTCGGTAGCGGGAATGGCCGCGGCGCGCAACCGGGCCCGCAGCCGGTCAATGGGGTCACTCATTGTCATGCCCTTTACGTTGTGGTACTGAGCTGCCGGTTACATCTCGCCTCAGGTACGCTCTGAGGTGAACATAGCCCGCGCGCGGGAGGGTTTGGGAGGGCGCAGCCCTCCCAGGAACACATATTTTCATTCTGGCGTTGTACGGCGCAGCCGCATAGACGGCTGATGTGAACATACGGGGAAACCGGGTTTCCCCTATACTCGCTTTAGCGCCGTCCGGCACGATCCGGGGTGGCGCCTGGCGCTGCACGGTCGCTGGTTGCCGGATGCGCGTGGCCCTGCTGGAGCACGATCACCAGAGCTGGAAGGTAGATCAGCCAGACGAACCACGGGAATCCGGGAATGGGCGCCAGGAACCAGCCCAGGTAGCAGAGCCAGCTTGTCAGGATCAGCGCCAGCAACTCGCGTGGGGTGCGGACCACTCCAAAAACAAGCAACTGGTCGTAGAACGCCCGTTGTGGCGCCAGCGCCAGGGTGAACAGGAGACGGGCTTCACGAGCGCGCCAGCGCAAGAGGGCCAGCAACAGCAGCACACCGGGAACGCCGAACACTGGCGGACGGTAATCACCCGGCGCACCCACGCCTCCGAGCATAGCTAGCGGCCAGGCGGGCATCCAGAGGAGGCTGAGCAAGCCAACCAGGAGCGCGACCACGACCGGCCAGCGTTGCCAGGAAGTGTTCAGCGCCACTGCTGCTCCGACGTGTGGTTTCGCCAGCGTAAGGGCCAGCAGCGCAGGCCAGAAATAGACCGCCAGCAGGAGCGGCGACCACTGCACCGTCTGAAGCGCGGCCCAGAAGGGAAAGGCCAGAAAGGTCAACAACCGCCAGGGTTCCCCGCTGCGGGTGAGCGCCCAGGCCAGAATGGCTGCCGACAGACCTAGAAACACACCTGCCGCGGCAGCGCGAGGTAGCGCCAACAGGGGCAGCGTGATGATCGCTGTCGTGACCGGGTTGAGCGTATTCGGCGTAACGCCGTCACTTTGAAAACCGCGGCAGACTACGTAAGGGTTCCTTTCCCTGCAACAACGCTTCGCCCATACACAGCGGCATTGTCACATCACCTGCGCCGCCGCCGGCAAAGGTCAGTTGGTACCAACTGCATACAAGCCCGGCGATAAGGCCGATAATACAACTGATGATCAGGCGTTGCTGGACTGACATAGGCTTCGTTCAGGCGCCAGACTCCCGTGGGGCTGCGCCGCGCTCTGTCAGGATGAAAAAGTGGAGGGCTGCCCCCTCCCTGATCCTCCCCCGTCGGGGGCAGGAACCGGGCGCCTCTCCCCCGATTTTTACCTCAGGGCGCCAGATAGCACCTCAGCAAGCCGGGTCCTCCAACGCCTCGCTATACACGTCCTCGATCCGGTCAAGCATGCGCTCCAGGCTGAACTCGCGGGCGGCGCGGGCGCGGCCCGCAGCGCCGAGGGCCTGCGCCAGGTCGGGGTTGGCGATGAGCACGCGCAGGGCGCGGGCCAGGGCAGGCACATCGTCGGGCGGCACGACGAAGCCGGTGCGCCCGTGGAGCGTTACGTAGCTGGTGCCGGTGCCCACCTCGGTGGTTACGACCGGCAGCCCGGCGGCCTGGGCCTCGACCTGGACGATACCGAAGGCTTCGCTCCGTTCTACTGCGGGCAGAGCAAAGACATCCGCGGCGTGGTACCAGGCGCGCAGGCTGTCCTCAGGTTGCTCCCCGACAAAGTGTACGCGCTCCTCGATCCCCAGGCGCGTCGCGAGGGCCTCCAGATCGGCGCTGCGCACCGAGGCGTCGCCGCCGACAAAAACGGCCCGCCCGGGCACATGAGCCATGGCCCGCACCAGTCGGTCGGCGCCCTTGTAGTAGCGCAGCCGCCCGACAAAGAGCACCAGCGGCCCCGGAAGGCGTGTCCGCAGCGCCGCCACCTGCTGCGGGTCGGCTGTGCCGAATCGCTCCAGCGGCACCCCGAAGGGCACAACCCGGCAGCGGGAGGCCAGGGGCGCCAGCAGCGGCGATGAGCGGATGTAGGCCGGGCTGCTCGCGATGATGCGCGCCGCATGCCGCAGCGTGCGCCGGAACAGGGGCGCCAGGGCGCGCGCCAGGCGGCGCTGGCGCACAATGTCACTGTGATAGGTTACCACCAGCGGCGCCCGTCGCGCGGCAAGCAGTAGCGCCAGATCACCCGGCGGAAAGGGGTGGTGCAGATGGATGATGTCGGGCTGCGTGTGCGTCAGTAGCCGTGGCAAGGCCGGACTGAGGGGTGTAGAGGCCAGGGTTGCCAGACGACCGGCCCGGATGACGCGCACGCCACCCTCCTCCGCCACGTCGGTACGGCGCGCTACCCCGCTCACCAGGACCGTCACGGCATGCCCCCGGGCCGCCAATCCCTCGGCCAGGAGGCGCAGGTGGTTCTCGATGCCACCCATCACGGGCGGGTAGTCTTTGTAGAGCAAGAGCAGGCGCATGTGTCGCATTATACCCGCCATGGCATGCTACAATGAGCCTCAATGCAGCGTTACTCTCAGGCAAGGTTCGTGGCAGATTCACCGTTCGCAGCGTTGCGCTCCCTTCCCAGCCTCCTCCCGTTGGGGGGAGGAAACCCGGTTTCTCCAGACGCGTAGCAGAGGCGCACAACCTTATGGACGCAGTACTCGTACTCGAAGATGGCCGCGTCTTTCCCGGGCGCTCGTTCGGGGCCCCGGGCCAGTGCATTGGTGAAGTGGTCTTCCACACCGGCATGACAGGGTACCAGGAGATCCTGACCGATCCCTCGTACTGCGGCCAGTTGGTCACGATGACCGCCCCGCACATCGGCAATACCGGAGTCAACGATTTCGATCCCGAGTCGCTCCGCCCCCAGGTGGCCGGCTTCATCGTGCGCGCCTACAGCGAGAACTTCAGTTCATGGCGCGCCCGGGGTAGTCTGGCCCAGTTGTTGCGTGAGCACCGCATTGTTGCCATCAGTGAGGTGGACACACGGGCGCTCACCCGGCATATTCGCACTGCCGGGGCCATGCGCGGCATTATCTCTACCACCGGCGAGCCGGTTGAGACGCTGCTGGCAAAGGCTCGCCAGGCCCCGCCAATGGAGGGCCTCGACCTGACGCGGGCGGTTACCTGCGAAGAGCCATACCACTGGGCCGAAGGCTCGGCGCCGTTCGGTCCTGTGTACCCCGATGGCACGCCGCCGCTGACGTACCACGTTGTCGCCTATGACTTCGGCCTGAAGCGCACCATCCTGCGCCGCCTGGTAGACCACGGCTGCCGCGTAACAGTGGTGCCGGCCACCACGCCAGCAAGCGAGGCTCTGGCCCTGCGGCCCGACGGCGTCTTCTACTCCAACGGGCCGGGCGATCCCGCTGCGGCAACCTACGCCTTCGAGACCCTGCGTGACCTGCTGGGGCGCGTGCCAGTGTTCGGCATCTGCCTGGGTCACCAGTTGATGGGCCTGGCCCTCGGGGCGCGCACCTACAAGCTGCCCTTCGGCCACCACGGCGCCAATCACCCGGTACGCCACCTCCCGACGGGCCGGGTGGAGATTACCTCGCAGAACCACGGCTTCGCTGTGGACCCCGATACCCTCCCCCCCGAGGTCGAAGTGACCCACATCAATCTGAACGACCAGACGGTGGAGGGCTTGCGTCACCCGGGGCTGGGCTGCTTCAGCGTGCAGTACCATCCCGAAGCTGGCCCGGGTCCCCACGATGCGACCTACCTGTTCCGCGAGTTCACGGCGCTCATAGCGGCCTGGCGCTGAGCAGGGCCTGACGACCCGACAGGTATGGACGACCCGGCCGACATCTCCGGCGTAGACCCACGCAACCGCCTGAATGACCTGAGCGGGCGCGAGTGGACGTATGCGCTGCGTTCGGTGATCAGCACGCGCTATCCAACAAAAGGTCCCGAGAGCTACGCCCACGAGCTGCGGCGCGCGCATCCCTCGCCGAAACCCCCGCAACTGCTGGCCGAGCTGGTGCGCTTCTTCACCCGCCGCGGCGGCCACGTGCTCGACCCCTTCGCTGGCGTCGGCGGTACGTTGATCGCCTGTTCGCTGGAAGAACGCACAGCGGTGGGAGTGGACCTTTCGCCGGCCTATGCGGAGATCTACCGGGCTGTCTGTGCCCGGCTCGGGATCGCGCCCCAACCCTACCTGGTGGCCGATGCGCGCGACCTGGCTCGCCTCGAGGCGGTTCGTGAGCGCCCCTTCGACCTGATCCTCACTGACCCGCCCTATGCGGCCATGCAGTCCCGCGAGAAGACCGGCGAGCGCAAGAAGCGTGGCGCGAGCGCGCCAACCCCTTTCACCGCCTCCCCCGCCGATCTGGGGAATCTGGGCTACTGGGAGTTCCTGTGTGAGTTGCGCCGGGTGCTGGAGGGCGCGCTTGCTGCGCTAAAGCCTGGAGGCCATCTGGTGCTCTTCACCAAGGACTTGCAACCGACCGCCGAGCATCACAATATGCTTCATGCCGATATTGTGACCACTCTGGGCCAGGTGCCGGGATTGGAGTTCCGCGGTTATCGCATCTGGCATGACCAGAGCCTCAACCTGTACCCCTTTGGCTACCCTTTCGCCTTTGTGGCCAATCAGGTGCATCAGTTTATTCTGATCTTCAGGTACGTGCTGGGGAAGTCGTAGTTTCACAGTACTGATGTGAACATATGGGGAAACCGGGTTTCCCCACCTGCGGTGAGCCTGTCGAACCGCACCCCTGCCTGTGGGGGGCGCCAGCCGCTCCCACCAGCGGTTGGGACATGGGGAAGCCGGGTTTCCCCATCCCCCTCCCTGAGGGGAGGGTTTGGGAGGGCGCAGCTCTCCCAGGAACGTTCGCCTTTTCATCGGGCGTTGTGCGCCCGGCAAATGGCGCCTGATGTGCCCACAGGGGCAACCCGGTTGCCCCTTGTGGGCACGTCAGGGCAGGGGGGCGCCAGTTTCGCCCCGCCTTCACGGTGACCCCATGGCTGAGGAGCACCTCCCCCTGAGCGAGCCTGACCCCCCACCGCAGCCGCAGCGCGCCTACCCGGCCTGGCCGCTGGGTTGCGCGGTGGCCGGGCTGAGTCTGCTGCTCATGGTGAACGCCTTCGGGTTGTTCGGCATCCTCGCCGCTGCGGGCGGCGCGCCCCGCTGGCTAGCTCTGGGCGCGCCGTTGTTCTTTAGCTTGCTGGCGCCCCTGGCACAGATCATCGGCTGGTGGTTTGCGCGCCGCCATAACCCCTACGCTGCCCGTGTGCTGCTCTGGAGCCTCGCTCTGACCCTGGCGTTCGGAGCAATCATCACCGTTGTGTTGAATGTGATAGATGCTTTGACCCTGAGGTGAACATAGCCCGCGCGCGGGAGGGTTTGGGAGGGCGCAGCCCTCCCAAGAATACATATTTTCATTCTGGTGTTGTGCGGCGCAGCCGCATGGACGACTGAGGTGAAAACACGGGGAAACCGGGTTTTCCCAGGCCCCTGCCTGTGGGGGCGCCAGCCGCTCCCACCAGCGGTTGGGACACGGGGAAACCGGGTTTCCCCAACCCCCTCCCTGGCGGGAGGGTTTGGGAGGGCTGCGCCCTTCCAAGAAAAACCCATGTTCATCTTGTGATAGGAACAGCGGGGAAAGCCGGTTTCCCCTTACCAAAGGTCCCTGTTGGTCCCTGTTAGACATCAGAACTGGTAAGCTCAGTACCCGCGCATGCACAGTACCTTCTGACTATTGTCGTTCCGCATCCTACGACCTATACTGCCAACACGTAGAGCAGCGCCTCTACGAACGATACTCGCAACAGAAGGGAGGTGAAACAATGCTTCGCAGCTTCTTCGCCAAGGAAGAGGGCCAGGGTCTGGTCGAGTATGCGCTCATTCTCGTGCTGATCGCCATTGTAGTTATCGGTATTCTGACGCTGCTCGGCAACCGCGTGTCGCAGGTCTTCTCGCAGATCAACAGCGGTCTGAGCCGCTAAGCTGGTGTCCGAACCAGTTATCCAACCTACGTACGCCTGTCGGTTCAACGTTCTACCCTTCAATCTAGCTCACACACAGGAGTACAACCGATGCTTCGCAGCTTCTTCGCCAAGGAAGAGGGCCAGGGCCTGGTCGAGTACGCGCTCATTCTTGTCCTGATCGCTATTGTTGTTATCGGTATTCTGACGCTGCTCGGCAACCGCGTGTCGCAGGTCTTCTCGCAGATCAACAGCGGTTTGAGCCGCTAACCTCTTCACATCGGTTCGTTGCCAGGCGCCCCGCCGACGTTCGGCGGGGCGCTTTGCGTTGGAGCGCGATCGGCGCGCCTGTGCGCGCCTTGCGATCTAGCGCTCGTCATGACTCCCGCCGGGAGGACGCCGCTCTCCCGGCGGTGGCGCCCTTCCAACCGGTGCTACAATAAGGCAATCTGGCCCCGCAGTGACATAAGGATCACCGGTGAACGACTATTCGCGCAAATGGTGGGCGCTGGCGGCAGTGGGCAGCGGTGTGCTGCTCTCCACGATAGACGGCTCGATTGTCAACATCGCCCTGGGCACCCTCGTCGGCGCGTTCAACAGTAACCTCAACGTGGTCGAGTGGGTGATGCTGGCCTACCTGCTGACCATCTCGTGTTTGCTGCTGTTGATGGGCCGGCTGGGGGATATGTTCGGCAAGCGCCGGGTGTATGTCATCGGGTTCGGGATCTTCACGCTGGCATCGGCGCTGTGCGGGCTGGCTCCCACCGTCGGCACGTTGATCGGCTTTCGGGTACTGCAGGGAGTGGGCGCGGCGATGATCCAGGCGGTCGGGCCGGCCTTGCTCGTTGCGGCGTTTCCTCAGAGTGAGCGTGGCACGGCGCTGGGCGCTATCGGCTCTTTTGTGGCGGCGGGCATTCTGATCGGCCCGGCTCTTGGCGGCGTGTTGCTGCGCTATGTTGGTTGGGAGGCGATTTTCTTCGTCAATGTTCCGCTGGGGATGGTGGGTATCTGGCTCACCCTGCGTAGCATCGCTCCCGATCGCTCGCCAGCGCGCGGGCAGGTGTTCGACGTGGTTGGCGCGCTGTTGCTGATGGCTGCCCTGTCAGGGCTGCTGCTCGCCCTCACCGAGGGGCCGATCTGGGGCTGGAAGGATCTGCGCATCGCCGGGCTGTTCGTCCTGTTCGCTGTGGCCGGGGCGGGTTTCGTGGCCTGGGAGCGCCGCTTTCCCCATCCGATGATCAGTCTACGCATGTTTCGCTCGCCGGCTTTTTCACTCAATCTGCTGGCAAGTTTTCTGCTTTTTCTGGGCCTGGCATTCAATCTGATCCTGACCCCGCTCTTTCTGCAGTTTGTGCTCGATCTCGATCTGCAAACCACGGGACTGGCGCTGATGGGTTTGCCGCTGGCGCTCTCGTTGAGCGCGCCGATCAGCGGGCGCCTCTCCGACCGCATCGGGCCGCGGGTGCTCACTGTAGCCGGCCTGCTGATTACCGCGGCCAGTTTGATCGGGCTGAGTTTTGCTGCCACCGGCACGCCGCTGGTGTACCTGATTGGCTGCCTGCTCGTGCTCGGCGTTGGGGTGGGCCTGTTTCAGAGCCCCAACAACAGTACCGTGCTGGGCAATGCGCCGCGTGAGGCCCTCGGGGTGGCCAGCGGCCTGCTGGCGGTGATGCGCAACCTGGGCCAGACGGCAGGCGTTGCCATTGCAGGGGCCGTCTGGGCCTCGCGCGTCTTTGCCCTCCACGGCGGCCCGATCACCCCGATTACCGCTGCTCCCCCAGCGACCCTGGCCGCTGGCTTCGACCTGGCGATGCGCGTTGCGGCGGGCCTGGTACTGCTGGCGCTCGTTCCCTCGCTGGCAGGCGGGCGGGCCTTGACGCGGCAGGCCGTCCCGGCACAGGCCGATTGAGCCACCGCCGGGGAGGGCGCAGCCCTTCAAAGGATACGCGCCAACCCATCGGCCGCGCGAGCACGGGCGCCACGATCCTCGCATGCCGTGAACGCGATGGTGTTGTGCTGCCCAGCGTGGCAATCCACAATCCAAAATGGTATAAGCTCTCAGGCTTCGCGGAACATGAAGGGCAGCGCGGCGAGCACCCGTGTGCGCAGGGCCTCCTCCAGCAGGGCGGGGAGCCAGCCCCGGGGCTCGTCGGGGGGAAAGGGGCGCGGCAGCAGATCGCGCCGGCCCCCGCCGCGGACGATCAGCAGCGTGGGTCGCGGATCGGAGGGTAGACTGGCCAGTTCACGGGCGCGGGCCACTGCGGCGGGCAGGCCCCCCAGGTCGTCCACCAGGCCGAACAGGGCCGCCTCGCGCCCTGTCCAGACCCGCCCGCCGACCATCGGCTCCAGTTGTTCCTCCTCGATGCCGCGCCCTTCGCGCACCCGCTCCTTGAAGGTCGCGTAGGTCTCAAATACCGTGCGGGTGAGGGCGTCGCGCTCGCTGGCCTCGAGTGGGCGCAGGGGCGAAAAGAGGCCGCTGTTGGCCCCCCGGCTGATCACGTCCACGCCTATGCGCGCCCGCTCGAGCAAGGCGGCGCCGTTTGGCCGCACCGCGTAGACGCCGATGCTGCCGGTAAGGGTGGCCGGGCGGGCGACGATCGCCCGCGCCGGGGCGGCGATGTAGTAGCCCCCGGAAGCTGCCACGTCGCCCATGCTTACCACCAGAGGTTTGCGCCGGCTGAGACGCAGCGCCTCGCGCCAGATCAGGTCGGAGGCGAAGGAGTCTCCGCCGGGCGAGTCGATGTGCATC
>Ga0209721_1000665_pt1 | contig 29073 bp, 14 predicted proteins | sample TshhotsprinmetaG_FD_184139 | JGI IMG/M metagenome (GOLD analysis project Ga0209721, IMG submission 184139) | Hot spring microbial communities from South Africa to study Microbial Dark Matter (Phase II) - Tshipise hot spring metaG (SPAdes)... | ecosystem: Environmental > Aquatic > Thermal springs...
AGTTGGGACGCGCGCCGGGAGGTCTCCTCCAACAGGCGGCGGTTCTCCAGGGCCACAGCCACCTGATCGGCCACGGCGCGCATCCGGCGGATGTAGTTTTCCGGGAAACTCTGCAACGGGGCCGGGCTGATGAAGGATAGAAAGCCCAGTGCTCGGCCGAACATGCTCAGCCCTATAGTGACCATAGAGCGCATCCCCATATTGCGGATCGTTTCCAGTACTTCGGGAGGAATGTTGGCCGCGGGATCTTCCGTATCCGCATAAACCGCGACAAAGTTCGGTTCGTCCAGCACCCGGCGCGTTGTTTCCCAATCTGTGATGGGGAAGGCCTCTATTGGGGACAGGGTGATCCAGTCCTCTCCGGCAGTCATCACCGCATAGATATCGCCGTGGGTGGGGATCCCTTCGGGATCGGTGAGAGTGACTACCGTCAGGGCGCAGGCAGCGAAGCCCAGTGGCCGGGCAACCTCGGCCGCGCCGCGCACGATCTCTTCTATGGAACCGGCCTCGCTGATGATGCGGCTGGCGCGGTAGAGGGCTTCGGCCTCCGCCAGGGCCTCCTGGGTCTGCGCAAAGGAACGGGCGTTCTGCAGGGCGATCGCCACCTGGCTGGCGATGGCAGTCATCAGGGCCAGGTCGTGAGGGGTGTAGGTCTTTGTAGGGGTGTAACTCTGAACGGCCATCACCCCCAGCACCTGGTCGCCGACCATCAGCGGGACACCGAGCCAGGAATGGGCCGGTTCCCCGATCATATCCACTCCCGCCTCTTTCAGCCACTGCGGGACGTTTTCCTGGATCAGGAGAGGGGTCCGGTTGCGGATGATGTATTCTGTAAGTCCATTTCCCGCCTGGCGGGAACGCCATTGCCTGCGCGCGCCTTTCTCCACGGCGAGAGGGAAGGAAACGGTCTGCGATTCGGGTTCGTAGAAGGCGATGTAGAAGTTCGTGGTATCCAGCAAACGGGAGGCGCCCTGATACGCTTCCTCCAGCACCTCCTCCACATTGAGGAGCGCGGTCAGAGCCCGGCTCAGTTCGTTCAGGGCGGCCAGTTCCGCCGCCCGCATCCGGGCCTCTTCAAACAGGCGACGGTTCTCCAGCGCCAGGGCCAGTTGCTCCTGAACGGTGGAAAGAAGGGCGATTTCTTCCTCCGTCCAGTCCCGAATGCCCTGCGGGTCCTCTAAAGCAAGAACGCCGATCGGCTGGTTTTGCAGGGCAATAGGAGCGACCAGGCGGGAGCCATCGTCGCCGCGGATGACCAGGGGGCGGCGGGCCGAGAACGCCTCATCCCAGGGGACCGGCGGGGTATCCTGAAGGAGCGTTACCGTTTCCAGATCGTAGACGAACCCCAAACTCTCCGGACGCCGGACGAAATACTCTTCCCACCGTTGCTGAATGTAGGCGCGATATGCGGTTTCCACTTCTCGCAGGCTTTGCTGTACCTGCCCAAAGAGGCGGGCGTTCTGGATAGCGGTCGCTAACTGGTTGGCAACGATCTGAAAAAGGGTGATATCTTCTTCGGTAAAGGCTGCTTCCCGATCGCTCTGGATGGTCATAGCGCCGATGACCTCGCCCCGGCTGATCAGAGGTAGGGCTATCTCGGAGCGGGTTTCCGGTAGAAGCGGGTTATCAAAGCGGACGGCCTCCTCGCCCACGTCCAGTGCGATGCGCGCCTGGCGGTGGGCGATGCACCAGCCGATCATAGAGGTATCGCTCACTTCCAGGCGGTGCCCTTCTTCCACCATCTTCCTCCCGGCTTCGCCGGTTCCGGCCTTCAGGACGGCATACCGACCGCTCTCGTCCAGCAGAAACAGGCCCAAATAATAGAGATCAAACTCCCGAAGGATCAATTCCGCAGTAGTCTGCAGCAATTCATTCAGGTCCAGGATGGATGCTGTCGTCTGGGCGATTTCGGCCGCTGTCCGCAATTGAATCTGGCGGCGCTGGAGTTCGGTGCGCAGAGAGCGCTCGGTAGCGAACTCTTGTTCCAGGGCGGAGGTCAAGCCGCGATATGTCCGCTCAAACTCCAACAGAGCATCGGTAATCCGGAAGTCTACGTGAGAGGCCGTGAACAGGGTCTGGTAGCGGCCCGCCAGGGGGACAATGGCCTGGAGGGTGGAGGGGTCGCTGCTCAGGGCAGTGATAATCCCCTGAGAGAACGCTTCCGTGGCAGCCAGCACAGATCGGGTGCCCAATCCCAATCGGGTCCACTCGCTCACCTGTTGCGTCAGTTCTTCTTCCGTCAGCGATCCGTTGGCGAACTGGACAAACATTTCCACGATTCGCCGGCTGACCTGAGGCAGTATGCGAACCGAGGCCATACGGCCTGTGTTGTGGAGAAGATTCTGACGCAGAGCCTCTTCCACACAGCCGATCAGAAAATTGTCCTGAGCCTGCAATTGCTGCAAAACGTGGTTCACGGCCTCCAAGCTACTCATTCTCCTGTGCCTCCGCAAAACATCCGGATTTCTGATTCTTTCCGACGGATATTTGTAATTGTTCAGCCTCTCGCCAGAAGGTGATCCCGACGGTGAGCGAGACCCTTCTGTGCAAGCTGATTGTAAATTATCTGCGCGTGTGCAAGATGAAAATGCCTCCCCCAAGGTAACTATATTGACAATGGTAGATTCTAAATTATAATGACAAACTATACGTTAAAAGTATAAATGGTATTATCCAATTCGGCTTTCGGCCGAAAGAGGTTCCCTGGTGAGCCGAAAGAGATTGGGCCCCACCCCCCTGCCCCCCTCCCCGTTGAGGGCGGACGGATCGTCCGCCCCTACAGCCGCACAGGGAGGGGGGGAAAAGATGGGGTTTTGCGGGGCGGCGGCGAAGCCGCCGCCCCGCAAAACCCCTCTCTGTCCCCCCTCTCCCCCGCCCGTCAGGGCAAGGGGGAGAGGGGGGTAAGGGGGGTGAGGGGGCTGAAAACCGCCCATTTTGCGCCGCCAAGGCGATAGTCCGTCTGGCTTTTGCCCTTCCAGCGGCCTTTTCCAGGGGCGCAGCTACCAATTTTTGTTTTATAACTTAAAATTTGCCATTGTCAATCTATCTACCAATCGGTGCGGTTGCCCAGGCTGGCAGTTGAAACCGCGCCGGAGAGGGCGCTTTGCGCCGGGCGACCGCCTGCGCGGTCGCTCCGGTGGCGTCCACGGAGGCGGACGCCCGGCTACAAGCCCCCCAGGGGCGATTTCAATCGCCGCTCCGGCGGCATAGTAGGTAGTTACCCCCAAAGAGCAAGGGCATACCTGCTGTGAAAAATATTTCTTATTTCTTCACCAGGATCGCTCCGTAGAACTCCAGTTCCACTCCCTCGCGGTCCTCTTCGGTAATCTGGTCCTGAAGGCCCAGCCATTCAGCCAGCGGGCGGAATCCCCGTTCATCGGCTTCCCAGGGCTTCATCCATTCCCTGGATTCCTCAAGGGTGAGAAAGCAGTAAGGGCTTCCCATCCGCTCAAACATGTCTAAAAATTGCTGCATCCGGGGAGTCATCAGATCCGGGTTTTTGGTCTCAAAGGTAGCGAACATTTTGCTCCCCGGCGCTGCCCAATCGTAGAGCGCCTGGGCAATTCGCTTAATTTCCTCCTCTTTGAGAAAGCAGGTGATCGCGTTGAATCCGATCGCTACTTTCCGCTCATCTCCGAACATCTCTGGGATAATGGGGGAACGGAGAAGGTTATGGATGTCACGGATATCCATCGGAAGGTAACGAGCGTTGGGATGTCCCTCCAGGAGTTGAGTGCCGTACGCCGTAACTACCGGGTCATTATCCACGTAAATTACTCGGGCATGGGGGACGAGTTGGTGAATGTGCTCTACTGTAGGAAGGCCGGAACCGAGATCCAGGAAGTAAGTGAAACCCTCCTCGGCTAATTGCAGCACGGCCTCCTGGAGGAACATTCTCAGCATACGCACCCATTTGCGAGTGGAGGGGACCAGGCTGATCATGTACTCAGCAGCCTGGCGATCTGCCTCAAAGCTGTGATGGCCTCCAAGGACGTAGTCGTAGACCCGTCCGGCGTTGGGGATGCTGGTGTCTATAGCAATTGGCTGTTCCATTGGGTCCTCCTTGATCTAAGATAAATATGCAACATCACCCCGGATTTTCCGGAGGGTGATTTCCATTTGTTTTCGCGGGAACACCTAATCGGATCAGGGTGCGCGGCGCCTGCAGCGCGCGCCCCAGTTCTCGGGCGGCGGTCTGCAGGACGCTCTCCACATCGGGGGCGGCCTGAATGCGCTCCATAATCTGGCGGGCCAATCGCTCCCGCTCCGCCCGCCGCTGCGCCTCTTCGTAGGAGCGGGCGTTCTGCAGGGCGATCGCCACCTGGCTGGCGATGGCGGTCATCAGGGCCAGGTCGTGAGGGGTGTGCCTTCTCTCGGGCGCGTAGCTCTGAACGGCCATTACCCCCAGCACCCGGTCGCCGATCATCAGCGGGACCCCTAACCAGGAAGGGGCCGTTTCCCCGATGGCCTCAATCCCTAATTCCTGCAACCGCTGCGGGACCTTTTCCGGGATGAGGAGAGGGGCACGAGTGCGGATGATGTATTCTGTAAGTCCATTTCCCGCCTGGCGGGAACGCCATTGCCTGCGCGCGCCTTTCTCCACGGCGAGAGGGAAGGAAACGGTCTGCGATTCGGGTTCGTAGAAGGCGATGTAGAAGTTCGTGGTATCCAGCAAACGGGAGGCACCCTGATAGGCCGCTTCTATGACTTCTTCCACGTTCAGGCGGGCGGTGAGGGTCTGGCCCAGTTCGTTCAGAACAGCCAACTCCTCGGCGCGAAGGCGGGTTTCCTGAAGCAGGCGGGTGTTAGCCAGGGCGTTGGCCAGATAGCCCGCGATCGCCTGGGCCAGACGCACTTCGTTATGTCCGAAGCCGCCGGGGCGGTTGACAAAGTAGAGTTCTCCGATGTTTTGATCCCGTACCCGCAAAGCCACGCCGCAGAAATTCCGCACTCCCAACCGTTCCATATAGGGCATATAAGCCGGGATAATGTTGGGGTCGCCGAGGCCTATGTTGGAATAATAGGCTCCTCCTCGGCGGAAGATGCTCTGTTCCATCCCCGGTGCGTCTATCGGGATCTGCCACTGGAGGTCGGTCAGGAAATTGCCCCGCAATAGCACCTGGGCTGGCTGCAAAGTATAGGCGGTTTCATCGGATAGAAACAGAACACAGCCCTCCGATTCCGCCAGAGAGACGGCTTCCTGGAGCACCCCGCGCAACAGTTCATCCAGTTCCAGCGTAGATACTGCCAGGGCGGCGATGCGGGCCAGACCTTCCTGCTCGTTGGCACGCTCCTGGGTCTCCGCGAAGAGGTAGGCATTATAAAGGGCGACCGCCGACTGGTCCACGAGGGCTGCCAGCAGGTTCACCTCTTCTTCGGTAATAGTTTGCTTTATGGAGTAGTCGTACCCTACTTCTATTACCCCCAGAGTCCGTTCCCGCACCCGGATGGGCATAAAAATCCGCAACAGCCGCTCGTGGCCGAATTTTTCGTAAATCTCCCGGTTAAACCGGTCATCCCACCCCGCGATAATCTCTGTCCGGCCCGTGCGATACACATCGGCGATGATATCCGGATGGTCCAGCGGATAACGGGCCATCTCAATCCATTCGGGAAAAACGTTGTACTGCCCCTGCCAGATACCGTAGCGTATGCCGATGGTGCCTTCCATCTCATCCACCAGCGAGATGGTGGCAAACTCGCAATCCATCAGTCGGGAAATGGTCTCCAGGATTGCTCGCAGCACCTTTTCCTCTTCCAGAGAGGCAGAGAGCACGCGGCTGGTCTCGTAGAGCGCCTGCATCTGGCGGGCGGTCCGCTCGGCCTCCGAGTAGAGGCGGGCGTTCTGGATCGCGATGGCTGCCTGGGCGGCGACCGCGCTGGCTAATGTAGCGGTCTCTGCGTCATACACCCCCGGCTGGTGGTGGTCTACCAGCAGGAGGCCGATTACCTGATCGGCCAGGAGCAGGGGGATGGCCATCCCGGAACGGGCACCCGGACGTTTCCACCGCGGGTCGGTACGGGTATCTCTCACAATCACCGGAGTCCGCGTCCGGATCACCTCATTCAGCAACGGGTCCTGAGAGAGAGGCGGTTGCTTTTGCAACCATCTTCGGGTGGTCTCCAGGTTGATTCCTCGTCCGCCAAGGATTTCCCTCTGCTCGCCGTGGATGAGGTGGATGGCCGCGGTGTCAAAGGGGATCAACCGTTCCAGCTGATCCAGCAACCGCTCGGTAACTTCATGCAGGTCCAGAGTGGAACCGACCAGGCGGGCGATATTCTGAAGAGTGTCGGCGATGAAGCGGCGGCGCTGCTCCATCTGATAGAGGCGGGCGCTCTCCAGTGCCAGGGCGACCTGCTCGCTCACAGCCGATACCAGGGCAATTTCATCCTCCGACCAGGTACGAGCCGCGTCGGTCTCCTCTAAAGCGATGGCACCGATGACCCGGTCTCCCAGGCGAAGGGGGGCGGCGAGGACCGCCCGACCGTTATCCGGTTCGGTGATTGCGGTAACCTCTCTCTTCTCCATAGCATCCTGGGTTGCTGGGGGAACTTCCGGGGAATCCACCGCTTTGATCTCCACCCGATCGTAGAGGAGGGAGGTCGGCAGGCCTTCAACCCGTTCCCACATCTGGCGGAGTCGCTCCCCGTAGAGAGTCTCCAGTTCCCGCAACCGCTGCTGGCTCTCCTCCAGCAGGCGGATGTTCTCAATCGCCAGCGCGATCTGGTCGGCCATCGTTTGCAGAACGGCGACATCCTCATCGGTGAACGCAGCCGGTTCCTCGGACTGCACATCCAGTACGCCGATCACCCGATCTCCGATTTTCAGCGGCAGGGCCATTTCTGAGCGGGTGAGCGGGAGATCTGGGTTGTCAAAGAAGGTGGCATCCGTCCCCACGTCCAGCGCAACGCGGGGCTTCCCCGTCCCAGCGGTATACCCCACAATTCCCACTTTCCCCACAGCCAGTTTGTGGCCCCGGGCCAGCATCCGCTGCCCACCTTCGGAGGATGCCGCGCGCAGGACGGCGTACTCGCCCAAATCATCTATAAGGAATATGCCTGCGTGGTAGAAACCGAAACGTTCGGAGATAAAGCGGACGGTCTCGTTCAGCAGGGTGTCCAGGTCGCGAATTTCGGCGGTCCGCCGGGCGACGGATGCCGCTGCCTCCAATTGCGCGGTCCGGCGGGCCAGGTCCGCCGTCCGCTGGGCTACCTGCTCTTCCAGACCGGTCTGGAGTACCTCCAAGTGACTGACCATTTGGTTAAAAGCAATGGTCAGTTGACCCGTCTCATCGGTGGAAACCAGTTCTGCGCGCTGGCTGAGGCTCCCCCTTTCCACTTCGGTCATAGCGTTTGCCAAATTCTGGATGGGGGTGGTAATAGAGCGTGCGAGGAGTATGGCAAAGAGTATGCTGAAAGTTAAAGAAGTTCCGCCAATGAAGAGCATATGATTTTGCAAACTACGAAGAACCAGCACGGGATTCGCTCCCGGTGCGATAGCCTGCGCGCTTTTCCGAATGGCCACTGTCACCATCATCAAGGAGGTTGTTAAGATGAGCGCAGTGATAATGATCAATATTTTGGAGCGGGCGTTTGCCCCGGATAGGTAACGTTGCTGGATTTCAGGAGAGCGAGGGAGCAAGGCCCTGCGCGCTGGCCATAGGGCCCATTCCAGGAAGAAGTAATGGAAGATCGCTACCCACGTCGTCGCAATCCAGTTCCCAACGAAAAGGTAGGGGAGGTACTGCGTCTTTATTTGGGCGATTGCGTAAAAGATCATTGTGCCCGGCACAACCAGGATGCCCCACAGGTGGAGGAAGGTGCGAAGCACCATCCGTCGGGGGAAGGCAGTCACTTCTTGCCATGCTGCACCTTCTAAGTCCTCTGAACGCTGATTGGGCGGAGTGGATAAGGCAGATCGCATATTCCGGGTGATTTGTGAGATATATCGTTGCCCGGCAATGACCACGAGAGGTTCAAGGACAAGCAGCACCAGTATCAGCCAGACAATCTGCTGGATGGTCAGCGGTATGACTGTTAATACGTAGTAAACGCCAAGGGCGGAAGTAGGAATGGCAGATAAGACGGCGAATAGGTTGATCCGATGGGGGTAGTGAGGCCCCCAGCGGATCAGCAACCGATTTAAGTATTGAAAATCCACGCGGGTTTTTACGGTCTTATCCATATCATTATTCCTCAAGTTTCTGTAGCGACTCCGGTAAACAGTGTTTTTTCGTCTTTCTTGCCCAACGCTTACCACTTTTCGGAGTGACTGCCCAAGTTTCTTGTCCGAATGGTTCCCCTGGGTTCTCCGGATGCCCAATTGACTAAAAAACGTTCAGTGGACCATCGCACCAGTGCACTCAATCGTCCCCAGATCCATCGCTGGATCACCGGGCTGCGGAGGCGGAAGAACGTTTTTGCAAAGGCTGCGCGTCGCCGGAGGGCTTTCCCCATTTCACTCTGGAGTACCCGCTGGCGATAATTACGAAAGGAGAAGTCGTTCCGCTCCCCAGCGTCAACGATCGCCTCTGCCGCCAGCCGCCCGTATTCCAGTGCCGGAGCGATTCCCTCCCCATAGAGAACATCCACTCCAATGGCGTCCCCCACCAGCAGAATGTGCGGAGCAGAGAATGCGTTCTGCGGGCTGAAATGGGGCACCGATTCCCCGTAGAGGGGATGATCTTCCATACGGTACCCATGACGGGCCATCTCTGCCGCGAGGAACGGCCGCAACCGCTGGGGGTAATGGGGGCCGATATTATTGTCCGTAATCCCCCAGCAACGCATTACCTGACCGTCCATTATTATCGGGAAATCCCACACGTACCCGGGAATATCCTGCGTCATACAAGTGAAGTCAAAGTAGGCGTCCTCCGGGTGGTGGGAAGATTTTTCGCTGGGAGGAACCCAGAGGACCAGAGCGCGCGAGTATGGGAGGCGGAAGTTCCCGGCGATAGTCCGACGGACCAGACTGTGGGCGCCATCAGCACCGACGACAACCCGGGCCCGATAGGTGTTGCGAGAGGTTACAACTTCTACGAATCGCTCTCCCGGAATAATCTGCCGTGCTGGTTCTTCCTCGTGGATCGTAAAACCGCGCTTTCGGGCGGCATCTGCCAGCCAGGCGTCCAGCGGCTCACGACGGATGATATGGAGAGCGCGCTCCGGTTGCGACGAGAACACGGTTTCATACCCTTGAAATGTAAAGTGGGCGCGGGACACCCGGAACAGGGGAAGTTGTGTGCCATCCAGACCGAGTGCCTTCAGAATCACCAGCCCGTCGTGGAGAATTCCTCCTCCACAGAGTTTCGGACGGGGATGGCGGGCCTTTTCTATGATCAATGTGCGTTCTACCAGGTGAGGTGCCAGGCATTCTAAGTGAAGGGCGGTGGAGATCCCCGCAGGGCCGGCCCCAATGATTACTACATCGTACATCTCCACGATGGCCTCCTGTAATTTATCGCTTTTCCTCAGTAGCGGGAGCACTACCAATAGACGCCGGAGCAGTTCGGAATTGTACGAGCACCCGGTCCACTCCCAATGCTGTACCCAATTCTCGCGCCGCGGTGCGCAGGATGGTTTCCGGGTCCATAGAGGCGCGCACCCGGGCTGTAATCTCGGCGATGAGGCGGTCCCGTTCCGCATGGCGGCGGGTTTCTTCCATCAGCCGGGCGCTCTCCAGCGCCAGGGAGATCTGGTCGCCCAGGTCCTCGGCCAGCCGGCGCTCCTCCGCCGTCCACGGCGGCATATCCGGGTCCCGGCGCAGGGTGATTGTCCCCACCGTCTGCCCCCAGAGGCGGAGGGGAATGGTGAGTTGATGCCCATCGGTGAGTTCTGCCGGAGCGGTCATTGGGCCGGGAAGAGGTTCCACCTCCACACGGGTATAGCGGTATCCCGGCGACCGACGGGTCGTCACTTCTTGCCAGGCCCGACGGGCCCGCTCGCCGTAGACCGCTTCCAGTTCCCGCAACCGCTGCTCGCTCTCCTCCAGCAGGCGGGCGTTCTGGATGGCCAGGGCCACCTGATCGGCCAGCGTCTGCAGGACTGCGATATCCTCTTCGGTGAATGCCTCCGGTTCCACGGATTGCACATCCAGCACGCCGATCACTTCTTCACCGATTTTCAGCGGCAGGGCCATCTCGGAACGGGTGAGAGGCAGGTCGGGGTTGTCAAAGAAGACGGCATCCGCCCCCACGTCCAGGGCAATGCGGGGCCTGCCGGTTCCGGCCACGTAGCCGACGATACCGACTCTCCCCACCGCCAGTTTGTGGCCGCGGGCCAGCATCCGCTGCCCGCCCTCGGAGGAGGCAGCGCGCAGGACCGCGTACTCTTTCAGGTCATCTACCAGGAAAATTCCGGCGTGATAGAAGCCGAAACGGTCGGAGATGAGGCGGACGGTCTCGTTCAGCAGGGTGTCCAGGTCGCGAATTTCAGCGGCTCTGCGGGCCACTTGCGACGCAGCCTCCAGTTGTGCCGTCCGGCGGGCCAGTTCAGCGGTGCGCTGGGCCACCAGTCGCTCCAGACCGGTGTACATCTGCTGGAGTTCCGCAGCCATTGAGTTGAAGGTTTGGGCCAGGAGGCGGAATTCCTCCAGACCCCGAACAGGGACCCGTTCTTCCAGACGGCCTTCTGCTAATTGCTGCGCAGAACGGGAAAGCAGCCCCATTCCGGTGATGATTCCGCGCAGACCTACCCAGGCGAGACCAACGATGGCGAAAAGTAGCAGTGCACTGATCACAGGAACGATCAGGGCAATCCGCTGGATGGATACACGAGCTTCTGCCTCTGCCTGCTCATGGCGCGATCGGGCTATCAGCAGTAATCCTTCGCTTTCCTGCTCTACCAGCTGATAGTTCACTACCAGCTGAGCGACCAGGTATTTTGCCAGGTCGTAATCTCCTTCATCTACTGAGCGGATAACCTGGCGGGCCACAGCGGTCAGGTTTCCCAGAACCATAGCGACCGTACTCATGCGCGCTCGCAGCGCGCTTCCGGGGGGCAGTTCCTGTGCTTCTACTCGCAGCCGATTGCGCTGGAGTTCCAGCGCCAGCAGTGTGGGAGCAATACGGCGGACAAACTGGTCAGGGTCTGATTCACTGGTCACACCTTGCTGAACGCTGGCGACCAGTTCGGCTGCCTGTTGAGCGGCGACCAGCGCGGCTTCCAGGTAGCGGGTGGATGTTTGGATTTCCATTATGGCGCGGCGGATACGGATCAATTGAACACCGATCAGGACGCTTCCGACGAGGAGGAGGAGGACAATGATCACGGTCACTCCAGATATCCGCCCGCGTAAAGTGTTCAGAAAACGCCAGCGATAGGCTTTCTGTTTCATAACGGTTTACCTTCCGTCTCCTGTATGCAACTGAATCGTTCCCTCTGTGGCCCGGAACGCCCGTCCCAGTTCCCGAACGGCGGTGCGCAGGATGGTGTCTATGTCTGTGGAGGCGCGCACTCGGGCCGCGATCTCGGCCCGGACGCGTTCCCATTCGGCCCGCCGCTGGGTCTCTTCAAAGAGCCGCATCCGCTCCAAGGCCTGAGCGGCCTGGTCCGCTAAGGTCCGATAGAGGCGGATCTCCTGCTCGGTGAATTCGTAGGGCTCGCGCAGGGACTCTACCATCAGCCAGCCCCGCAACTGCTCGCCGATCAGCAGGGGGATGGACAGAACAGCCCGTACGCCCAGGACATGGCGAAAGATGTATCGGGATGTCTCGTCTACATCGGGGTAAGTTTCCACGTCGGAGATTGCCACCGGCTCCCTGACCATTTGGGCAATGAAGGGAATCTGGGCCGCGCTCCAGCGCCGTCCCAGCGAGGGGGAGCGCTCCACCCCCTGTTCCCAGGCAGCCACTACTTCTACAACGGGCGTTTCCGGCAGGCTGCTCGGATCAAAAAGGGCAACCACACAGCGGTTAATCTGCGACGGGATCACATGGTCCACAAATGCGCGCAGCACTTCATCGGGAGTTTGGGCAGCACTGATTGCCTGGCTGGCCCGGTACAGGGTCTCCATTTCGCGCAGGGTGCGCTGGGTCTGTTGAAACAGGCGGGCACTTTCCAGAGCCAGAGCCGCCTGCTCGGCCGCTGCCTGAGCCAGGGCGATCTCTTCGGAGGTCGGCGCGCGGTCCGGAAGGGCCACGGAGATGCGCCCGATGGTCTCTCCTTCAGGCACCTGCAACGGGAGGGTAAAGGCGGATTGCCCCCCGAGGGAGTCGGATGCCGGTTTTACGGGCCGCACTTCCACTCCATCGTAGATATATCCCCACCCCGGGCGCTCGGAGACCAGTTGCTCCCACTCCCGGCGGGCATATTCGCGAGTGAGGGTCGTCACCTCCCGCAGGCGATCCTGGGCCTCCGCCAGCAAGCGGGTGTTCTCTATCGCCAGCGCGATCTGGTCCGCCATCGTCTGCAGGATGGTTATGTCCTCTTCGGTGAAGGCCGCCGGTTCGGTGGACTGGACATCCAGCACGCCGATGACCCGTTCGCCGACTTTCAGCGGGAGCGCCATCTCAGAGTGCGTTTCAGGCAGGTCGGGGTTATCAAAGAAGACCGCATCCTCCCCCACGTCTAAGGCGATGCGCGGTTTCCCGGTCCCGGCAACGTAGCCGACGATGCCGACCTCGCCCACGGCCAGTTGGTGACCGCGGGCCAGCATCCGTTGCCCGCCTTCCGAAGAGGCGGCGCGCAAGATGGCGTACTTCCCGGCTTCATCTATGAGGAAAATGCCCGCGTGGTAGAAGCCAAAGCGCTCGGAGATGAGGCGGACGGTCTGATCCAGCAGCGTCTGGATATCCCGGATGGTCGCGGCCTCTCGGGCTACCACGGAGGCGGCCTCCATTTGCGCCATCTGCCGGGACAGGTTGCGGTTCGCTTCCTCCAGTTGAGCGGCAACCTCCTGCAGTTGCCGGGTCCGTTCCTCTACGCGCTGTTCCAGTTCTCGGGTCAGCGCGCGCAGCGGGCCGAAGAGTTGCCGGTTCAGCACCGCGTAGCCCATTATGCCGACCACAATCAGGGTAGAGAGGCTCATCGTGGGGAACGGCAGGGATATGAGAGAGAACACCGTCCCGGTGAGAAACAGGATAGAAACGGCAACGGGCAGGACGACCTCGCGCGTTCGCGGCCACTCGCGCCAAAGGAGGTACAGGGCCAGAACAGCGCCCACAATCAACGGCACGGAGGTAAAGAAACTCAGCGGGGTTCGTTTCCAGAAAATCGTTCCATCTGGCCCCAGACGCACATTGAAGACGATCTGGTGTCGGAAAAGGGGCAGGGCGAAGAGGCCGATCGCCAGACCAACCGCGAGCGCCAGCACGTACGGCCAGCGGGCCCGGGTCTGCGTATAGGCCGCACTGAAAACCAGCAGCACCGGAGCGATGAACATAAACATCAGCGTCCCGATTTCCATCCAGAACTGATGGACTCCGGTAACCTGGGTAACCCGCCAGAGGGTGATCCGTAGAATGACCGCGGAGACAGACCAGGCGGCAATGATGAGCATGAGTAAACTGAATATCCAGTTGATCCTGGAGCGCACGCTGGAACCCAGCACGATGAACATCAAGGCCACCGAGATCACCGCGGTTGCGCCGTATGCGATCAGGTCAATCCAGAAGGTTATCATTTGCGCACCTCCTCGGTGGGGACGGCAGGGGTATCGCTTGCCGCAACCGGACCGGTAATCTCCGCCGCCGCCCATTGGGCGCCCAGGATCCGTCCCAATTCCTGGACGGTGGTTTTCAGGACGGTATCCGGATCCAGGGATGCCCGAAGGCGGGCCGTCATCTCGGCGATCATTTTCTCGCGGATCGCCCGACGCTGAGACTCATCATAGAGGCGGGCGCTTTCCAGGGCGACTCCCAGTTGCTCGGCCAGCGCCTCCAGCAGAGAGACCTCATCGGTAGTCCAGGTCTGCCCGATCTCTTCTTTGCGGCAATTCAGCACGCCCACAACCTGATCGCGCACCCGGATGGGTACTGTTAATGTGGACAACCCGGATCCATCTCCTACCACGCTTTGGCCTGTCCGGACCGCTTGAAGCATACGGGCATCCCAAGCGCTCTCTATCGGGGCAAGGGTGTCATGGACGTAGCGGTAGCCCCACTGGGGCCGGGAGCGCAAGAGGTCAGCCCAGGCCTGACGGCTGATCTCGCCATAGGCGCGACGTTCCGCCTCCAGCGCGTTCTGGAGTTGGGCAAAGAGGCGGGCATTGTCAATAGCCACCGCCACCTGGTCGGCCATCGTTTGCATCACGGCGATGTCTGCTTCATCAAAGGCGGCCTCTTCCGTGCTCTGCACGGTCATCGCGCCGATCACCCGGCCCCGGGCGCGCAGGGGGATCGCCATCTCGGAGCGCGTCCTCGGCAGCAGCGGGTTATCAAAGCGGACCGCCTCTTCACCGACATCCAGCGCGATGCGCGCCTCTCCTCGGGCGGCGCACTGACCGATCATAGATTGACCGCCCACCTCCAATTGGTGGCCCTGAGATATCATCTGGCGACCGGCTTCACCGGTCCCGGCGCGCAGCACGGCCCAGCGACCTGTTTCGTCCAGAAGGAAGATGCCCACATAATAGAGACCAAACCGATCGCGAATGAACTCCACGGTCTGCTGTAACAGTTCCCTGGGGTCCAGCAGTGTGGTGGCAAACCAGGCGACCTCTGCTGCAGCCCGCAGGTTGCGGGTGCGGTCAGCCACGCGCTGCTCCAGGGTGCCGATCAGTTCGCGGAGTTGCGCCGTCATACGGTTGAAGGCATCGGCGAGAGTGATTACCTCGGCGGGCCCTTCTCGCGCGGCCTGGAGGTGGATTTCCCCTCCGGCGATTCGCCCGGCCACGGTGGTCAGGTCAAGCAGTGGAGCCGACAGGCGGCGGGCCAGGTAGGTTCCTCCGCCCCAGGCAATCATCGCCATCACCAGCAAAAAAGTCCCGGCAATCGCCGTCGTGCGGATTATTGGCCGGTAGGCCTCCAGGATCGGCAGTTCCGTCACCACGGCCCAGTCGGGCGTTTCCAGCGGGACGTACGTGCTGACCACTGGGTCCCCCACAATACCTTGTGAGATCCCTGCCCCGGTCTCATCAAATGAGGCCGAACTGCGGATGAATTCCGCGACCTCCCGCAGATGGGCCACATTTTCGCCCCGCAGAACCCGGGAAATGTCACCGAAGGCGATCAGATTCCCCTGCCGGTCCACCACGTAGGCCCGCCCGGTTTCCCCAACGCTCAGCCGATCCACCAGTTCCCACATAAATTTCAGATTCACTTCTGCGACCAGTATACCCCGAAATTCGCCTAAAATGTTCGTGATGGCTACTGCCAGTACTGTCATCGGTTCGTGGGTCTTCTCATCCACGTAAACAGGGCCGATATATCGGCCCGTCTCCTGGACCTGCTGGATCACGTCGCTTCCGATGCGCTGGGCTAGTTGGACGGACGCCGCTTGCGAGACCCGGGAGATGCCAGCCAGTTCGCGCCCTTGCCAATCTAACATCATTGCCTGTTGGATGGCGGGGTCCAGGCCCACCAATCGGCTCAGGAAGAGTTTCTTCTCCTCCTGGGAGGCATAGAGCGGGTCCCCGGTTTTTGCAACCGCTTCCAGTGTGCTGATTTTCTCTTCTAAAAACAGGGCAACCCGATTGGCGGCCTCCTGAGCGATGATCTGCTGGTTACTGACGATGATCTCCTGCTGGGTCTGAATAGCGAAAAACGCCTGAATGCCGCTGGTGATCAACAGAACAAATATGCTCAAAAGCACAAAAGCGATAGCTAGGGTGGTTCTCAGGCTGCGTGGAGGCCTGGGTTTCCTGCTTTGTCCCGACATGTTCACAACACCTTTCGGTAACGGGGGTGGAAACTTACCGGACGACCTGGACGGCCTGTGCCAGCAGGTGATCCGGTATCTGTATTCCCAAATCCTGCGCCACGCGGAGGTTAACGTATAACTCGTCATTCGGTGTGAGGACCGGGATGGTACCGGCGGGAGTTCCCCGGAGAATTTTATCGGCCGGAACCGCGGCGAGTTCTCCTACTTTGAACAGGTCGTTGCAGTTTCCGAAGAGTGCTCCCTCCTCCACCGTGTAGAGAAAACTGCCGCCAATGGGTACTTTGTGTTCCCTGGCGAATGTTTTGATCTCTGCCCAGCCTTCCGGCGAGTGGTTGAGAATATCCGGCATCAGGATGATGGCATCTATGCCGATGTCTTCCGCCGCAGCCCGCGCGGCCAGGTCGGCGCGGAGTTCCTCCACGGTGAGGGCAGGGACCTCCACCAGTGTCACGTTCAGAGAAGATGCCAGTGGGCGCAGCGCGGCCAGGGCGGGCTCCGTGTTGGGGTAATCCCTTTGATAGCCGATCCAGACCCGGCGAGCCTGAGGAACTATTTCCACCAGAATCTCCAGGCGTTTGGCGATCTGTTCCGGGCCGGGGAAACGTACGCCAGTGATGTTACCCCCTGGCTGGCGCGAGTCGGTGATCAGGCTGCCGTCTTCAATGCCCGCATAGGCGAACACTACAGGAATATCTATCCCCTGAGTAACCTGTTTTGCCTCTATGGCTGGCTCGCTGGGGACTGCCAGGATCAGGTCTACTCCACTTGCCACAAACTCCTCGGCCATGCGCCGCTGCTCGGCCGGCCGCGGATCCGGTGCCGGTATAGTGTAAGTGATATTTTTCCCTTCTACATAGCCGTATTCGGCCATTTTCGCCTTAAAGCCCTCCACCACCGGAAGGAAAAATTCCGATCCGCAGATGATGCCCACCCGGTACATCCTGGGCTGGGAGGTCCGACAGCCGGTCAAAAGCAGGACCAACCCCAGCGCCCCCAAAAGCGTCGCCCACACTTTTTGACGAATTTGCCGATTCCAGATGCTTTTCCTCAAGGCGCTTACCTCCACTTAATTTGTCCGGAATGATCCTTCCGGTCAGGTTATGTTGCCGATCATCCGCACTTCCACCTCGGCGAGGCCCAGCGCTTTGCCGATCTCCTGGGCCGCGCTTTGCAACACGCTGTCCATATCCAGGGTCTCGCGTATCCGGGCGGCAATTTCGCCCACCAGGTGCTCACGGGCAGCGCGGCGCTGAGATTCTTCCAGCAGGCGGGCGTTCTCTGCGGCCAGGGCCAGCCGCTCGGCAACGGCCTCGGTCATAGCGATCTCCTCCGGCCGCCAGGGGCCGGCCTCCCGCCCCCGGTGCAACCCCAGCACGCCGATCGGTACCCCTCTCAATTTGACCGGGACAGCCAGCAGGTAGCGACCGTTCTCCTCTCCCGTTGCCCACGACCCGGAAGAACGGGCTTGCTCAAAGAGGTTCTGCCAGACGCCCGGTGGAACCTCCGCTGCGCCCGTCCAGAGTTGCACGGTGGCGGGTTTCTCCTCGGTGAATCGTTCCCAGGCCTGGGTGGTGTAGCGGCGATACAGGGCCTCCATTTCCCGCAGGTTCGCCTGGGTCTGGGCAAAGAGGCGCACATTCTCCAGCACCACCGCCAGTTGGTCGGCGATGAGGGGGAGCACCCGGGCCTCCACGCCATCGGTTGGCATCTCGGTGAGGGCACGTATCGCGATGACTCCCAGAATCTGCTCCCCCAGACGCATCGGGCATGCCAGTTCATACTCCTGCCCTATCCGGCCGGCATGCGGGGAGCGGGTCTGCTGGGCCACCCGGGCGATCAAGGAGATCTCCTGAACCGGGCCTCCGGCCTGAGCCTGAATGGTCAGTTCGCCGCCCGGCCCGACGGTATACACCGCCACCCCGGTCAACGCCAATTGCTCATAGATCTGGTCTGCGACACGGGATAGCAGGGCGTCCGGGTTTTTCTCCGCTCCTGCCTGCAGCGCGACCTGGGCAGCCAGTTCCAGCCAGCGGACATACTGTTTCTGCTCGGTAGCCTGCTCTTCCAGTTGCCGGTATGCTTCGGTAACCTGCTGGGCCGAGCGGCGGGTTTCTTCCAGCGCGCGCAGGAGGGTCCGGTTAAAGAGTCCCAGAAGCACAATCAGACCAACCAGCAACATCAGGAAGACGGCCGCAGCGGTCAGCCAGTCCGTGAGCGCCATCGGGTTTTCCGTCACGACGACCCATTGGGCCAGCCAGCCCGCCTGGGCAAAGATGGTGAAAACGATATGGATGAGCAGACTCACTGCCCCAGCGATCACCCCGGTGTGCACGTCAGCCAGGATCAGGGCCAGCAGAGGGAGGATCAGCAGGTAGAGGCGTCCGTCGCCGATGAGCCCGCCGCGGGTCAGGGCGGTTACCGCTACCGCGTAACCGATTATCAGGAAGCCGATCACTCTCGCCCGATGGGAGATGCGGCGGAAGAGGGTCAGAAAAATCAGGAGGATGTAGAGCGCGAAAAAGGCCGGAGCCGCCGCAGCCCGCTCCGGGTGCTGAAATGCCTCCATCCCCACAAAAACGACGACCGGTGTTGCCCCGATGGCAAGGATGATCAGAATCGCTTGTAGGGCTTGTTTGCGCCAGGCTTGTATGTCGGTCATTGCGCTCCTAATTCCACATATCCGCCAGTGGCATTCAGTGCTTTGCTCAATTGACGGATGGTGGTCTGCAACATCTGCTGAAGGTCAAAGGTGGCTGTAATCTGATCGGTGGTGACGCGCAGCACTTCCTCCTGCTGGGCTCGCTGTTGGAGGATCTCCATCAGGCGCACCCGTTCCACGGCCACCGAGGCCATATCGGTGAGGGCCTCGGAGAGCCGGAGGGCAGCGGCGGAGAAAGGCCCCGGATTCAGCCGGTAGGCGACAATGAATCCCAGCGGCTGTTCCCCGATGCGCAGGGGGATGTTGGCAACGGCGTGCATCCCTGCGCGCCGGAAAAAGTTCGCTTCTTCCTCGTTCAGGAAGGACGGCTGGTCCAGATCGCTCAGCGACCACAATTGTTGCATCGTTTCAAACCGCATATGGGCCGCAGTGATGGGAAAACGGGTACCCGGCTGGATGGGCGATTGCCCGTCCTGACGCCAGGTGGTGATAAATCGGATAAACTCCGGAGGATCTCCGGAGGGCTCAAAGAGGGCCAGGAAGCAGCCCTCGGCACCGGTTTCGGCGATGGCGGTGACGATGGCCTGCCCAACTTCGTCCAGAGTGGCGGCGGTGGTCAGGGAGCGGCTGGCGCGAAAGACGGGGCTGGTGGCTTCCAGGAGCGTGGCCTCGTCGGAGATGCGGCGGGCGTTCTCTATGGCGATGGCTAACTGGTCGACCATACTCTGGAGGGTGCGGATGTCGTCTTCGTCAAACGCCGCCTCTTCAGTGGATTGCACGTTCAGCACCCCCAGAAGCCGCTCTCCGACCATCAGGGGTAGGGTCATCTCGGAGCGGGTGTAGGGAAGGAGGGGATTGGCGAAGCGGACGGCATCTTTGCCTACGTCCAGGGCGATGCGCGGACGGCGATGGAGGGCAGTCCACCCCACCATGCTGGTTTCCCCGACTTGCAGGCGGTGGCCCATGGCTTTCATCTTCTCTCCCGCTTCGCCCGTAGCCTCCCGCAACACTGCCCATTGGCCGGTTTCGTCTATCAGGAAGATCCCGGCGTGGTAAAAGCCGAAGCGGTCGCGGATCAGGTGGACGGCCTTGCGCAGCAATTCGTCCACATTGAAGACGGAGATGATCGCCCGGCTCACTTCGGCGCTGGCCTCCAGTTGAATGGCGCGCCGCTGGAGGGCGTAGTTGGCTTCCTGAAGGGCGCGCGTCCGCTCCGCCACCCGGTCTTCCAGTTCGTTGTAAAGGGCCTGTAACCGGTCGGCCATCTGGTTGAAAGCGAGCGCCAGGCGGCCGAATTCATCGGTCCGCGTAACCGGGACTCGTTCTTCCAGACGGCCCGCGGCCAAACGGGAGGTTGCTTTCTCCAGCTGTTCCAGGGGCTCCGCAATGCTTTGCTGGGTGACCAGGTTGATTCCCAGGAGAACCAGAACCAGCACAATTCCCCAGGAAATACTCACATCCCGCATCATCTTCCGCGCGGTGTCCGCTTCGGCCAGGGCCGCCTCCTGGCGCTGGCGCGTCAACTGCTCAATCTGATTTATTGCCTCGGTGATTTCGGCGGAGTAGTAGGGGATAATGCTGACCTGCATAGCCTCCACTGCATCCCACAACCCTTTCTGCGCCTGGTCGGTCAGGAAGATGGCATACGAGTCTACGTCTGCCGCGCTGGCGCGAAGGCGGGATAGTTCAGACCAGAGGGGGTCCTTCACGGGGACAAGCGCCGCCGCTTCTATGAGACGGTTTTGAGTCTCGCGCATTTCCTCCCGTGCCGGAGACACTTTCTGAGCGAAGACATCCGCATCCCGGCTGATCGTTCCATATCCGATGGCCGAAAAGAGTTCGGAGATTGCCTTACTGGCCGCCAGGGCCGCATTTACCAATCGGGTATCCCTCTCCAGAGCGAGCATTGCGTTGTTGAGATGGACAACCGCGCTCCCCACCAGCAGCCCGATCCAGAGGATCAGCGCCAGGGTGATCAACGCGTTCCCTATGAGCTGGACGCGAATGTTCCGTTGGGCGGCAATGAGTGGAATGTGTTGGGGAAGGCTGACTTGCTCCCTGTACGGTGGGAGGGATACCTTCTCTGTTGCCGGTGGCGTCGGAGGTGGCTTCGGAGGGATTGCGGCATCCCGTCTGGGAGCAGACACCTCCTCACTCTCCGGAGGGGGCGGGGTAAAATCTGAGAACAATTCTTCCAGCGAGCGCTTCATTTGCTCCATGTTTGCTCCTCAATCATACTCCAACCGGTTGCCCAATCGGGTGGTGTACGGTTTCCGTTCTGGTCGGGAACAAGGTCAAGCGGATGACTTCCTCTGCCAGCGCCCGATATTGCGCCGCAGCCCGGGTGGTCGGAGCATACTGGACCACTGGCAGACCGTACGCCGGGCTCTCTCGCAGGCGAGTGTCCACCTGAATTATGGTCTGGAACAGGGCCTCAGGGAAACGGCGATGCATTTCTTCCATAATCAGCCGGTGAATTTTGCTCCGTATGTCAAACAGTGTCACCAGGAGGCGGTAACGGAGGGTGGGATTGGTCTTTTCCCGCACCAGTGTCACCAGTTCCAGCATAGACCGCAGGGAGCGCCAGGCGTAGTACTCACACTGCACAGGGACAATCAGGAGATGGGCCGCCGTCAGCGCGTTGAGTGTCAGTGTGCCGAAGGAGGGGGGACAATCTATTAAGACGAAATCGTATATAGGGGACATCTGCTTCAGCGCTCCCCGCAGCCGGAATTCGTAGCCGGGGCGTCCATACAGGACCTTGTCCAGGACCATCAGTTCCCCACTGGCTGGCGCCAGGTCCAGGCCCGGTACCGATGTCTCCCGGCTGATGGCGACCGGAGATTGTTCGTTTAACAGCACCTCTGCCACGGTGTGGCGCAGTTCCTCCGGACGCACTCCCAGGGAGAGGGTCAGGTGGGCCTGCGGGTCCAGGTCCAGGAGCAGTACCTGCATACCCCGCTCTGCCAGACTCCCTCCCAGGGAGAGACAGGTGGTGGTTTTCGCCACCCCTCCTTTATGGTTGGCGATCGCAATCACAAACATGCTTTTACTCTCTTGTGCTCTGGCTCACGTTCCGGCCGTCCGTACCCCCACCGGTTTTTCGGAAGGGCTATCCGCTGGGGCATCGGAATCTAAGGGGAGGGTGAACGTAAAGGTGGCCCCCTGGCCCACTTCACTTTCCACCCATATTCGCCCGCCGTGCATTTCCACGAATTCTTTGCTCAGGGCCAGGCCCAACCCGGCCCCGTCGGGCCGGCGACCGTTTTCCATAACCCCCTGCTCAAACCGTTCAAAGATCCGACTCAGATATTGGGGCGGGATACCCGCCCCGGTGTCGCTCACGCTAATGTGCACTTCCCCGTTGGAAAATTCCGCCCGGACGCTGATGGTCCCGCGGTCGGTGAATTTGGCCGCATTCGCCAGCAGGCGTAGCAGTACCTGCCGGATGCGTGCTGGATCCGCCCGAACCTTCGGCAGGTCGGGGGCGATGATGTCCCGCAGCACCACCGGCTTGCCCCGCACCAGCGCGCTGGCTGTTGCCATCACACTGCGGATCAGGTCCGCCAAGTCCACCTCCCGGAATTCCAGTTCCATCAGCCCGGCCTCAATCTGGGAGATATCCAGGAGGTCGTTGATCAGGCCCAGCAGGTGTTCGCCGTTATGGTAAATAATCTCCAGGTCGTGCCGCTGCTGGTCGGTCAGGGGGCCATCTATCCCTTTCAACATCAGGCGGGCGAAGCCGATGATGTTGGTCAGCGGCGTGCGCAGTTCGTGCGACATATTCGCCAGGAAACGCCGCTTGGAGCGGTCCAGTTCCCGCAGCCGTTCGGCCGCCTCCCGCTCTAGGGCATAAGCGCGGGCGTTCTCCAGGGCGATAGCGACCTGGTTGGCCACATTCTGAAGGACCGATACATCGTCCTGATCAAAATCCTCCATCTGGGTACTCTGGACATTCAGGACGCCCAGCACGCGGTCACCAAGACGGAGGGGGAGGGCGGCCTCTGCGCGGGCGTAGGAAACCGGCGGTCCGACTTTTAAGGAAACGAGCCGGTTCTCCACGATAGGCTGTCCCTCCCGAAAGGCTTGTCCGACGGCCCCGGGAGAAGTTTTCGCCACCCGTTCTCCATGGGTCGGGTCCGGATCTCCCACGGAGGCCCGCAGGACCAGTTCATCGCCCTCTTCTTCGGCCGTGTACACCGCCGCATAGGAATAGTAGAAGTAGTCCCGTACAACCCGCACCACCCGGTCCAGCAGCGCATCGGGGTCCAGGATGGATGTGACGGCCTGCCCAACTTCCAGGCTGGCCTGCATCTGGATGGCCCGGCGCTGAATCAGGTAGTTGGCCTGCTGGAGGAGCCGGGTGCGTTCGGCAACCTTGGCCTCCAGGTCATTATACAGCGCTTCCAGTTCCGCGGCCATCCGGTTGAAGACGTCGGCCAGGATACCGATTTCGTCCCGGGAGGTGATGTTCACCCGTTGGGAGAGGTCTCCGGCGGCGATGCGCAGCGCGGATTCCGTCAACAGGACGACGGGACGGGTGATTTGCCGGGTGACAACCGCCGCGATAACCGCCGTGGCAATGGCGACGCCCAGGGTAGCGGCGATGACAGCGGTAGTCACCGTCTCGTTGCTCGCAAAGGCCTCTTCCTGTCTCTGTTCCACCACCAGGGCCAGGTCCAGGTTGGGGAGCCATCGGTAAACGCCGATGACCGGGTGTCCGGCATAGTTGGTATAGAGTCCCTGTCCCTCCTGCCCGGCCAGGACCTGGTCAATGGCCGGACCCGCCAGGCGGCGCTCCTGGGGATAGGCGAACCCGGATCGGTCCACCACATACGCTTTGCCTGTCCGTCCCAAACCGGCCCGTTCCTCCAGGATGTGGACCAGTCTCTCTTCGGGAAGCCGGGCGGCTACATACGGCCATTGCGCCGAGGAGAATGTCCGTACCAGGACGATGCCCTCTTGATGCTCATTGGGAAGGTTCAGAGAGGCGTAAACGGCAAATGAGTCGGGATTGGAGGGAAGGGGAACGGTTTGCCTCTGCCATGAAGGATTCCCCGCCCACTCCACCTGCCCCTGCGGACCGACCAGCGCCAGGTCTGCAAAGCCTTTCTGAGAAGCGAGGGCGGCCAGATAATCTCCCGGGTTCTCCGGGTGGGTCTCTACGGATTCCAGGATTGCCTCTTCCAGGTCCGCGTCGGCCAGGATGGCGGCCTGTTCCTCCAGCCAGCGGGCGATCTGGGCTTCCTTCAGGGCGGCAATAGTGACTAATTTCCCGGTGACCTCCTGCTGGATGTTCTGACGGTGACGGGTGGAGGCGTACCAGCTGACCACGCTGAGCGGTATAATAGCCAGAGCCAGGAAGGCGGTCAGAATGGTTCGCCCCAGTCCACCCCGCATTCCCACCCCAGGTACTTCCAGGCCGGCTGCTCCTTGAAAAGCCTCCATGGTTAGAAATCTCAATCGCTACAATCCGCACAAATCAGCAACCCGATGTATCCGGTTATTCGTCCGCTGTTCCAGCGACAGAGTCCCCTCAGAGCCAGACAGAGGGCGGGTTCGCGGCCCTTTCTCCCAGTCGGTAAAGAGCGCGGCGCCTCCTCGGACGGTTTGATGAGGAGATGGTGGCTCTCCTCAGGCGGTCATTGTGGCTCCTGGGCACCCAGGTCCCATACCGGTTCCCCGCGCAGGATACGCCGAATCTGTTCGGGGAATCGGTCGGGGTCTATTGGTTTGCCGATAAAGCCGTTGAATCCCGCCTTCCGTGCCCGCTCCATACTTTCCACACTGGAGTCCGCGGTGACGGCGATAATAGGTGTATTTTGGAACCGGGGATGGGATCGGAGCAGGCTCAAGGCGTCGTAGCCGTCCCGTTCTGGGAGGAAAATATCCATCAAGATCAGGTCAATATGGGGCAGTGTCTCGGCGTATTCCAGCACCTGCCATCCCGAAGCCTTCCACTCGCAGCGTCCTATGCCTACGAAGGCCAGCAAGCGGGCAATCAGCAGGAAGTTGTTCAGATTGTCTTCAATGACCAGAACGGTGACGTCCTGCGGGTTTAACGGCGACATAAGACTCTCCGTGTTTATCCGGTGCGCTTTTTCAGGAAAGAGGCAACCTGAACGGGCAGGGTATCCACATCTATCGGTTTTTGAATGTAGCCATTGCAGCCAGCGGCCAGGGTGCGTTCCCGGTCACCCTTCATCACATTGGCCGTCAGAGCAACGATGGGGACGGAGTCCAACCCTGGAAGTCGGCGCAACTGCCCGACCAATTCGTAGCCGTCTATCTCCGGTAAGTTAATATCCAGCAAGATCAGGTCAGGAACGGAAGCGCGAGCGGCTTCCAGGCCCGAATAACCGTCCACAGCCTCGGTTACAGTGTATCCTTCTGCTTCCAGAATCCTGCGTACCAGCAATCGGTTTTCCGGATTGTCTTCAATGTACAGAATTTTCGGACGACTCATTGCTACCCTTTTTCTCTCCGAATGTTTTAGAACGATTTTGTGCCGTTGTCCATCTCCCTTGACTCCGGGCTTGTACAGCAATTCACCCTGCATGGGAAAGGGGTGGGGTGTGGGGTTTGTGGGGGCGGCGAAGCCGCCCCCACAAACCCCACTTTCCCCCCTTTTTACGGGCGTGTCATTCTCTCAAAACGATTTGCTGCACAAGCCCACTCCACGTGACACACCTAATTATAGCACGTTTCTTAAAGTATGCACCTTCCTGAAAAGGTTACAAAACGGTTAGGGAAGCGTTACCGGCTGCCGAAAGACGAAGCGGGCAGCCTTGCTGCCCGCTTCATCCCCATAGCGGATCAGGAGTTGACGGATTCGGGAACTCTCATGCGGTGGATGAGGGGCGCAGGGATTGTCTTCCGATAAGATGCCCTATCGCCCGCTGCAATTCCTGAAGCCGCGGCGGCTTGCTCAGCACATAGTCCACCGAAGCGGAGACTTCTCTTTTGCAAAATTGGGGAAGCACGGGGAGGCGCGAGTCCTGCTGCGGCCGGGAAAAAGAACAGAAATGGGTTTTTGTGCTGGCGGCCGAAGGCCGCCAGCACAAAAACCCTACTTCTCTCCTCTACAGTAGGGTAGGGTTTTCCCCACCGCGGCGGGGGAAGAAGGGACAGGGGAATGAAGGGCAGGCCCAAGGTCTGTCCCCAAAACTGCACCCGGCAAGGGGCCCCTCCGGTATGTTTTCAGAACCCCTCCATCCATCTCAGGTCCACAATCCCATCGGCCAGCGCGGCGATGTGTTGCAGGAGCGCCAGGCGGTTCTCCCGCAGCGCCGGGTCATCCGCCATCACCATCACCCCAGTCTCTCTGGCAAAGAACCGGTCAATGACGTCCACCATCGGCAGGAAGGCGGCGAGGAAGTCGTCCATCGTGCTCTCCGGGGTAATCTGCGCCCGCGCCCTCTGCCAGGCGGCGTACAGTTCGTGCTCAATAGGCTGGACGAAGCGATCGGGGTTCAGCGGGAAACGTTCGGCGAAGTCGCGTGTGATGCGGACGCAGCGGGCGTAGTTATCCAGAATGCGCGGCCAGTCGGGCCGTTCCACCCAGCGGCTCAGTTGCTCGGCAGCCCCATACGCCCGGTAGGGGTCATCGCCGCGGGCTGCCAGGACCGCCTCCGCGACGTCGTGGCGGAAGCCCCGCTCCCGCAGGTAGACCCGCAACCGCCCGATGACGAACTCCAGCGCCGCATCCAGAGTCGCCGGGTCGGCCTCCACGGGCAGGAGACGGGCCGCTGCTTCCAGACCTGCCCGCAGGGAGAAGGGGCGGCGCGCCCCGATCAGCGCCTGTACCATTCCCAGCGCGTCCCGCCGCAGGCCGTAGGGGTCGGCGGAGCCGGTGGGCACCAGCCCAACGGCGAAGAGCCCCGCCAGGCTATCCAGCCGGTCGGTCAGCCCCAGGGCCAGCCCGGGCATCGTCTGGGGGAGGGCGTCCCCCGCAAAGCGCGGTAGGTAGTGTTCAAAAATGGCCTGTGCCACCTCTATCTGCTCCCCGGACTTGCGGGCGTACTCCCGCCCCATCACCCCCTGCAAACTGGTGAACTCCACCACCATCTGCGTTGCCAGGTCGGCCTTGCAAAGGCGCGCCGCGCGCAGGGCGATCGCGGTCTCGGCGTCGCTCAGGCCCAGCATGCGGGCAATTTCGGGCACCAATTTCTCCAGACGGTGGGTCTTATCCAGCATAGAGCCCAGTTGTTCCTGGAAGGTGAGCGTCCCCAGGCGGGGCAGGAACGACTCCAGGGGCTGGCGGGTGTCCTCCCGGTAGAAGTAGTCGGCGTCGGCGAAGCGGGCGCGCAGGACGGCCTCGTTGCCCTGGCGGACGATGTCCAGATGCTCCTCCCCGCCGTTGCGGACGGCGACGAAGTACGGCAGCAACCGCCCGTCTCCGTCCACGACCGGGAAGTAGCGCTGGTGTTTCTTCATCACGGCGATGAGGACTTCCTGGGGGAGTTGCAGGAAGGCCTCGTCAAAGCGGCCCAGGAAGGCGGTCGGCTGCTCCACCAGGTTGGTGACCTCCTCCAGCAGGTCGGGGTCGTCGGGGATGCGCCCGCCGACCCGGGCGGCCTGTGCAGCGGCCTGCGCGGCGACGGCCGCGCGGCGCTCGTCGGGGTCCACCAGGATGGCATGGGCACGCATCCGGTCGCGGTAATCGTCCGCCCAGGCCAGTTCCAGGAGCGGCGACCCTTCGGGACGGGAGCCGCGGGTGAAGCGGTTGGCCTGGAGGCCGGCGTACTCAAAGGGAATGATGGCATTCCCCAGAAGGGCGGTGAGCCAGCGGATGGGACGGGAGAAGGCGACATCGGTCTCGTTCCAGCGCATGCTCATCGGGAAACGCAGGCCGGCGACCAATTTGGGCAGGAGTTCCTGCAGCACATCAAAGGACTTCTGCCCCTCCACCCGTCGGACGGCGACGACGTATTCCCCGCCGTCCATCGGGCGTACCTCCAGGTCGGCGACGTCCACCCCTTGGCGGCGGGCAAAGCCGACGGCGGCCGGGGTGGGGCGGCCCTCGGCGTCGTAGGCCGCGCGGGCGGGCGGCCCCTTGACGATTTCCTCCAGCGGGCGCTGGCGGGGAGATAGCCCCTCTACTAGGAGGGCCAGCCGTCGGGGTGTGCCCAGGACGTGGAGGCGAGCGTAATCCAGGCGCGCCTCGTCCAGGAGCGCCGGGGCATTCTCCCGCAACTGGTTCAGGGCCAGGGACAGGTCTCCGGCGGGCAGTTCTTCGGTGCCGATTTCCAGGAGCAGCGTCGCGGGCCGGTCGGGAGGGGACTTCCGGTCGGGGGCGGGGATGGCGTTGGATACGCTGCGCAGGGTCGGCCGCCCCAGCCAGGGGAAGTTCTTCTCGCGGCGCTGTTCCAGGTAGGCCTGGGCGACCTGGCGGGCCAGGTCGCGCATCCGTCGGAAGAAGACGGCCCGTTCGGTCACGCCCACTGCGCCCCGGGAGTCCAGCAGGTTGAAGGTGTGGGAGCAGCGCAGGACCGCATCATGGGCCGGGATGACCAGTCCGGCCTCCAGGCAGCGGCGCGCTTCGCCCTCAAAAAGATCGTACATCCGGCGCAGCGCCTCTATGTCGGCCAGTTCAAAGTCGTAGCGGCAGTGCTCCACTTCCGGGTCCAGAAGGACGTCGCCGTAGGTGTGGACGCCGTCCCAGTTGATCTCCCAGACGGAGCGGACGCGCTGGAGGAACATAGTGATGCGCTCCAGGCCGTAGGTGATCTCTACCGACGGCGGCTCCAGGACAAAGCCTCCGGCCTGCTGGAAGTAGGTGAACTGAGTGATCTCCAGCCCGTCCAGCCAGACCTCCCATCCCAGGCCCCAGGCGCCCAGGGCGGGGCTTTCCCAGTTATCTTCCACAAAGCGGATGTCGTGCTCCTCCCGCCGGATGCCCAGGGCCTCCAGACTCTGGAGGTAGAGTTCCTGGGGATTCCCAGGATCAGGCTTGAGGATGACCTGGAACTGGATGTGCATCTGCATCCGGTTGGGGTTTTCGCCGTAGCGACCGTCGTCGGGGCGGTAGGACGGCTCCACGTAGGCGACGTTCCAGGGCTCCGGCCCCAGGACGCGCAGGAAGGTGGCAGGGTTCATCGTCCCGGCACCCACTTTTTCGCTGTGCGGTTGCCAGATCAGGCATCCCCGTTGGGCCCAGAATTCCTGCAGGCGCAGGATGACTTCCTGAAAAGTCAGCGGTCGGTCCATCATGCTTCGGCTCCCTTCTGGTGGACTGCTGATTGAATTATTGTAACATAGAGATGGGAAAGGGGCAAAATGCGGGGGGCTGTTGAATCTCGTAAAGTCGTATCACCGCCTTCCGGCGAAGTCTCAAAAAGTCATACCACCCCTATGGGTTGAATCCGGCTTGTGACTCCAGAAGAGTGCGATTCTCTGGAGGATTGACATTTCCCCTCCCCCTACCCCCTCCCCATTGAGGGCGGACGATCCGTCCGCCTCTACCGCCGCACGGGGAGGGGGGATGGAAATGGGGTTTTTGGGGCGGCGGCGAAGCCGCCGCCCCAAAAACCCCTCTCTTCCCCCCTCTCCCCCGCCCGTCAGGGCAAGGGGGAGAGGGGGGCAAGGGGGGT
>Ga0209721_1000667_pt1 | contig 29070 bp, 28 predicted proteins | sample TshhotsprinmetaG_FD_184139 | JGI IMG/M metagenome (GOLD analysis project Ga0209721, IMG submission 184139) | Hot spring microbial communities from South Africa to study Microbial Dark Matter (Phase II) - Tshipise hot spring metaG (SPAdes)... | ecosystem: Environmental > Aquatic > Thermal springs...
ACCCCCCTTGCCCCCCTCTCCCCCTTGCCCTGCGGGCGGGGGAGAGGGGGGAAGAGAGGGGTTTTTGGGGCGGCGGCGAAGCCGCCGCCCCAAAAACCCCATTTTCATCCCCCCTCCCCGTGCGGCGCGCCGCAATGGGGAGGGGGGTAGGGGGGAGGGGAAACGTCAACCCTCCAGAGGATCGCACCCTTCTGGAAATCACAAGCCAGCTTCAACCCGTAGGGGTGGTACGACTTTTTGAGACTTTGCCAGAAGGCCGTGATACGACTTTACGAGATTCAACACGCCGAAGCGGAGTGGTATCGCTTGCGGTTCGTCCCGCATCGGAGCGGAAGGACCTGGGGAGGTTTCACTACACCCGCCCCGCAGCAGCCCGGACCTCCTCCTGTTCCTCCTCCCCCTCCTCTACGGGCCAGACTTCCGTGGCGCGGTCAATGAAGAGAACTCCATTGGTATGGTCAATCTCGTGCTGGAGGACGCGCGCCAGGTAGCCGCGGGCCTTGAGCCGAACCGGTTTCCCCTGCGGGTCCATCCCCTTCACTACCACCTCCACGGAGCGGGGCACGTATCCGGCCCACCCCGGCACCGAGAGGCAGCCCTCCACCCCTTCTTCTGTCTCGCGGGAAGCCCGTACCAGTTCGGGATTGATAAGTGCCAGCGAGGCCCCCGCGTCCGGATCGTCCATATCCTCCGGAATCTCCACCACGATGAGGCGCAGGGGGACACCGATCTGAACCGCTGCCAGTCCCACTCCCCGCGCGGCCCGCATCGTCTCCCGCATATCCTGAATCAGTTCCCGAATCTCCTCCGTCGGGCGAGGGACCCGACGGGATTTTTCCCGCAAGATTGGGTTATCGGCAAACAGAATCGTTCGTTGTGCCATTACGGACTTTTCTCCTCCGAAGACTCCCCGCGCTGCGGCCGACGGAGTTCGTCGTACGCCGAAAGCCATTCCAGCATCTCCAGCCGCCGCTGGCGCGCTTCTTCTTCCTGCCGCCGCCGTCGGGCAGCCTCTATATGGGAAAAAATTTCCTGCTGGACTTCCTGAGGACGGGCGACCCGCTGGAAGTGGAACGTGCCCACCGGGGCCGCCGTCTCCACGAACACATCCCCGTACTTCAGAATCCGACCTAAAAGCGTCTGGTCAAACCGCACGTTGGTCACCTGTTCCAGCGATGCCTCCCGCCGCTGCTCTCGCAACAGAAGAGGAAGACGGTCCACCTGGATGATACGCGTGGCGGTCAACTGAAAATAGTCGTTCTGGCAATCTTCAAACCGCCAGAGATACCAGGGGATGACAATGAACATCCCCGCCGCGTACAAAAGGACCAGACCAGGAGGCACCGCTCCATGTACGAGATACTCCAGGAGCAACACGAACAGGGTTAGTCCTCCCCCTATCGTAAACGGCAACCATGTGTACTCTATCATCGCGACCCAGTGACGGCGCCAGGTGATGGTTGCCCCCTCCCGATGCCAGGAGGAGAGGAAGAAGGACTGCCAGATGGCGCGCATCCAGAGCAAACATCCGTCACCCCCAGAGACAGGGGCAAGCGTAGATGGAGAGGGTTCCTCTTCCCCCTCCCGGAGGAAGTGGCGTCGGACCGCTTTGCGGATGGATTCCCGCTCCCGCACGCGCTCCAGAGATAGAACCCGTTCCTGCTGCACCAAAATCGCTTGCAGGACCTCACGCGGTTTCGCAATACGCCGAAAGACAACCTGACCAGCCCCTCCGGCTGTCTCTATCAGCAGGTCTCCGAAATTCAATAAGCGCTCTATCGGGCCCTCTTGGACGATTTGCACGTTCTGGATCGCCCGCAGCGGTGCCGCGGAGAACCGCTCCCCCATAAGCCCCGGCCGCTCCCGGTGAATCACCCGACGGTTGGTGAGAATGTAAATGTCATTCCGCCAGTCCCAGACGAAATACCCCACAGTCAGGAGAAAGGGCAAAGCAACGAGCATCAACAGAGCACCAACCAGCGTTCCCAGGGGAGTATGGGCGATGATCAACAGGATGCCTACAAAGGTCATAAGCAGCACAAAGATAAAGAGCAACCCGATCCGTTCCCACAGAGTAAAGGGGTGGCGGCGGACCATTTTGACCACTACTTCCCGAGGCTCCAGCCAGGAGAACCGCCAACGCAGGTGCTGCCGCTGCTCTTTCACGTCGGACCGCATCTGCAGCGCCCGCTCTATTCCCGGATGAGCGGAGAGCAAGCGGTCAAAGTCCTCTTTGTCAATGCACAGAAAGACGGTCTCCTCCAGGGTCTCCACTGTCGCGTCCCGCACGTCGCCCAGGAGCAGCGAGGTCTCCCCGAAGGCGTCTCCCGGCCCCAGCCGCTTCACTTCCACAACCCGCCCCTCCGGGTCCACGCGGGTCACCCGTACCGCGCCGCTCAGGAGGATGTAGTAGCGCAAGCCCAGTTCCCCCTGAGCACAGACGGTCTGATAGGGAGCATAGGGGATTTCCTTCACCACCTGGACCAGTTGCCGCAGTTGCGGCCGCTCCAGGCGAGAGAAGAGCGGGATTTCGTGCAGAATCTGGATGAGTTCTTCTGTTGATGCCATCAGGATTGCGGATTGCAAATTGCAGATTGCAAATTGCAGATTGCAGATTGCAGATTGCAAATTGCAGATTGCAGATTGCAGATTCTAAATGGGCGAGCCTTCGGGGCCCAGTTCAAAGAGCAACGGGGTGAGGGTTTCCTCCCGCCCGGCGCGATGGCCGAAGAGGGCCTCCACCTCCCGCACCAGGGCACGGTTCAGCAGCATCAGCGGTAACCCCATCGGGCAAACCCGCTCGCATTCGCCACACTCCACACACCGCCCCGCCAGATGAAGGGCGCGGCCGAGGTGGAAAATGTATTTCTGGGGGACCTCAATGCCCGCATCCACCCACAGGCCATCGTCCCGCTCAAACATGCAGGTGGGGCAGTAGCAGCCGGGGCAGACCTGCCGACAGGCATAGCAGCGAATGCAACGGTCAAACTGGGCCAGCCAGAACGCCATCCGCTCGGCCGGAGGCATCGCCGCAACCCGCTCCAGGTCCGACCAGTCGTCCGGGGCCGAAGATGCCGACGGTGGCGCGCCGACCAGCACGTCGTAGAGAACGGGGGAGCGGTCGGTGCAGCGGCCGCACTTGGGGGCCTGCTGCTCCGTCTCATCCACCACCCCTTCGCAGGTCACGCCGATCACAAAGAGGCGAGAACGCTCTATCTGCCGCTCCGCCAGCAGGACGTTCAGCGCACGGCTATCGCACGGCTTCACCACAATCCCCACCCGCGGCGGTTCTTCGCCGCGCCGGCGCGGTTTTTTCTTATTGTGCAGGTAGACGGTCAGATTATGGACGCACTCCGGCCCCCAGATCAGGCGGTTCGCCTCTGCGGAGTCGTAGATGACCACGGGGCGCGCCCCACCCCGACGGCCCGCTTCGTAGCCGATCACACAGTCCACCTGCTTCTCGGTCAGCAAGCGATGGGCCTGGGCGCGCAGTTCTCGGGTCAGGGATTCGTTCATCGCCATCCCCCTGTTTCAGAATTCCGTCCTCATCGCCGCAACCCGATCTCCTCAATCCCCCAGAGTTCGCTTTCCTCAAAGGGGTCCAGGATGAGCCCTTCCACGTCCGGCCGTATCACGGCGAAGCGAGGACGCCAGAAAAGGGGCAGCGCAGGCAACTGCTCGGTGAAAATGCGCTGCGCTTCCGTATGGAAATTCCGGTACTCAAATGTCCTCGGGAGCGCGGCCAGTGCCGCCTGACAGGCCGCATCGTACTCCGGATTGGAAAAGCCCGACGCGTTCGGCCGTCCCCAATTCCCCTGATCCGGAATCTCTCCGGTCATATAGAGGTAACAGGGCGGCTCCGTCTCGTTGTACCAGGTAAAAACCGCCAAGTCAAATTGACGGCCGAAGATGGGTCCGATAGGGCCGTCGGCGAAGAAATCCCGCGCCGGGACGGAGTTCACGACCACCTGAATACCGCAATCCGCCAGGTTGGCCCGGATAAGGCGCGCAATGGTCTCCTGTTGCGTATCCCCCCGGATGGTCAACAGGGTCACCGAGAAGGGGGTACCGGCGCGGATGCCGGTCACGTTATAGGCTTCCAGAACGCCGTCGCCGTTCTGATCGGCCCAACCCGCCTCTGCCATCAGCGCCCGCCCTATCTGCGGGTCATACGTCCAGCGCGTGAGCCGGTCCTGGGCATACAGGGGGTGATCGGGCGGTATGTACACATCCGCCAGTTTCCCCGTGCCCAGGGTGACCTCATCCACAATGGCCTGCCGGTCTATGCAGTGGGCAAAGGCCTGGCGAACCCGCACGTCCTCAAAAAAGTCCGAACGCCTGTAGGTTGCGACCGGATTGATGCCGAACTCCAGATGCTCCCACTGGTTGGAAGTGGAAACGACCAGGCGCAACAGCCCCTGCCCTTCCGCCTCCTTCAGAAACGGGAGAAGCGATTCCCCTCCGTCCCCAAGGATGCCCAGGTCGCACTCGCCCGCCAGCAACATCGCCGCCACTCCCTCGGCATTGGGGGCAAAGCGGAAGGTCAGATAATCCACTTTCGGCAACCCCTCCCCGGCGCGGAAGTAGAGGGGATTGCGCTCCAGGGTGATGTGGTCTCCCTGGACCCATTCCGTAATCCGGAACGGCCCCCAGCCGATGGGCTGTCGGGTGCTCTCCGGACGACTCAGCAGGTCGGCGGGGGTAGCGCGCAGTTGGGTCTGCCAGAGATGGCGCGGGAGCGGGCTGAAAAAGTTCGCTGCGTAGAGGTCATCCACATACCCCGGTATCCCCGTCCAGACCACCGTCCGTTCCCCCGCCGCGGCATAGGCCGAGGTGCGGTCACAGATGTATTTGGAAGACGGCGTATCCGGATGGCAGGTCAGTTCGTAACTGTAGACCGAATCATCCGCCGTCACCGACTCTCCGTCCGACCAGAGAATCCCCTCTTTGAGTTCCCACGAAACGACCATCTGCTCCATTTCAATGGGCGTGGCACCGTCAAAGGTGACAACACATTCGGGGTTCGCGGCATCCATACAGGTGTGGCTGGGGAAAACCTGCGTCCCCTGCTGCAGAGAGACCACCTCTCCGGTGATATCCACCACGCGGTCCCCGGCCTGGACGGTGACGGGCTGGAAATAGGCGTCCCCATCGTCCAGCGAGGGCAGTTTTTCCAGGATGACCGGCTGGAAGTCAAAGGAGCGGTAGTCAATGGGGCCATCGTAAATGGCCTCCAGGACGTTGCGGGCGGCGGGGGACCCGCCGTACAGGTAGAGGCTCTCCGGCTCCCCCACCTGGCAGACGGTGAGGCGGGTCGGGCCAGGGGTCTCGGTGGGAGATGGAGTGGCGGTGACCACGACGGTGGGGCCCGGCACAACCACGGTCTGAACCGCCGTGGGAGACTCACAGGTGGCCAGCAGAAGGGTTCCGATGAGAGTCAGGGAAGACGCGACAGCCAGTTGACGCACCAGGTCTTTCGGAAGCACTTTGTCTCCTTAACCACAAAACTGGAGTGTGGCAAGTTGCCCTGCCTGTGGGTTTGCGGATCGGCCCGCCGGGAAAGGCGCTATCCGGCGCCCTTCTCTTTCAGGCGGACGATTTCCGCCCGAATCTCCTCCCGTCGGGCAACGGCCTGACGGGCGGGCGCCGCCAGTTGCTCTTCCCACGCGGACGCCAGTTCCGCCACTTTCCCGATCAGTATCTCCGCCGGGTCCAGGACGTTGTGCAGGAGGGGGTTCACCAGCCAGGTGTTCAGCCCGGCGTCGGCCCGGGAGTTGAACCAGTCGCCCATCGGCTCCAGGATACGGGTGTAGAGTCCCTGCACCAGCAACGGGAGCATCCCCACCACTTCCCCCATCCGCTCCAGGCCGCCCCGAATCTGCCGACCAAAAGTCCCCGGCAGCCGATCCAGGATACGGGAGAGGAAACCGCCCACCGTCTCGGCGACGGGGCTGGTCAATCCCAGTGCTCCGTTGATCTCGTTCTCCAGCGCCGTCAGCCGCTGGGAGAGCGTGGTCAGTATGTCGCGCAGCCAGCGGATGCCGGATTGCAGCGTGGGGAATCGGGATTGGAAATCCAGCAGGGCCTCGCGGGCGCTCTGGATCGCCTCCTGCAAACGGGTCGCCAGGTCGCGGACGGTTTCTATGACAGACGCGACCGCTCCCACACCCCGCAGGATGAGGTCATCCAGTCCCAATGCATCCATCTCTTCGTACAGAGCAATGATCCGGCGCAGCCGGTCGGCCTCTCGCTCCAGCGCAGCCGCGTGGGCAGCGCTCAATTGCCAGAGGGTCAATCCTCCGGTCAGGGCGACAATGACGCCGCCCGCCGCGGCGGCGCCGAGAAACTGCCGCCTGCTCACCGCCGGGGGATTGGCCTGCGCGGTCACGCCGACCAGCGCGTCCGCCGTCATCCGATCCAGCACTTCCAGAGTACCGTCGTCCAGCCGCCCCAGTCGCTCCATAATCCGGGCGATTCGGGCGGAGCGTCGCAATTTCTCCATCTGGGATTCCTCGTTTGCTCCGCTGTGTGCTCCGTTCATTTTCCCTCCAGGGCGGAGTCAGTCTGGGGGAACATACCCCATCCGTCGTACCAGGCGCATGTCCCGTCGCCAGTTTTGGCTCACTTTGACCCACAGGTCCAGATAGACCTTTCCCCCGACCATCCGCTCTATCTCCTGGCGCGCCGCCGTCCCGATCCGGCGCAGCATCTGCCCCCCCGCGCCGATCAAAATGCCCTTCTGGGACTCCTTCTCCACGTAGATGGTCGCCGCAATGTACACCCCACCCGTCTCCCGTTCCTTGTACTCCTCCACGACGACGGCGACCGAATGGGGCACCTCTTCGTGGGTGAACCGCAGGACCTGCTCGCGGATGAGTTCGACAGCGATCTCCCGTTCCGTCTGATCGGTGATCAGGTCATCCGGGTAATATCGGGGGCCTTCCGGCAGATGGGCAATGATGATGTCCAGCAACTTATCCAGGTTGACCGCCTCGGTGGCAATGGTCATCATCCAGCCTGCGTAGTCCGGCACCAGCGCCCAGTACGCCTCAGTATGGGGCTTCACCTTCTCCGGCGGCAGCAGGTCCATCTTGTTGAGCGCCAGGATGACCGGGTTGGACGTCCGCTGGCGGATCATCTCGGCGATCATCCGGTCCTCCTCGGTAGGCATCACGGAGACGTCCACCACAAAGAGGACAACGTCGGAATCGGGGATCGCCGCGGCGGCGGTGGCGACCATCACCTCGCCAAGTTTGTGGAGCGGCTTATGGAGCCCTGGCGTATCCACGAAAATGATCTGGGCATCCGGACGGGTGAGAATGCCCCGGATGCGGGTGCGCGTCGTCTGGGGCTTGGGAGAGACGATCGCCACTTTGTGCCCCAGCAACTGGTTCATCAGGGTAGACTTGCCCACGTTGGGCCGACCGATGACCGCCACAAAACCGGAGCGGTGGCCCGGGGGAGTGGTTTCTAAGTCTATCCGGATTTCTTCGTCCATTACCCTGTTATTATCCACACATTGGGGAGAACGTCAAGCAGGAAGCAGGAAGCAGGAGGCAGGAAGCAGGTAGCGAGTGGTTGTCACGGGTTCTGGGTGAGCAGGCCACTATCCACCAGGGTGTAGAGCCCACCCTGCATATTGTCCCGATACGTCTCAAAGGTGACCTGCGGGCCGCGAACGCGCACCAGGATGAACGTGCTCGGCGCGCCGGTATCCCCCAGCCCGCGGGCATGCCCGGCGTCCAGTTGCCATACGCCGTTCACCCGGATGGCGCTGTAGTTATGGGTGTGACCGCAGATATAAGCGCGAACTCCCCGCTCCTGCAACAGATTCCAGAAGCGGTCCCGATGCGCCGGATGGGCATCCAGGCTGCCCCCCAGATGACGCACCCGGCCAGTCAGCGCGTCGGGCTGGGGATAGGCCGGTTCGTGACCGAAGACGAAGATGTGGGGTTTATCGGTGGATGACAGGTCGGCGGCAAGCCAGTGGTAGAGATGGTCGGGGATGTCGCCATCAGTCACCGCATCGCCCCCGGAGTCGCAATAGACGTTCAGAACCACAAAATGGGCATTTTCGTAATCAAAGGAATACGTGGTCGTGGGGCAGCCCGGGGGGCCGGGCCGAACCGGACGGCCGGTAGGATCGGTCAATCCGTGCCCATAGCAGCGCAACCAATCCATATCCTCCGGCGTCTCCACCTCGTGGTTGCCCACCGCCGGATACCAGCGGAAATCCGCCCCCAGGGTGCGGGTGATGGTCCAGAGAATGCCGTCGGGCGGGTCCACATCCCCGGGGCTGACCATAAAGGCCACGGGTCCCTGGGCCGCGATGGCCTCGCAGGCGCCGCGGAAGAAGCGGGAGGAATCATATGCGCCAGGGCCGGCGTAAATCCGTATGTCCGCTGTGACGGCAAAGGCGAACTCCACCTCCGGGGTGGGCGTGGGCGGTGCCGTAGGGGAAGGGACAGGAGAAGGGGTGGGAAACGGAGTCGGCGAGGGGACGAACGGCGAAGCGGTCGGCGAAGGCCAGGAAGTCGGCGCCTCCCCGGTCGGAGAGACCACAACCGGGGAGGCCACCGACGCACAGGCGGTCAGAATCGCCAGCAGAAGTAAAGACGTAAAGCGTAAAACGTAAAGGCGGAGCCCCTTCAACTTCGCTAACTCCTGCGACTTTCTCTCGCATATCGCTTATCGCGCATCGCAAATCGCCCCCTGCCCCCTGCTCCCTGCGCCTTGCGCCCTGCGACCCTGTACTAATCCCCGCTCTTCTTGGGGAGTTTCGGGACCAGCCAGGAGAGGAACGCATCCGTAGAGCGGGTCTGCAACAGAACCCGGCCCGGACCGGTGAGGTCCACCACCAGCCCCTCCCCGCTGAAGAGGGTGGACTTCAGCCCGCCCACCCGACGGACCTTGAAGCCGATCCCCTCGGTGAAGGCGACCAGATGCCCGGTGTCCACCGTGTACGTCTCCCCGGCCTTCAGGTTGACTTCGTGGATGGCGCCGAAAGACGAGATGAGCAGTTTGCCGGTGCCGGACGCCCGCAGCATAATCAGCCCCTCCGAGGCGAAGAACGTCTTCGCCCCACCCCATTTGGTGTCCAAGGTGATGCCCGCTTCGGAAGCCACGTAGGAACCCGATTGCACCATCAGGCTCTCATTGCGCAGGTCCAGGACAAAGAGGTCCCCGGGCAGCGCCGGAGCGACGGTGATCTCCCCACCGTTGGCCGAGGCGCGGTAGGTGTTCTGGAAGAAACTCTCTCCCGCCAGAACGGAACGGGCCAGCGATTTGAGGATGCCCCCGGCAGCCTTCGTCTCCACCGAGATGCCCTGCGTTATGCTGACCATTGCGCCGCCCTCTACCCGAACCTCCTCGTTCGGGCCCAGCCGCAAAATGCCGAGAGAATAGGACGGGCGATACAGAATTTCCACTTCCATTGTATGTAGTCCTCCTGTAAGACCGGTTTGCTCCGGTCATTTGGGAGCCGCAAGGCTCCGTTCCCGTACCAGATAGATGGTCGGGAGTCCGATAAGGGTGACCACTCCCTTCAGAAGCACGTTGGCCCAGAAGATGGACCAGACCGTCGCTCCGGGGAGCAGTCCGCCGAAGGCGCCCCAGCAGAAGATGAGGCTGTCCAGCGGGATGCTCAGAGCGTTGCTGGTCAGAACGCGCGCCCACTGGAAACGCCGGGTGACCCGGGTGACCCAGAGATGATAGATTTCGGTATCCGTCAGTTCGCTGAACACCTCCGCAATGATAGAGGCAACCACGATGCGCCAGACCGGTGTGAGGACGGCAGCAAACTCCCGCTGCAGTGGCCATGTGGGGTCGGGCGGGAGCCAGGCGGCGAAGGCAAACATCCCCGCCATCACCAGGTTGATCACTCCCGCAGCGACGATGACCGCCCGGGCCGCGCCTCTCCCCAGCACCTTGTGGACCAGGTCCCGCAGGGTGAAGGTGAAGGGGTAGATGAACGTCCCAGCATCCACGCTGAACCCCGCCACCCAGGCAATCTTCAAACTGAGAACGTCGGAGAGCATCTGAGCGGCGATATAGGCGGAAACGGTCAATACCCCCGGGATGGTCATACGCGCCTACACCTCCACCACCAGGGTTTTGGGCAACGTCGTCAGGTTGTGCACCTGCCCCGACTCATCTATCCAGAGCACATCCTCCAGACGGACCCCGTAGCCCCGACCGGGGTCGTATAGCCCCGGTTCCACCGTAAAGACATGGCCCGGCTGAAGGGTGCGGGTGTTGCTGGGGACGTCGGTGAAGACCGGCTCCTCGTGGATCGCCAGCCCTAGGCCATGGCCGATCCCGTGCGTGAACCCGACCGCCGTCTCCGGGTCTCCCGCGATCGTCGGATAGCCCCGTTCGGCGAAGAAGGCGCAGGCCACCTGCTGCAGGCGACGCGCTTCCACCCCCACCTGTACCTCGGCAATCACCGCCTCCAGGCACTCCGCCACGTCCCGGTAGACCTTCTCCACCTCCGGCGGGGCGTACCCCAGGCAGAAGGTGCGGGTCAGGTCAAAGAAATAACCGCTGGGCCCGCGGGGGTAGATGTCGTAGACGACCGTCTGCCCCAGGCGGATCGGGTCATCGGGGCGGCCATGATTGTGGGGGACTCCGGCATCCGCGCCGATGGCAAAGATCAGCCCCTCCGACGCCTCCAGGCCGCGCTCGGCCAACAGGCGGTAAATCTGTCGGTGGACCTGCCCGACCGTCAGGGGGGAACCGTCGCCGGTGATCAGGGTTTCGTCTCGCACGCGGTGGCGGCGCAGAAAGGTCAGCGTCTCCTCCACCACCTCGCAGGTCAGGCAGGCGACCTCCCGGATTCGGGCGACCTCGTCGGCGTCCTTCGTCGCCCGGGCGACCTCCAGCAGGTTCTCGTCGTACTCGCCCCGCACGCGGATCTCCGGCATCGCCTGGGAGAGCGCGGTCAGAAAAAGATACGACTGTCCCTGATCAGCCATACCGTAAAATCCCACCTCGCCCCGCACCCCCAGATCGGCGAAGATGCGGCGGTAGAGTTCCACCGTTGCCGCCAGCCGGTCGCCCGTCTCCCGGAGGATGTCGGTGAAGCGGTATCGGGCCATATTGACGAGGGGCAGCCCGCTGGCCTTCGCTTCGTCCCACTCAATGGGGGAGTGAATGAAAACCGGCGTCTCCCCGCGCTTTTTGACCACAATCCCCTGGGAAACCGGCGCGCCGTTGAGCAAGTAGACCAGGGAAGGGTTGCCATGCGTGCGGCCGGAGACGACAACCGCATCCAGGCCGCGAGCCTCCATTAGAGCATCCAGGTCCCTCTTCACATTCGCCTCCCGAAGTATTGCGTGGTGCGTGTTCCGTGTTCCGTCCCCCTACTCCCTACTCCCTACTCCCTACTCCCTACTCCCATCTTCCCCCGAAAATACTCCACCGTCTCCCGCAGTCCCTCTTCCAGCGAGACGCGCGGCTCCCAGCCCAGGACGGTCCGGGCGCGGGTGATGTCTGGACAACGGCGCTGGGGGTCGTCGCGGGTACGGTCATCGGTAGGGCGGACGAAAGCGATCTCCGATTTGCTGCCGGTAATCTCCAGAATCTTCTGAGCAAACTGCAGGATGGTCATCTCCTGCGGGTTGCCCAGGTTCACCGGACGGACTTCGTCGGAGAAGAGCAACCGTACCAGCCCGTCCACCATGTCCGAGACGTAGCAGAAGGAGCGGGTACGGGTGCCGTCGTCGTAGACGGTGAGGGGCTCGCCCCGCAGCGCCTGACCGATGAAGTTGGGCACTACCCGCCCATCGTCCAGGCGCATGCGGGGGCCGTAGCAGTTGAAGATACGGGCGATGCGGGTGTCCACCCCATGGTAGCGGTGGTAGGCCATCGTCAGCGCTTCGGCGAAGCGTTTGCTCTCGTCGTAGACGCCGCGCGGGCCCACGGGGTTGACGTTCCCCCAGTAGTCCTCCGACTGGGGGTGAACCAGGGGGTCGCCGTAGACCTCAGACGTGGAGGCGAGGAGGAACCGAGCGCCCTTCGCCAGCGCCACGCCCAGCGCGTTGTGGGTGCCTAGCGCCCCTACTTTCAGCGTCTGGATGGGGTAGTTGAGATAGTCCACCGGACTGGGCAGACTGGCCAGGTGGAGAACGGCGTCCAGCGGCCCGGCGATGTAGATGTAATGGGTGACGTCGTGCTTGATGAAGTGGAACCGTTCATGGCCGGCCAGATGGGCGATATTCTCTACGCTGCCGGTGCTCAGGTTGTCCATGGCGATGACTTCATGCCCTTCGGCCAGCAGACGGTCGCAGAGGTGAGAGCCGATGAATCCGGCACCGCCGGTGATCAGGATGCGCATATATGGGCCTCCGGAGAGAGTTGGGATAACAAATCGGTTTGACCCACCACTGAAATAAGGTGGGGTGACTTGAAATCTTCAAGGAACTGCTCTTTCCGCATACCCTGCGTAAATGCCAGAACAGAGTGCGCGGCTCTGGCGATATCCACCAAAGTGCCTTCATCCCGTGCCATGGGGCCTCCTTCTGCTCAGGGAAAATCGTAGCCGCCGTGCTGAGGATTTCCCTGCGATGCACCCAGTTCTGGCTTCTTTCCGGTGAGTAGTGATTTTGGGCAAATGCCCCCTCACCCCCCTGGTCCCCCCTCTCCCCCTGCCCTGCGGGCGGGGGAGAGGGGGGATAGAGAGGGGTTTTGCGGGGCGGCGGCTTCGCCGCCGCCCCGCAAAACCCCATTTTTCTCCCCCCTCCCCGTGCGGCGGTCGGACGATCCGTCCGCCCTCGACGGGGAGGGGGTAAGGGGGAGGGGCAAATGAAACCAGCATAGAACTGGACGATCAGGTTTATCACTATCTATCGGAGTGACCACCCACGAGCCGAACCGCAGTTTATTTTCAGACCAGAGACACAGAGAGCGCAGAGTTTTTGTGTTTTCACGATGGGGATGCTTCCCCACGACCCCAGAAGCCTCCCTCGGCGTCCTCTGCGACTCTGTGGTAAATCGTTACGCTGGGAAATTATACCGCGAAAACCCCGCAAACGCTACCCCTGAGGTTCGGACATAAGTTGGGACAACAAGCGGCAACGGGGAGGGACTTATGCGTCAAAGCGTCAAATTTAAGATTCCGGCGACTGAAAGTCGCCCCTGGAGGGCCTTCGGCCGACGGTCGGCCTGCGCCGACCGGTGGGGCCGTATAGCGTCCCTGTAGGGGGACGCCCGGCGCACGGCGTCCTGAAGCCGCAGGTTTTCAACATGACTCAGGTCCGAACTTTACCTACATTGACAATGGCAGATTCTAAATTATAATGACAAACTCTGCGTTAAAAGTATAAATGGTATTATCCAATTCGGCTTCCGGCCGAAAGAGGTCCCCTGGTGAGCCGAAAGAGATTGGGCCCCACCCCCCTGCCCCCTCCCCGTTAAGGGCGGACGGATCGTCCGCCCCTACAGCCGCACGGGGAGGGGAGAGAAAAGATGGGGTTTTGCGGGGCGGCGGCTTCGCCGCCGCCCCGCAAAACCCCTCTCTGCCCCCCTCTCCCCCGCCCGTCAGGGCAAGGGGGAGAGGGGGGTGAGGGGGGTGAGGGGGGCTGAAAACCGCCCATTTTGCGCCGCCAAGGCGATAGCCCGTTGGCTTTTGCCCTGCCAGCGGCCTTTTCAAAGGGCACAGCCGCCAATTTTTGTTTTATAACTTAAAATTTGCCATTGTCAATCTACCCACCTTGACACCATCCACGGCGCGGGTATAATACAGGCAATGCTATTCACTTTGTGAGTACTCACAAATGGAATCCTCTACCGCTCTGCGCCGACGACTGCCGATAGAGATGGCCGCGCTGGGATTCCTGATGCGCGGCCCGTTCCACGGCTACGACCTGCACCGCCAGATAGAGCAGGAACTGGGCCCCGTCTGGCGGATCGGGCTCAGTTACCTCTACAACGCTCTGAAACAACTGGAGAAAGACGGGCTGGTAACCTCCACCACCGTCCCCCAGGAGAACCTCCCGCCGCGCAAAATCTACGCCATCACCTCCGCCGGGCAGCGGGTCCTGCAGGCCTGGCTGGAGCAACCCGTGCCCGCCGTCCGCGATATCCGGGTGGAGTTCCTGGCGAAACTCTACTTCTGCACCCTGGGAATGGCCGACCCCCAGGCCCTGATCGCCGCCCAGACCGCTTTCCTGCAGGAACGGCTGGCCCAGATAGAGCGCGCCTGGGCTCAGGCCGAATCGGACTTCTACCGCCTGGTCCTGGACCTGCGCCGCCGCCAGACCCAGGCAGCGCTGGACTGGCTTCAGGCCACCGCGAAAATTCTTCGGAAGGAGGACCAACCGTGAGACAAACGCTCATCCCACCGCTGCTGCTCATCCTTGTCCTCTCCCTCCTGGGCGCATGCGCCCCGGCCGCGCCCTCCCCGACGCCGACGGGCACCCCCGCCCCGCTCCCGTCTCCGACCGCCGTTCCGCCCTCCCCCACCCCACCTCCGATCACTGTGACCGACGCGCTGGGCCGCTCCCTGATGTTCCCAACCCCGCCCCAACGCATCGCCGTGGCAGGGAAGGGAACGATTATGATTGTGGACGCCCTCTACCTCTTCCCGGAAGGGCCCCAGCGCCTGGCCGCGGTGGGCACGACCGCCCAGGGCGGCGACTTCCTCCCCATCGTGGACCCCGGCGCCGCCGCCAAGCAGACGCTGGGCTCCGAGGCCGGCCCGGAACAGATCGCAGCCGCCCAGCCCGACCTGGTCATCCTGAAAAGTTACCTGGCAGAAAAACTGGGCTCGCCGATAGAGGCTCTGGGCATCCCCGTCTTCTACGTCTCCTTGGAGACTCCAGAGCAGTATCTGGCCGAAATCCAGGCCATCGGTCAACTTCTCGGGAATCCCGCCCGCGCGAAGGAGGTGACAGATTTCTATTTGGGGAGCATGGAACGGGTCGTAGAACCCGTCCGGGGACTTCGGGAAGACCAGAAACCGACCGTCCTGCTCATCCAGCACTCCGTCAAAGGGGGCGAGACGGCCTACGCCGTTCCACCAGCCTCCTGGATACAGACAATACTGGTGGAAATGGCGGGCGGACGCCCGGTCTGGACGGACGCGCCCTTAGGTCAGGGATGGACCGTCGTCAACCTGGAGCAGATCGCCAGTTGGAATCCGGACCAGATTTACATCGTGGATTATTTTGACGACCCCGGCCGGGCGGTGGAGAAGTTCGTCGCCGATCCGGTCGCCCGAAACCTGAAAGCGGTGCAGGAGGGGCAGGTCTTCGCCTTCCCCAAGGACACATACAGTTGGGACCAGCCGGATACCCGTTGGATTCTGGGCCTGCTCTGGCTGGCCCGGCACATCCATCCCGACCTCTTCGCCCAGATAGAGATTGAGCAGGAGTTTGTCGCGTTCTATCGGACGCTGTACCGGCTGGACGAGGCAACGATCGCGGGGAAACTGAAGCCGTTTCTGCGGGGCACGCTTCCATGACCCCTTCCCGTCGCTTCGTCCTCCTGTTGTTGACCCTGGGGATGGTGGCGGGAACTGCGCTCTTCGTGGGCCGTTACCCGCGCCCGGTGTGGCTTCCACCCCAGGCCCTGCGCGAGGACCCGCTGGCGGCGCAACTGGTCTGGAACCTGCGGCTGCCGCGCCTCATCGCGGCGCTGCTGTTGGGAGCGGCCCTCTCCGCCAGCGGCTTCACCCTGCAGATGCTCTTCCGCAACCCGCTGGTGGAGCCGGGCTTCCTGGGCGTCTCCCAGGGGGCGGCCTTCGGTGCAGCGCTCTCCATCCTGTACATCTCCCGCTCCGCCCTGGGGATTCAGACCGCGGCTATGCTCTGCGCGCTGGCAGGGCTGGCCCTCACCCACTTCCTGGCCCGACGGTTGCGCTACAGCGGCTGGATTCTGCGCATGGTACTGGCCGGGATCGCCGTATCCGCCCTCTTCTCCGCCGGGATCGGGATGCTCAAGTATCTGGCCGACCCGCTGACCCAACTGCCCGAAATCACCTTCTGGCTGCTGGGGGGACTCTGGAGCACCCGCTGGCAGAACCTCCTGCTCATCCTGCCGCTGACGCTGGTCTCGCTGACGGTGCTCTTCCTGGCCCGCTGGCGCCTGAACGTCCTGGCGCTGGAGGAGGAGACGGCATTCTCCCTGGGCGCGGCGCCCGGCCGGGAACGGCTGGTCCTCCTTCTGGCGTCGGTGGGAGCGACATCTGCCGTCGTCTCCCTCGCCGGGACAGTGGGTTGGGTGGGGCTGGTGGTCCCCCACATAGCGCGACAGTTCTTCGGCGCCAACGCCCGCCACGCGCTTCCCTCCTCCCTGCTCCTGGGCGGCCTCTTCGTCCTTATCTGCGACACACTGGCCCGCACCCTCAGCAGCGGAGAGATCCCCCTGGGCATTCTGACGTCCCTTTTCGGCGCCGCGGGCTTCCTGCTCCTGATGGTCCGGCGCAAAATTGAGGTGGAACGATGACCCCCGAACCGGTGCTCTCTCTGCAAAACGTCTGGTTCGCGTATCCCAACGGGCACGATTGCGTCCTGCAGGACGTTTCGTTTGACATATACCCTGGGACGGTCAACGCCGTTCTGGGGCCGAACGGGGCCGGGAAGAGCACGCTTCTCCACCTGATTCTGGGGCTATACGTTCCTCAACGGGGGGAAATCCGTCTGGCGGGCCGGCCGCTGCGGAACTACTCCCGCCAGCGCCTCAGCCGTCTGATCGGCCTGGTCCCTCAGCGGGAGTACATCCCTTTCAACTACACCGTTCTGGACTACGTCCTGCTGGGGCGGACACCGCACCTGGGGTTTCTGCAGATGCCGCGCCCGGACGACGTTCGCGCCGCCTGGGCTGCGCTGGAGCGTCTGGGGATCGCGGCGCTGGCCCACCGGTATGTGGCAAACCTGAGCGGCGGAGAGCACCAACTGGTTCTCATCGCTCGCGCCATCGCCCAGGAAACGCCGATCCTGCTGCTGGACGAGCCGACGGCCCACCTGGACCTGGGCAACCAGGGGCGCATCCTGACCCTGCTGCGCGACCTGGCGGGTCAGGGGATCACCGGACTGTTCACCACCCACGACCCCGATGCGGCGCTGGCGATCGCCGACCGGTTCATCCTGCTGCGGGGGGGCCGTATTCTGCAGCAGGGGTCGGCGGCGGAGGTGACGGCCGAGAGCCTGGCCCGGACCTATGGGACGGCCCTGCAGATGCTGTCGGTGGATGGGCGGAGAGTGGTCCTGCTGGAGATTCCGGGCCGATGAGCCTGGCCCGGACCTATGGGACGGCCCTGCAGATGCTGTCGGTGGATGGGCGGAGAGTGGTCCTGCTGGAGATTCCGGGCCGATAAGTCGCGACGGGGGGGCGGGCGAGGGCTTTCGCCCTCGCCCGCCCCCCCGTCGCATCTATCCCGAACCGACCGGTTAGACGGTCAGCCGCTCCGCCGCCAGCAGTCCCGCCGGGGCCCCCTCCAGCATCATCTCCACCACCCGCTCCGCCGCAACAAACGCCCAGCATAGCCCCCAACCGCCCAGGCCCAGGGCGAAGTAGACCCCCAATAGATGAGGGAGCACCCCGACCACAGGCAAACCGTCCGCCGTACAGCCAATGGTGCCCGTGCGGCGCTGAACGATGTGCCCCTCCACCTCCGGGAAATACCGGCGGGCGAAGCGGGAAAGCCCTTCCCGGAGCGCTTCGTCGGGGTCCGGCGCGTCGGAAGGGGGGGATTGGCGGGGATACCGCCACGCGCCCAGCAGAAGACGGCCGTCCGGAAGGGGACGGACGTACTCATAGCCGTAGTCGGCGTAGCAGGGGGACGGGAGCGAACTCCCTGTTCCTTCGGCCGTGACCACCAGCGCCTGCCCCAGAGAGACCCAGCGGGAAAGAGACGGCTCCAGGATCGGCGCGTAACCGTCCACCGCCAGCACGACGGCGCTGCAACGGACGGTCCGCCGGTGGGCCCAGACCCGCACGTCCTCCCCTTCCATCTCCAGCGCCTGGACTTCGGTGCCGGTATGGACGGCGATCGGTGCGGAAGAGAGAAGAGCGCGGGCCATATCGGCGGCGTCCACCACTCCGTCGTCGGGATAATGAAGTGCAGATAGAAACCCCCGCTGCAGGGGGTCCGCCGTGCGGAACCCGACGGCAAAGTTGTCCTCCCGCAGAAGTTCCGCCGACTCCTGCAGTGCCTCCGCCTCTTCCTGCGTGACCGCCAGGGCCCAACTTCCGGAGCGCTCCAGCGGGACCCCCAGGCGGGCAGCGGTTTCCGCCAGATGCTCCCGCCCCTCCACGGAGAGGGACCAGATGGCCCGGGCCTGTTCTCTCCCGAATGTACGGACAGCCCACCGATAATGGCCGGGCATCCCGGTGAGCACCATCCCGGCGCTGCGGCCGGTGGCTCCGCCCGCCACCTGCTGGGCCTCCAGGACGGCGACCTGCAGCCCCTGCCGGGCCAGCCGCGCGGCGATCGCCGCGCCCACAATCCCCGCCCCGACCACGACCACATCGCACCGGTCTACCCGCAAGGTTGATTCGTCCATAATCACCTCGGTCAGATGCTATCTGGTGGAAAAACCGGGGCTATTGTTCTTCAGCGATTGAAATCGCCCCTCAAGGGCTTACAGCCGGGCGTCCACCTGCGTGGACGCCGCCCCGGCGACCGCGCAGGCGGTCGCCCGGCACGGTGAGCATTCGCTCCGACCATTACGGCACCACATACGTATCCACCACGGCCCCCTCCCGGTCGCGCAGGGTGAGCAGTTCCCCCGACTGCCAGGCCGGTGCCGGACGGTTCCAGTAGAGATAGGTGGGATCAGACGTCCCCGCCCTGGAATACAGGGCGATCTCCGCTCCGGGGAAAAGAAGGAGTCGCGGGAAGATGTACTGGTCTCCCGATACATCGGAGAGGGTCCACCCTTCCAGCGAGGCCGCTCCCCCGCGGTTGCGAATGCGGACGACCTCCCGCATCAGGTCTCCCGCGCCCAGGACTCCGGCAATCTCCACCACCGGTGGCCCGGATGGAGTGAGTGTGGGCAAAACGGGGCGCGAGATCGGGGTGGGAGACGGCCCCGCGATCTCCATAGGCATCTCCGTCGGCGCGGGCGGAGCAGGAGATGGGGTAACCCACCGGCCGGGGATCACCAGCACCTGCCCGGCCCGGATCAGGTTGGGGTCCTGGATGTCGTTGGCAGCGATCAGGTCGGCCAACGGGACCCCGTAGGCCGCCGCGATGCTGGCCAGCGTCTCTCCCGGCTGGACGGTGTGCAGCAGTGGGCTGGGAGTGGGCGTAGGGGGAGGGAGCGTCGGCAAAGGGGTGATCGTCGGCGATGGCGACGGCGACGGAGTGGGGGAGAGAACTCCCCCCGTCTCGCGGGAAGACGGCCCCCGGCCCAGTAGCAGAAACAGCAACCCCGCCCCTGCCGAAAGCAGGATCAGGAACGCCACCACCCTCGCCCCGGACGGCCTCCTCCGCATCCCTTACTCCCTACTCCCTACTCCCTACTCCGTGTTCTGTGTTACTGAAGTAATCCTAACCAGCCTGCCACCATCGCGCCGAATCCGGACATGTTCATTGCAATGGGGAGCAGGAGCAGGCCCATGGCGTTCATCCGCCGCGCGCCCCAGAGGACGGGGATCAGCCCGATGCCGGTGGCGACGGCACAGATCGCCAGCCCGCCCAGCGCGGCCCGTAGGATGTCTATCGGCTGGACAGGATTCCCCCCCCGCCTGCCCAGAGATTCTCCCAGCGCAGGCACTGCCATCACCACGAGGATCAGGAAGACCAGTACGGCCGCGCTGAGGTGACGGTAGTAGACTTTCCCCATTACCCGGATCACCCCGCGCGTCAGGAGCAGGAGCAGAAAGTAGGAGAGGACACCGCTCAGCAGGACGGCCGCCACGGCCAGGTAGTAGGTCTGCGGTGTGTACGACCGCCACAGGGTGCTCAACATCCAGGCCATCCCGCCGCGGGTGAGGTACAGGCCGGGGACGAAGAAGAGCAGGAATCCGCCCACATAGTAGACCACTTTGGACGCGCCCTGGGAGAGGATGAACAACCGGTCATCCCGTTGGGCAGTGGCGTGCCCGGCCAGAAGCCCGCCGATCCCGCCCGTCACCACCGGGAAGAAGGCGGCGAACAGCCCGCCCAGCGTCCCGGCGAAGACCCCCCGCCCGATGAGTGCCGGAGTCGCATCCACGTCGCGGGATATGTACTGAGGCGGCAGTTCCACCCGCGCCAGCAGGTTCTGCAGCACCCACGGGACGGCGAAGAGGCCCACAAAGGCCGGGAGCAGGTTCTGGTAGGCCGCATGCACCGGCAGGATGGTGCGGTACATCAGGACGAAGCCCAGCAGACCGGAAAGCAACAGCGTCACCAGCCCGGCGACCAGATTGCGCCAGCCGTCCCACCAGCGCCGCCACCCCGCCGGGGCCCGATCGCTCCCCTTGGGCCATTCGGACATCACCATAAAGGCAATGACCGTCCACAAAACCCAGTGCAGATGCTGCTGGAGGATGGCGCGCAGGGCCGGGAAGAGGTGCGGCGCGATGGGGGTCATCAGGAACAGGACGGCGATCCCTCCCAGGCTGCCGATGCCGGTCAGCGCCACCGCTTCGTACCCCCGCCCCTGCATCAGGTACTTCTGTCCTGGCAGGACGATGAAGACCATGGACTCGTCGGGGGCAGAGAAGAAGATGCTGGGGATGGTATTCAGGATGGCGTAGGCGGTGATCATCCCTAAGAAGAGCATCGCCAGATGCTCCGGCGGCAGAAACGGCCCCAGGGCGGCCGTTCCCAGGACGAGGAATCCCGCTACGTTGTAGATGTGGAGCGCCGGGACGACCGAGAGCGGTACCGCCACCAGCGCACCCAGCAGGGCGAAGAGCAGGGATTGAATCGCTTCCAGCGGGTCCATGGATCGCTACCGGACAATCACGTCGTACGGGAGCGTCGGGATGACCTCCAGCGTTCCCTTGTAGATGGCGACGGTCCCCACCACCTGCACGGGGGTCCCGGGGGTATCCAGCCGCTCCCGGTCAGGGATGCGCTCGTAGACATTGGTCCAGATAAAAACCAGCATCTCCCCGCTCCCGTCGTTGACGAAGAGCCGGACGTAGGTTTCCCCTTTCTCTATCCGGGCGACCGTTCCCTCAATCATCACCCGTTGCCCCTCATCGGCGGCGGTGATGGAAGCGATCTGGCGCGCAGGGGCGGACGGCGCGGCGGCCCGGAGCGCCTTCACCTGCCGCCCCCATTCGGGCACAACCTGAAGTTGCCCCTCGTACTCTCCGACGATGCCGGTGGCCCGCACCTGTGCGCCCAGGTTGATCTTGCGCGCATCCCAGCAATCGTCGTAGACGTTGTGCCACATGACGAGCGTTACCTGCCCTGTGCCGTCGTCCAGAGTGAATTTGAAGCCTTTGGAGAAAGAGGCGGCGGCGACGACTTTCCCTTCCACCGTGACTTCCTGGCCCATCCGCTCGGGCAGGGCGCGGATGGGGGTGATGACCACAGGGATCGGAGTGGGCGTGGATGGGATTGGGGTCGGAGACGGTTCCGGTGTGGGCGACGGAAGAGCCGTCGGGGTGGGGCGTGGGGTGGACGTCGCCGTCGGCGGGAGGGGCGTGGGAGACGGTGGGATGGTCGGTGTGGCAGACGGGCGGGTGGGCGGCAAACTGAGTGGGGTGGGAGTGGGCGCGGCCTGCCCGCCGCAACCGGTCAACAAAATCAGCCCGAGGGCAATAACTACCCAAAAAGTCCGGTATTTTCCGGCCATTTTGCCTCCTAGTAGGGATCGGGAAATTGGGCATTGGGTATTGGATGCCCGATCTCTGCGAACTCGGCGTTCTCGGCGGTGTAAAAAAGCCGCGGTTGAAACCGCCCCTGGAGGGCACTTCGTGCCGGGCGACCGCCTGCGCGGTCGCCGGGGCGGCGTCCACGCCGGTGGACGCCCGACTGCAAGCCCTTGAGGGGCGATTTCAATCGCTAAAGGACAACAGCCTGAACAGTTACAAAAAGACTACGGGAGGATGATCACTTCTCCTGGCAGGCGAGGGATAACCTCCAGGGTGCCCCGGTATTCTTCCACAAACCCCGCGGCCCGCACGCGCGTCCCTGGCACAAGTCGTTCCCGACCGGGTATCCGGCTGTAGATGTTTTCCCAGAGCAGTAGCATCACCTTGCCACTCTCGTCCTCTATCCAGACCCGTTGGCCCTGGGAGAACGGTTCGGCACGGGTGACGGTCCCCTCTACGGTTACCACTGTTCCCACATCGGCAGTTGTGAGAGCACCGATGGCGCGCAGCGGGATGTCGGTCGCGCCGGGGGCGGTGATGCGCACATCGTCGCCCCGGGAGGGCACCACTTCCCGCTGGCCCTCGTATTCCTCCAGGGCCCCGGTTGCCTGAACCCTTGTACCCTCTCGCAGGTCCTGCGCTCCCGCTATTTCGTCGTAGACCGACAGCCAGAGGAGCAGGATAACCTCGCCGGTGCCGTCGTTCAGGGTGAGCCGGAAGCCCTCGCGGAAGGAGTCCGCTGCCACGATGGCCCCTTCCACCGTCACCAGGGACCCCAGCGGTTCGCTTTCCAGCGCGCCGATGGGAAGGGAGCGAACCGATGGGGCCGTCGGAGCCCCGGCATGTACGACCACATCGCGCGGGCGGGAGGGGATGATTTCCAGTTCGCCCCGATACAGGGTGACTTCGCCGGTGACTTCTACCTCCGCCCCTTCCTTCAAGGATGACGGGTCGGGAAGGGCCTGGTAGATGTCCTGCCAGAGGACGACGGTCACCGAACCGGTACCGTCGTTCAGGACTAGCCGGTATCCGGCGGAGAAAGGCCGGGCCCGTTCCGTCGTTCCCCGGACGGTGACCATTCGGTCCTCATCCTCGGGGGTGAGGGTGCCGATGGCCCGCTCCTTGGCAACGGAGACCGTCTCCGGAATCGGGGCAACGTCCCGTGCCGACGGCGGGACCAGTTGGGGGGTGTTCCGGTACAGGGTGACGGTGGCGACCGTCTCCACAGACTGCCCGATTTCCAGCGGGTGGAGGCCACCCGTCAGCCACTGGAGGCTGCTATCCACTGCCACGTCTATGGCGCCGGTGGCATCCCGCAGGGTGATGATGGTGAGGCCGGGGTAGGGCTCGCGGATGTCCCATATCTGGCCCCGCACCCGCACCCTTTGGAGAAAGTCGTCGGCGGTGATGGAACCGATGGTGCGCTCTTCGGCCTCCGGACGCAGGACATCCAGGTGTTCGGGGACGTTGAGGGTGAGAGAGATGTCGTCCTCCCGCGCCCGCAGGGTGCCAGCCACGATGACCCTGTCGCCCAGGCCTGGGGTGCGCCCCCGGGAGCGTAGTTGTTCCACGACATCGCGGAATGCCCAGACGCGCATCTGACCACTGCCGTCGTCCACGGTGAAGGAGAGGGATTGGGAATCCGGGTTGTAGGTGGGGCCGCGCACAACCTGACCGGCGATCTCCACATAGGCAAAGTTCATCGTGGAGGTGGCCTGGTTGACGGAAATACGGGGCAGCGGGGCCCGGGTGGCGAACAACCACAGGAGGGTCAGCCCGACGGTAGCCAGCAGGACGGCGGTCCACTTCACCGCGCGCAGGGAGACGCGAGGAGTCTGCCGGGCACCACAGTATGGGCAAGCCTCGTAAGGGCCGATGAATCGTCCACAACTGGGGCAGTGAGTCATACGGCTATCCTTTGCAGGTATGGATACTATTATATCCGTCCAGGCTGGTTTGTCCAGTGGAATGTACGGCGCTTGCGCGGCAATTCGCCCCGCCTGGGAAAAGGGTGGGTGTGGGGTTTGTGGGGGCGGCTTTGCCGCCCCTACTTTCCCTCTTTTCACAGGCGCGCCGCTCCCTCAAAACGATTTACTGCACAAGCCCTGTGGCGGGTTTTACAGTACACATCTTGCAGTATTTGTGGTATACTATTCGTGGAAGTCCTCTGAAAAGTGAGAACCCGTTGGCGGCAGATGGAGACGCAGCAAGGAGGGGGGCCATGAGCGGGATCCGGGTGCTTATTGTGGATGACCACCCGTTCTTTCGCGAGGGACTGCGGAGGGTAATTGCTATTGAGGGGGACATAGAAATCGTCGGCGAGGCATCGGACGGGGAAGAAGCGGTGGAGCAGGTAAGTCGCTTATCCCCTCATGTTGTCATTATGGATGTGAATCTCCCCCGGACTAATGGGTTGGAGGCTACTTATCGTATCAAGGGGGCTCATCCGGAAGTCGGCGTTGTTATTCTCACGGCTTACGATGACGAGGAGCAGATTTACCATGCGATACGAGCCGGGGCATCCGCCTACCACTCTAAAGATGTGAGTCCCCAGGAACTGGTGCGAACCATTCGTCACGTGCATGCAGGTCGGTATGTATTGCGCGAAACGGTGTTGACGGAGCGGGAACTGGGTGTCTGGTTGAGAGAACGGTATCGCCAGTTCGGGGGGGACGTATTGCCCGAAGATCGGTATCTGGCCCCTCTATCCAGCAGAGAGATGGAAGTACTGCGCCTGATGGTAGCGGGGCTGAGCAACAAAGAGATCGCTTACCGTCTGGGCATCAGTCATCAGACGGTGAAAAACCATGTCACAGCGATTCTGGAGAAACTGGGAGTTGCTGACCGCACCCAGGCGACGGTCTACGCCTTGCGCCACGGGTGGATTCCTCTGCGTTCCTCTCCAAAGGATGAGTTGTGAAGCCGGAGATCCTTGCCTAACTGCAAATGAGCCAGGAGAAAGTGTACTATGACTTCATCTGCCCCTAACCCGATACAGGCATTTCTGGAAGAATGCCGAAAAGAGTATGCACAAATTCAGACGGAATTAAAAGAAGTGGATATACTGATTCAGCAATCGGCCGGCGAGGTGGACCGTCTGGCTCAACGCAGTACACAGGCCGCTAACCGTCTTCAGCAGGTGGAGGCCCATTTTGATACCATTCCCCGTCAGGATATCCGCGACGCATACCAGGCGCTGATAGAGGTCCAGCAGCGCCTGTTCACGATGCGGGGGCAGTTAGAAAAACTGCAGTCCGATCAGCGCCATCTCCAGCGATATGCCCGCCTTCTCCAGAAAATACCGGAGTCCTTCCAGGAGAGCCCTTTCCCCGAAGAGCGAACACAGGGGGCTCCCGAATCGGTTCCTGCGGTTGTACGGGCCATTGAGGCGCAGGAGCGAGAACGCCAGATTCTGGCCCGTCAGATGCACGATGGTCCGGCTCAGGCGTTGACAAACCTGGTCCTTCAGGCGGAAATCTGTGAGCGGTTGTTTGAAGTTGACCCGGAGCGAGCGCGGGCCGAACTGGCGAATTTAAAGACCACCGTGACCGCTACTTTTCAGCGGGTGCGAAAGTTCATCTCCAATCTCCGTCCGATGATGCTGGACGATCTGGGTTTAGTGCCCACGTTGCGGCGTTATATTGAGGACATAGGGGAAGGGGACGGACTGCGGGTGAACCTGACGATTACCGGACGGGAGCGCCGTTTCGCCTCTCATAAGGAAGTCACGGTATTTCGGGTAATCCAGGAACTGCTGGTTAATGCACGGGAAGTCTCGGAGGCGAACCGTGCCCAGGTTAATGTAGACCTTGGTGAGGACCGGATTCTGGTTTCCGTGGAAGACGATGGCACCGGGTTTGAGATGAGCGAATTGGGCAAGGGAAGTGCAACGGCGGAAAAAATGGGGTTAGAAACCCTTCGGGAGCGGGTGGAGATACTGGGAGGACGTTTTCAGATAGAAAGTAGCCCCGGTCGCGGCACCCGCGCAACCTTTGAGCTTCCCTTGCCTTGACTTCCACGGTGACTCTCCCCGGTCGCTATATCTCAACTTTTCATCGCTGAGAGGGGGGGGTCTATGGCCCGCAAGCTGCGCGTGCTGGTGGTGGATGATCAGACCGAGATGCTGGAAATGTTGCAAATCATTTTGACCTCTGCGGGTTTTGAGGTGATCCTGGCCCGCGATGGCCCTTCGGGACTTCGGGCCGCGTATCAGCACCACCCGGACGCCATTCTCCTGGATGTGATGATGCCGGGTATGGACGGCTTTGAAGTCTGCCGCCGGATGAGAGATCTTACAGAGGTGCCAATCGTCTTCGTCACCGCGAAGGCGAATATTGAGGATATTGTGGCAGGGTTCGCCGCAGGGGCGGACGATTATCTGGTCAAACCGTTTCACCATATGGAATTGCTCACCCGGCTAACGGCATCGCTCCGAAGGAGTATAGAGCGTAAAGGCGAAGAGGGGCAGGTCATTTTCCCCTCTCCATCCGTGATGCTGGACTGCGGACGCCATGAATTAGAGATAGAGGGGCGAAAGGTTTATCTGACTCCCAATGAGTTCAAGGTTCTCCGTCTTCTGATGCGCTATCCGGGGCGGGTGATGAGCGCGGACGCCATCCTTGCTCAGGTCTGGGGACCGGAGTATGTCGGGGAGCCGGACCTGGTGAAGCAGTATATCTACCGCCTGCGTCGGAAGATAGAGCCGGACCCAGATTCCCCCCGCTATATTCACACTGTTCGGGGCGAGGGGTATTATTTTGAGTCCGGATAGCGGACGCTCAGCGAAGGTCTTCTTTCTCCGGCAGGCGACCGGCACCGAAAGTGGGCCGGTCGCCTGTGTTTCCCCAGCGGGAATCTTCCCACGTCTGCGGGTTGAGCCAGATATCCCCCAGGCGGATGGCGTCTACCTTTTCCAGGGAATGGGCAGGGGTGAGAAGCAGGACAGTCTGTCGGACGGGGTCTACTTCCTGCACAACGCCCAGGGCCAGCGCAAAACCGTGGGCGTCCTCCAGTGCAACCAGTTGCCCCCGACCAAAGCAGGACGCCGGGAAAACCGCCAGGCGGGCCCAGGAGATTTCCAGGGGATAGGCATTCGCGAAGTAGCGGGCGAAGAGACGGGCCCGGTACGCCCGACGGGTGACCATATCCCGCGGCCGAATGGCGGATGCCGGAGGAAGTTCTACGACGCGCGTACGGGCCGAGCGGCGCAGCGGGACCAGAACAGGCTCCAACTCGCATCCCCGCTGGATGGCGAAGACCGCGCTCGGCTCCAGCAGGTCCACTTTGGAGTGCTTCAGGATAAGGCCTCCCTGCTCCGGGGCGACCAGGCCGGTGGTATCCACCACCACAGCGGTCGCTCCCAGTTCCTGCGCCCGCCGGACCAGTTTATAGAGACCGATCACGGTGGGGAGCATGTGCCCGCGCGGCGATGTCGCGCCGACGAAGAAGCGGGTGCGCGGGCCACCTGGGGGGAAATCCGTCTCCCCAGATTGCCGGACTACCAGCGTCATCGTGGTCGGCGGGCCCAGGCTGGCCTGACCGATGTCGCCGTCTATGAACCCGACCCGCTCGTGGCAGGCGCAGAGCCGGGTGTACAGATAACGGGCGAAGGTGGATTTGCCCGTATCCGGCGCACCGATGACCATCAGTACGCCCGATAAGCCCTCCAGGCTGAGTTGCTCCCAGTGGGGTGGAATCTCTATGGGCATCGGTCAGGTCTGGATCAAGGAGCGGAGAACGCGCAGGTTTTCTATATCCTCATGCAGGTCGTCGCTCTTGGGGGTCTCCAGGAGCCCCGGCAGGTCGGCGAAGCGCGCGTCGTTGACCACCAGGCGGAACGTTTCCAGGCTCAGCAGTCCTTTGCCAATGTGCTCGTGACGGTCCACCCGGCTCCCCAGGCCCGCTTTGCTGTCGTTGAGATGGATGGCAAATAGGCGGTCCAGGCCGATGATCCGGTCGAAGGCCTCCAGGGTGGCCGCGTAGTCCTGGGGTGTGCGGATGTCGTAGCCTGCGGCGAAGATATGGCTGGTATCCAGGCAGACCCCCAGTCGGTCCTCCTCCGGAGCGTTCTCCAGAAGCCAGGCCAGTTGTTCAAAGCGGTATCCCAGGTTGGTGCCCTGTCCGGCGGTCGTCTCCAGGAGGATACGGGAACGAAAGCCCGGTGTGGCCGCGTGGACTTCCCCCAGGGCCCGAGCGACCCGTTTCAACCCCTCCTCCTCCCCCGCGCCCATATGGGAGCCGGGATGGAGCACCAGGTAGGGGATGTCCAGCGCCTCGCACCGCTCCAGTTCTATGATGAGGGTATCACGGGACCTGCGCCACAGGTCTTCATCGGGTGCGGCAGGATTCAGCAGGTACGACGCGTGCCCCACGGCGGGGTGGATGCCGGTCTCGGCTGCCCGCTCTTTGAAGAGGCGGATGTCCTCCTCGGTCAGCGGCTTGACCGCCCAGGCGCGGTTGGATTTGACGAATAGTTGGACGGCGTCGCAGCCCACCATGCGGGCGCGGTCAAACGCCAGGTGAAGCCCTCCGGCGATGGACTCATGGGCCCCCAGTCTCATCCTGCACCTCCTCTTGCCTTAGCCGCGCCAGTTCCTCCTCCAGGTCCTCCAGTTCCTGGAGCATCGCCGGAGGGACCGAGTGCTTCGGCAGACGGGCCTTCAGGTCGGCAATGCGCCGTTCCAGTTCGGCGATCCGGTTTTCTGCGCTCACGGGTATTTTACTGCTTACTCTTCCACAATCCGGTAAGAGGTGGTGATAGTTGCCGTTTTGTTCAGCATCGCCGAAACAGAACAGTACTTGGTCTGAGAAAGTTCTATCGCCCGCTCCACTGCCTGGGGGTCTACCCCTTTGCCCTTGACGACGAACTCCAGGTGAATCCGGGTGTACACTTTGGGGTGGTCATCGGCCCGCTCGGCAGTGGCATGCACCTCCAGGCCCTTGAAGGGCTGTCGCTTCTTCTGCAGAATGGAGATGACGTCCATCGCGGTGCAGCCGCAGAGGCCGATCAGGACAACGCGCATCGGCGTTGGCCCCGTTTCGGGCCGATCCTCTCCCTCCAGCGCGTGGTCCAGCACGATGGCTGGCCCACCTGCCTCCCCGACCAGTCGCAGGCCGGGGCCGATCCAGGTCACTTGGGCTTTGACGGTCATAGTTTCCTCCACAATATTAACGTATTGCGTATTCCGTTGTTGAATCTCGTAAAGTCGTATCACGGCCTTCTGGCAAAGTCTCAAAAAGTCGTACCACCCCTATGGGTTGAAGCTGGCTTGTGATTTCCAGAAGGGTGCGATCCTCTGGAGGGTTGACGTTTCC
>Ga0209721_1000669_pt1 | contig 29034 bp, 24 predicted proteins | sample TshhotsprinmetaG_FD_184139 | JGI IMG/M metagenome (GOLD analysis project Ga0209721, IMG submission 184139) | Hot spring microbial communities from South Africa to study Microbial Dark Matter (Phase II) - Tshipise hot spring metaG (SPAdes)... | ecosystem: Environmental > Aquatic > Thermal springs...
CGAGAGTGCGAAGATCAGGCGCCCATAGGCGTAAATGATGGCGTGGAAGCTGGCCACCAGACCGGTGATGGCAATCAGGGTCAGGAGGGTGCTGGTCGCAGCATCGCCAAAAACCGCCTTAAAGCCCAGCTCCAAAGGGGCCGCCGACTCCCCGACCTCCTTGGCCCCGGCCACCCCGGTGTTGAGAATCAGGGTCAGCACCGAAAGCACCAGCAGGGTGATGATGCCCAGAATCAGCGCCCGGGGCATATCCCGAACCACGTCGTGCGACTCCTCTGCAGCCAGAGGCAGCTGCTCGATGGCCAGGTAAAACCAGATGGCAAAAGGCAGGGCGGCGAAGACCCCATACAGGCCCATAGGGAGGAAGCTCGAGCCTCCCGCCTGAGGCGCGATGTTGAAAACCTTATCCCAGCTAAAGGCCCCCGAGAAGGCTGCTGCCAGGTAAAAGACCACCAGCACGCCCAGAGCCAGCAGGGTTACGATTAAGGATACCCGCAGGGTGAGGGCAGTCCCACGAATGTTGATGCCCACAAACAGGGTATAGAAGATCGCCCACCAGACCCAGGGAGGTACCCCCGGGATTAGAGCGTTCATGTACCCCGCAATACCCACCACAATCACCGCAGGGGTGATCACATACTCGATCAGGTCAGTCACGCCGTTCAAGAAAGCCCAGTTAGGCCCGAAGGCGTTTCGGGTGAAGGAGTAGAACCCTCCTGCGTGGGGCAGAGCGGTGGAAAGTTCGGCGATGGAGAGCACCATCGCCACGTACATCACCGCCACGACCAGCGTGGCCAGCAAAAGCCCGCCAAAGCCTCCTGCAGACAGACCGAAGTTCCAGCCGAAGAAGTCGCCCGAGATGACCGCCCCGACCCCCAGGCCCCACAAGAGCACCCAGCCTGCGCTCTTGCGCAACTGCCGCTTTTCCAAATAGGTGTTGTCCACATCAACATAACGTGCTCCACGCACCTCTTTGGGTTTGTTTTCCATGCCTACGCCTCCTTTTGCTGTTCTAGGCTTATGTAACCCGTGCCCTGATCAGTTGAGCCAGCGTTTTCACCCCCTCCTCGAGGCCCTCGGAGCTTTGGGACCCAAAGCAGAGCCGGAAGTGCATCTGGGCATCGGCCTGGGCTAAAAAGGCCTCTCCCGGGGTAATGGCCACCCCCTGGGCCAGGGCCTGGTGGTGCAGCTCCAGGGCTGAGAAAAGCCGAGGCAGGCTGACCCAGCAGGAAAAGCCCCCTTCCGGCTGGCTCCACGCCACGCCATCGGGCATGTAGCGCTGCAAGGCGCTCAGGAGCACATCGCGGCGCTTCTGATAGATGGGCAGCACCTGCCGCAGGTGCTGCTTGAGCCCGCTCTGCCGGATGAACCGAGCAGTAGCCCGCTGCAACAAGGGTGGGGGGCCGGTAATATCGGAAACGTTATGCAAGGCCGTAAAGCGCTCGAGCAGGGTAGGCGGGGCCACCAGATAGCCAATCCGCAGGCCCGGCATCAACACCTTAGAGAGGCTGGCCAGGTGCACCACCGGGGTCCCGGCCGCCAGGCGCTGGGCCAGGGCATACAGCGGGGTGGGTGGGGTTTTTTCGTAGCTCAAGAGGCCCAGGGTATCGTCCTCAACCAGGGTGAAGCCGTGGGCGCTGGCCAGCTCGAGCAGCCTTTCCAGCCTTTCTTCCCGAAAGCGCAGCCCGGTGGGGTTGTGGTAGCTGGGGATGGTGTAGTAAAAACGCGGACGGTAGCGCTTGAGGAGGGCCTCGAGCACCTCCAGCCGGGGGCCGGCCCCATCCAGGGGCACCGGTAGGGGTTTCAGACGGAACTGCTTGAGGATGCCCAGGAGGCCCAGGTAGGTAGGCTCCTCTAAGAGCACCTCCTCGCCCGGCTCAGCCAAGGCCCGGCAGACCAAGGCCAGCCCCTGCAGGCCCCCTACCGTGACCAGCACCTCCTGGGGGTCGGCCCCGATACCGCGCTGCTCCAGCAGCTCGCTAAGGGCCACCCGCAGCTCGGGCTCACCCATCACCGAACCGTAGCTAAAAACCTCCCGGGCCAGCGGCTTAAGCTCCTCCAGGCAGGCCCAGAAAGCCTCGTAGGGAAAAAGGGCCGGGTCGGCGGTCGCCAGGGCCAGGTTGTGCAGCATCCGGGACCGTTGCAGTCGGTGCAGGTCGGAGAGCACCAGGTCGGGCTCGAGGCGCTCACCCAGGCTGGGCCGGGCCGAAGGCCGCGCATGCGCACTCACAAAGGTACCCCGCCCCACTACCGACTCCACCAGCCCGTCGGTCTGAAGTTCGCGGTAGGCGTTGTGGATGGTGAGCCGGGTGGTACCTACCTCGCGGGCCAGGGCCCGTACGGTGGGCAGGCGGGTACCGGGAGGCAGTTCACCCTTGGCAATGCGGGCACGAAACTCCTCGGCAATGTGCCTGTATAAGGCCATATGCCTGTCCTGCCGCAGCTTGACCCGCACCCCCACGACTGCCTCCCAGAATGAGGGGCATTATATGTATCTGCCTGAAGCCGTGCTAGATACAAGTTGTTGGATTGTGCTAGGACAATTCGGAGGGCCGCTCAGAGACGACTTTGTTGGATTACAGAGCCTCGAGGGACTCCATCACCTCGGCCCACTGCTCGAAAGTTTGATTGAGTCTGGCCTCCAGATTTTGCTGCTCCTGGGCAATCAGGGCGTATTCTCTGTGGTGCAGGCCGGGCTGCCCGGCACGGGTGTGCACCGCCTGAAGCTGGGCCTCGAGGTCGGCAATCAGGGCTTCCAGGCGTTCTTTTTCGCGCTCGAGGTGCCAGCGGCCCTTAGGCCTGGAGCCTGGGGTTTGGGTTTTAGCGGCGGGGTTCAGGCGCTCGGTCTGTTCCCTCTGACCCTCGGCTTTGTGGGGCACCGCTTTGGCACTGCGTCGCTCCAGATACTCGCTGGGCGGGGCCGGATAGTCGGCAAACTGCCCATCGTGGAGGTGCCAGGTCCGGGTGGCCAGTCGGTCGAGAAAGTAGAGGTCGTGCGAGACCAGCAGAAGGGTGCCGGGGTACTCGAGCAGGGCCTGCTCGAGGGCTTCCACGGTCTGTAAGTCGAGGTGGTTGGTCGGCTCGTCCAGCACCAACAGGCTCGCCTGCTGCAACGAGAGCGAAAGCAGGGCCAGCCGGGCCCGCTCCCCTCCCGAGAGGTTTTTCACCTGTTTGAACTGGGCTTCGTAGGGGAACATCCAAGCCCCCAGTGCAGCATGGGCTTTCTCGCCCAGCAAGCGGTACAGGGCCTCGAACAGGGTTAGTTCCGGATCGAAACCGGACAGCTTCTGGTCATAATAGCCAATCCGCACGCCAGGCCCAGTTTTGACACGCCCCGCCGGATGGCCGGAGGGCAGCAGTCCCAGGAGCACCTTGAGCAAAGTGGTTTTGCCTGCGCCATTGGGACCGATCACGGCGATGCGCTCACGGTTACGGATCAAAAGATGGGGAATGTTAAAGAGGATGCGCTCCCCAAGGGTTTTTTGCAAATCCCAGCCTTCCAAAATCCGTTCTGCAGTCGCTCCCCTCTCCAGCGGAAAGCGAATGCGCACGCTGGGGTCATCGGAATCGGGCGCCTGGACCGCTGCTTCCAGAAACTGCTCCATACGGGCTTCCAGGCTGTGCAGCCGCTTGGCGTGTTTGGCGCTGCTGTGGGCCCAGCGCTGGGCCTGCTCCAGAATGCCCTCGCGCCGCTGTTTCTCCTTGAGCCAGTTGGCGTACTCGCGGGCTTCCTGTTCTTCCTGAATTAAGCGCTCGCGGCGAAAGGCCGAGTAGTTGCCCTCGTAGAGCTTGAGCCTGCCCCCGCGCAACCAGGCCACGCGCTGGGTCACCTGGTCCAGGAATTGCCGGTCGTGCGAGACCGTAACCACCGCCCCGCCAAAAGACTGCAAGAAACTCACCAGCCAGGCCACCATATCCAGGTCGAGGTGGTTGGTCGGTTCGTCCAGCAACAAGGCATCCGAGCCCGAGAGCAACAAGGCGCCCAGGGCCAGCCGGCGGGTCTCTCCGCCGGAAAGCACACCGGCCTTTTCGTCTTCCCGCCCTTCAAAGCGCAGCCCTTTGAGCACGGCCTGGTAACGCGAGCGCTGCTGGTAGCCGCCAACCGCCTCGAAGCGCTCGTGCAGTTCTTCCCAGCGGTGATAGGTGCCCTGGTCGGCGAGATTGGTTTCAAGTCTGGCGAGTTCGGCTTCCATGGTCTGCATCCGGGTAAATCCCCGCTTCAGCACCGAGGCCACGGTCTCGTCGGGACCGTACTGGGGATCCTGGGGCAGCAGCTCCAGGTGCACCCCCTCGGCACGGTGCACCTGGCCTCGGGTGGGCTCCAGTTGGCCAGCTAGCAGGCGCAGCAGGGTGGTCTTGCCCGAGCCGTTGGCACCTACCAGGGCCAGCCGGTCGCCGTGGCGCAGCTCCAGGTTCACCCCACCCAACAGGTCACGGGCCCCCAGGGTGTACTCGAGGTTCTCTGCACGTACAATCCGCACAAATGCCAGTGTATGCGAACCGGGGGCTGCCGGGTATTAGCGCCACTTCCGGGTCATGCGCAGACCCCGAAAGGCCACCAGCACGCTCACCAACAAAAAAGCCCAGAAGCCTGTGCCGGTGGGCCAGAAGGCAATGAGTGCGTAGATGTAACCCGCCAGAGCGCCCACCGGTATGGGGTACCAGCTCTCGCGGTGGTTTTTCCAGTACAGCTGCCAGTACAAACCGGCCACTGCCAGCGCCACCCCCACCCCCACCAGGGCGATGGAGGGATATATAAAGCCAAAAAAACCCAACGTGGGCGCTATTCCACCCCCACCGCGGAATGCGAAATAGAGGGGCCAGTTGTGGCCCGCCACCACTGCAGCAGCCATCAGGGGCATGGCCCAGGGAGCCTGGGCAAACTGGCCCAGGTAGGCCACCAAAACACCCTTGAGCACGTCGGCTACGGCCACCCCAACACCCCAGCCAGCCCCCAGCTGGCGGAATGTCCCGCTGGCTCCTGGCGTATCCCGCTCGGCCAGATTGACACCCTTGATCAGGCCTGCAATGCGCCCGAAGCTGAGCGAGCCCACCAGATAGGCAATCACCACCCACAAGAAGTCCATAGTGCAAAAGCTCCTTCAACGACCCCTATTTATGGTATCGGGTTCGTGTGCGGGATGGCCGGTCTTCGGTGGGTTTGGCGGCTGGATTGTGTGATAGACTGATTTTGCATTTCGAAAGAAAACGCTTCCATACAAAGAGGAACGTGCTGTGGCCAAACGCAAACCCACCATCCACGAAGTCGCCCAACTTGCCAGGGTTGGCATCGGCACGGTGAGCCGGGTGCTCAACAACCACCCTTCGGTTCGCACCGAGACCCGCAACCGGGTGCTGGCTGCGATGGCGAACCTCGGTTATAGCCCCAATCCCCATGCCCGCCGGGTGGCGGGTGGCAAGAGCTATACGGTTTCGCTGGTTTTGCCGGTGGCCTCAACCGAGTTTTACAGCCGTCTGCTCGAGGGCATCGAACACGTTCTGGAAGAGGAGCGCTACGAAATTGCCCTCTTTCCGATTCTCTCGCCCAGGCGCCTCGAGCGCTACCTGGAGAGCCGCTCGCTGGCCTACCAGACCGATGGGCTCTTGGTCTCCTCGCAGGGACTGGCCCTTCTGCTGCCCGATCAGAAATTTCCCACCGAGCGCCCGGTGGTGCTGGTCGATGCCTACAGCCCCCGCTACGACTCGGCCTTCATGGACAACCGCCTGGGCGGGCAGATGGCCGCCCAGCACCTGGCCCAGTTCCCCGGCACCATGTGTGCCATCCAGGTGCAAGAGGAGCTTGACGAGGTGATGAAGAATACGGTGGGCCAGGAGCGCATCGAGGGCTTCCGCGAGGGGCTGGAGAAAGCAGGCCGGTCCCTGCCTCGTTCGCATGTTTTCGTCTCGCGCTTCTCCGCCGAGGGCGGGCGGCTGGCTTTGCAACACTTCATGCGGCTTGCCAAACCGCCCTACAACATCTTTGCCGGGGCCGATCTGCTGGCCCTGGGGGTGCTGGAAGAGGCTGGGCGACAGGGCTTGAAGATCGGCTCGCAGGTGCGGGTGCTGGGTTTCGACGGTCATCCTTGGACTGCCGACAAAGAACTCTCGACCCTGGCCCAGCCCATCGAAGAGATGGGGGCCGAGGCCGCCCGGCTGCTTCTAAACCGCATTCGGGGCTACAAAGGCAGCCCCCGGGCCCGGCGCTTTGAGCCCACCCTGATCGTACGGAAATCGACCCAGCCTCACCGTGTCTACGCGGATTGACCGCACCAATCGTTAGCCAAGTACCTGGTTTCACAACCGGGCAGTGCTAGGATTGTGGATAATGAATGCTGTTTCATCCTCCGCTGGCACTTTCCGGTACACCCCCCCCGTGCGCGATGTAAAGCTGCTCCCAATTGCTGAGAAAATTGAGGCCGGTGAGCGCCTGAGCTTCGACGAGGGGATGGTGCTCTACCACACCCCCGACTACAACACCCTGATGTGGCTGGCCAACCGGGTGCGCGAGCGCAAGCACGGCCACAAAACCTTTTTTGTACACTCCCTGCGCCTCGAGTTCACCAACATCTGCTACGTGGGCTGCACCTTTTGCGCCTTCGCAGCCAAAAAAGGCGAGGCCCGGGCCTGGGACTACAGCGTAGAGGACGTAGTCGCCAAGGTGCGCGAGAAGTGGGAGCCCGGCCTCACCGAGCTGCACATGAGTTCCGGCCACCACCCCAACCGGCCCTGGAGCTACTACCCCGAGCTGGTGCGCACCCTGAGCGAGGCCTTCCCCGGCTTGCAGGTCAAGGCCTTCACCGCCGCCGAGATCGAGCACCTCTCCAGAATTGCCAAAAAACCCACCCTCGAGGTGCTGCGCGAACTGAAGGAGGCCGGGCTCAAAGCCCTGCCGGGCGGCGGGGCCGAGATCTTCGCCGAGCGGGTGCGCCGCCAGATCGCCAAGAACAAGGTCAAGGCCGATAAATGGCTACAGATCCACCGCGAAGCCCACAGCCTGGGGCTGCGCACCAACGCCACCATGCTCTACGGCCACATCGAGACCCTGGAGGAGCGGCTCGACCACATGGACCGGCTGCGCCGCCTGCAGGACGAGACCGGGGGCTTTTACAGCTTCATCCCGCTGGCATTCCAGCCCGATGCCAACGCCCTGGCCTTCAACCTGGGCAAGACCGAGTTCACCACCGGCCTCGACGACCTGCGCAACCTGGCCGTAGCCCGGCTCTACCTGGACAACTTCGACCACATCAAGGGCTACTGGGTGATGATCTCCTCCGACCTGGTGCAAGTAGCACTGGATTGGGGTGTTTCGGACATCGACGGCACCATCATCGAGGAACACATCGCCCACGCCGCCGGGGCCACCAGCCCGCTGGGCCTCTCCCGTCAGAAGATGGTCGCGCTGATTCAGGCCGCCGGGCGCGTCCCGGTCGAGCGGGATGCGCTGTACAACGAGTTGCGCGTCTTCGACGCACCCGCCAAGGCCGAAGGCCCGAAGCCCAAGGCCACCGCCGCGCTTTAGCTTCAGCCTGCCGCCATGTACATCCTCGGAGTGCCCCGTTACGCCAACACCGCGCCGCTCTATCACTTTCTGGAGGAGGGGGATGGGGTTTCCTTTCGCTATGGCGTCCCCACCGAGCTCAACCAGTGGCTGCTGGAAGGCAGCGTAGACCTGAGTCTGGTGTCGTCCTATTTCTACTTGAAGAACGCCGATAAACTCCGGCCCCTGCCCGACTTTAGCGTGGCCGATCTGGGGCCGGTCTACTCGGTGAACCTGTTCCATCGCAAGCCCTGGAGTGAGCTGAGGCGCGTGGCCCTCACCACCGAGAGCGCCACCTCGGTACAGCTGTTGCAACACCTGCTGCAGACCGATGGCATCCAGGCCGAGTACACCCCCGAACAGGGCGGCTTAGAGCTCCTGGACCGCTACGATGCGGTGCTGCTGATTGGCGACCGGGCCATCCGCACCTACTTTGGCCTGCTCTCCATCATCCCCGAGTCGGTGCACCAGGTACCCACCCACGTCGAGGGCATACGCATCACCGACCTCTCGATGAGATGGTTCGAGCAGACCCGGCTGCCTTTTGTGTTTGCCGTCTGGGCCACCCGCAAAACGGCCCCTCCACCCCCTGAAATTGTGCGGCGCCTGCGGGCCGCCCGCTCGCTAGGGCTGGGCAACCTGGCCGCCGTAGCCGGTACTGAGGCCCAGCGCCTGAACGTACCCGAGCGCCTGATGCAGCACTACCTATGGAACTTCCGCTACCACCTGGAAGCCCCCGACCGGCTGGGCCTCGAGGCCTTTGCCAAGGCGGTAGGCCTTGCCTACCCCGACGACTACTGGGACGTGTAGTGCTCGAGGGCCCTCTCGAGCCGCCTGATCACCCGCTCCTTGCCCAGCAGGGTGAGCAGGTCGAACATGCCGGGGGTCTCGAGGCTCCCGGTCAGGGCTGCGCGCAACGGCTGCATCACGGCAGCGGTTTTGAGGCCCCGGGCCTCGGCAAAGGCTTTGAGCAACGGCTCGGTGGAGTCTTGCAGCAGGTCGGGCAACTGGGCCAGTTGCTCACGCAGCTCGGGCAGGAAAAAGGCCCCTTCCTGCAGTTTGGCTAAGGCTTTTTCCTGCATGGGGTACTCGTCGGAGAAGAAGTAGCCGGACTTGTCCACGAACTCCTGCAAGGTCTCGAAGCGGGCCCGCATGGCCTCCAGCACCTGCCGCAAATAGGTCTCGGAGGGGACTGCAAGCCCGGCCCGCTCCAGAAACGGCTTGACCCGCTCGGCCAGCTCCTCTACGCTCAGCACCTCACGGATGTACTTGCCGTTCATCCATTTGAGCTTGTTCAGGTCGAAGACCGGGCCCCCCAGGCTGATGCGCTCCAGGCGAAAGTGTTCGATCATGTCCTGCAGGCTAAAAATTTCCCGTCCGTCGGGCATGCTCCAGGCCATGGTACCCAGGTAGTTGAGCAGGGCCTCGGGCAGGAAGCCCTGGGCTCTGTAGCTGTCCACGCTGGTATCCATCTTGCGCTTGGAGAGCTTGGACTTGTCGGGGTTGCGCAGCAGGGGGGTGTGGCACCAGACCGGCTCCTCCCAGCCAAAGGCTCGCAAAATCAGGATGTGGAAGGGGGTGCTGGTCAGCCACTCCTCGGCCCGAATCACATGGGTCACGCCCATCAGATGGTCGTCCACCATTGCGGCCAGGTGGTAGGTGGGGTAGCCATCGGCCTTGAGGATGACCTTATCGTCGAGGCCCGCGTTGTCGAACGCTACAGGGCCGCGCAGCAGGTCGTGCACCACGGTTTTGCCCTCCAGCGGCACCCGCAGGCGCACCACATGCGGCTCGCCGGCAGCGGCCCGGCGCTCGGCTTCCTGGGCCGGATAGTCCCGGTAGCGGCGGTTGTAGCCTTGCTCCTGCCGACCGGCCCTGCGGGCCTCTTCGCGGGCTGCGGCCAGCTCCTCGGGGGTGTCGAAGGCCCGGTAGGCTGCACCCTTTTCTAGCAAAATCTGCACATGCCGCTGGTAGATGGGCAGCCGCTGGGACTGCACGTAGGGGGCATTGGGGCCTCCCTTGACGGGCGACTCATCGGGGGAAAGCCCCAGCCACTCGAGCATCTCCAGAATGCGCCGCTCGGAGGTAGGGTTGTAGCGCGAGCGGTCGGTGTCCTCGAGGCGAACGATGAACTTCCCGCCGTGTTGTTTGGCAAAAACATAATTGAAGAGGGCCTGATAGGCCGTACCCACATGGGGGTCGCCGGTAGGACTGGGGGCAATGCGCGTCACAACCATAGCCGATAGCTTAAGGCCGGAAGCCCAAAGCTAAAAGCCTGGGGCAGGGTTTGGGTTATACCTCTCACAGCCGGCTTAGCGGGGGGTGCTACCCTATTAGAGCACATGGAAGCGGCTTTGCAGCAGAGTCCCGGCCTGACCTCCAGCCCCACCACCCGCCTCGAGGCCGTGGGACTGGTCAAACGCTATGGACGGCGGGAGGTGGTGCGGGGGGTGAACCTCGAGCTCGCTCGAGGCGAGATTGTAGCTTTATTCGGCCCCAACGGGGCTGGCAAAACCACCACTTTTTACATGCTGGTAGGCTTTATCGAACCCAATGCGGGGCGCATCCGGTTGGGTGGACAAGACGTAACCCGCCTGCCAATGTACAAGCGTGCCCGGCAAGGGCTGGGCTACCTGCCCCAGGAACCCTCGGCCTTCCGCCGCATGACTGCCCTGGAGAACCTGCTGGCGGTGCTGGAGTTCCAGCCCCTCTCCAGAACCGAGCGAACCCAGCGGGCGGTCGAGTTGCTGGAGGAGCTGGGCATCAGCCACCTGCGCGACAAGTACGCCTACACCCTTTCGGGCGGCGAGCGGCGGCGGCTGGAGATCGCCCGTGCGCTGTGCACCAACCCCGACTTCATCCTGCTGGACGAGCCCTTTACCGGCGTAGACCCCAAAAACGTCCACGACATCCAGAAACTTATCTCCGAGCTGCGCCATAGGCGCGGGGTGGGTATCTTCATCACCGACCACTCGGTGCGCGAAACGCTGGCCATAGCCGACCGAATTTACCTGATGTACGACGGCCAGATGGCCTTTCAGGGCTCGCCAGAGGAATTTGCCCGCGACTCGGGCGTTCGCATGCACTATCTGGGCGACGAGTACGAGCTTTGATTGAGCGGCTGGATTCCTCCTCTCCCATTTATGACTTTCTGGGCCATCCTGATCCTTCTGGTGCTCGTGGCGGGCCTGGTGGCCTATGTGGGCGACCTGGTAGCCAAGCGGGTGGGCAAGCGCCACTGGCGGTTTCTGGGCCTGCGTCCCAAGGCCACCGCTACCCTGGTGGCCGTGGGAACCGGGGTGCTGATTGGGCTAGGGGCCTTTGGTGCCTTCTTCCTGCTGGTGCGGGACGCCCGCGAGACCATTTTGCAGGCCGAAGCGGTGCGCCAGGAGCGCGACCGGCTGCGCACCGAGGTGAACCGGCTCGAAAGCCGCGCCGCCAGCACCTTTATCCAAAACGAACAGCTCAAGGCCGAGCGCGACGAGTTCGAGAAAAACAACATCCTGCTGGCCCGGCAACTCGAGCAAAACGTCGAGCTGCAACGTCAGACCCGCCAGGACCTTGAAGAAGCCCTGATCGAACGGGAAAAGCTTCGCCAGGAAGCAGAAAAACTCAAGAGCGCCAGCATCGCTCAGCGCGCGGCGCTCGAACAGCTCAGACAGATTCGTTTGAACCTTGTACAGGAAAAAGAAAAACTGCAAAAAGAAAAGGATCGGCTCCTGGCTGACCGCAGCGAGCTTTTGACCCAGGCCCGTAAGGCCGAGCAGCAGTTGCACCAGTTTGAGGCCGCCAGCCGCGAGGCCCAGGCCCGGCTGGCCGGTCTACAAGCCCGTACCCGGGAGCTCGAGGGCCGCCTGCGCCAGCTCGAGGCGGATAAACGCAACCTCGAGGGCGACGTGGCGGTGCTGGGCGGAACCGGGCAGACCCAGGCCCCGCAAAGCGACCTCGCCAGCCGAGCGCTAGAGGCTCTTCAGCGTGAAAACAGCGAACTGCGCAGCAAGCTGCTGGAAGCCCAGCGCGACCAGCAGAAACTGCGCGAGCGCAACCGTTTGATTGCGGCCAGCCTGGACAAGAGCCTCTCTATGAGCCTGCTGGCCGAAGAACTGGTCACACCGGGTAACGAACAGGCAGCCTTGAGCGAGGTAACCCGGCGGGCCGACAACCGGATTCGCCTGATTGGGCTGCGGGGCATGGAGGTGGTGGAGAACCCCAACCTGAGCAACCTCAAGCCGGGGCTGTTTCTGGCCCGGGTACAGAGCATCAGCGCGGAGGGGCGGGTTCGCGTGGTGATCGAGTACCGGGCCCGCGAGCAGGCCTTCGCCGAGGGCGAGGTGCTGGCTTCCACCACCCTGGTGCTCCCGGCCAGCATGAGCGAAATGCGCCGCAAGTTCAGCACGCTCACTCAGCTGGCCGAAAGCCGACTCTCGGAGGCCGGCTGGGTTCCCGAAAAGCTGGCCCAGGGTGGGATTGCCCTCGAGGAGTTCGTGGGTCTGGCCTCGCTGATCTCGGGCAAGCGCGGCGGCACACGCATCGCCGTGGTCGCCCTGGGCAACCTCTACCCGACCGAGCCACCCCGGCTGGGGCTGAAGATCCTGCCCTAGCGACGCAGGGAAGCTTTTGTGCGGAACCGAGCTGGACTGGGCTGTCGGTCTCCCTCTGGTCTGCTTCCGTTGAACCTACCCAAGCCCATCCCTTGTGCGTAAGACCCGATCAAGCATGGGTAGGTAGCTGGAGCCAAAAAGGTAGACGTGTACCAGCAGATAGTACACCTGGTAGCGCGGCAGGGCCTGGGCCACCTCAAGCGGCAGAGGGTGGAGTGCTTGGTAGATGGTCCAAAAGGTATCTGGGAAGCCGCCAAAGAGCCGCATCATGGCCAGGTCCACCGCGCGCTCGCCCCACCAGGCCGAGGGGTCGAGCAAGGCCGGGCCCTCTTGGGTGTGCAACACGTTGCCCTGCCAAAGATCGCCGTGCAGCAGGGCCGGGCCTTCCTGGGGCAAGGGCTCGGCCAGCAAGGACTCGACCTTTGGGCCCAGGGCGCCGAGTTGGCGCCAGGCGGCCTCGAGCAGAGGCTGGATGCGCTTTTCCGCCCAGAAGTGGGGCCAACTCGAACTGGTGCCGCCGGGCAGGGCGAAGCTGCCCAGAAAGACCGGCCCGTCCCAGCCGTAGGTAGGAGCAGGTTGGCGGTGAAGTGTGGCCAGCATGCGGGCCAGGCCCTCCCAGTCGGGCGGCCCAGGGGGAAGGTATTCCAGAACCAGCCCCGCCTCGCTGGCCCAGTAGACCCGGGGCACCCGTACCCCCGCCTGGGCCAAGGCCCAAAGCCCCCGGGCCTCGGCCTGGAACAGGCCAGGCGGGGGGCTGGGATGGGTCTTGACCACGTAAGGCCCGGCCCGCCAGACCTGGCCAATCTCACCCCCGGAAAGGGCTTCCAGCGGGTAGGGTTTCAGGCCGGCCTGACGCAGCAGGCTAGCGGGGTGCATGGGTCTGGAGGAAGACCTCGAGGGCTTCGTCGAGCATCCGGTAGACCGCCTCAAACTGCTCGAGGCCCCCGTAGTAGGGGTCGGGTACCTCCCCTCCTCCGTTTAGCTCCAGCAGCAGGCGGGCCTTGCCCTTGTGCAGGGGGAAGATGCGCTCGAGGGTGGCCAGGTTCTCCCGATCCATCACGAAGATGTGCTGGAAGCGCTCGAGGTCCTGGGCCTGCACACGGCGGGCAGTGTGGGGAAACTCGGCCCCGTAGCGGGCCAGCACCTGCTGGGTGCGCGGGTCAGCCGGCTCACCTTCGTGCCAGCCGCCGGTACCGCAGGAGTCGATTTCGAACCGCTCAAGCAGCCCCCGCTCGCGCAGCTTCTTGCGCAGGATGCCTTCGGCCATGGGGCTGCGGCAGATGTTGCCCATGCAAACGAACAGCACCCGGGTCATAGCCGCACGATCACCCCCTCGTTCGCTCGCAACTCCAGCACCCCGCCTACGGCTCCGTAGCGGTCGAGGGAGGTGGAAAGCAGCACCTCGCCCCCGGGAAGGGAGAGGGCCTTGGGTTGGTCGGTAAAGTTCAGCGCCACCAGCACCTCACCCCCGCGCAGGTAGGCGAAAACCCCGGCAGGGGCTTTGTAGCTCTGGTAATCCCCATACAGCAGGGCCTTGGTCTCGCGCCGCACCACCAGAAGGGTGCGCACCAGGGTCAGCATGGAGAAGGGGTCGGCGTCCTGGGCCTCCACGTGGCGTTCCAGGTAGTCCGGGTTCACCGGAAGCCAGGGCTCCACGGTGCTAAAGCCTGCGTAGGCGTGCCCGGTCCACTGCATGGGGGTGCGCTCGGGGTCGCGGCCCGGGTCTAAGCCGTGCTCTCCGCTGGCCCCTCTTTGGCGCAAAGCGGCAGGGTCCTGCACCTTTTCCGGAGGAATCGGCCCGTCCACCATGCCGACCTCGTCGCCGTAGTACCAGGTGGGCGAGCCGCGCAGGGTGAAGAGCAGCATGGCCGCGACCCGGGCCTGGGCTTGACCGATGCGGCCGGCCAGGCGGTGCTGGTCGTGGTTGCCCAGCACCCAGTTGGGGGTGGCAAAGGGGGGCAGGCTGGCCTCGTACTCCTCCACAATCGAGCGGATGTTCTCGGCGGTCCAGTTGTTCAGGCCGCGGAAGATCAGGTGAAAGTTGAAGGGCAGGTGGCAGCCGGGTCTTTCCGGGGTGCCGTAGTAGGGGATGAGCTGGCGGTAAGGTAGGTAGATCTCCCCCACCATCACCCGGTCCCCCGGATAGCTGTCCAGCACTGCCCGCATCTCCTGCACGATTTCCCGGGTCTCGGGCTGGTCTTCCTGGTAGATGTGAATATGGCGGAAGCGGTCGATGTCGCCGGGCTTGTACTGGGGGTTGGGGGGCTCGTCGCGGAACGGGGCGTCTTCTACCAAGAGCCACAGCACATCCACCCGGAAGCCGTCCACCCCTTTGTCCAGCCAGAAGCGCATCACCTCGTACATGGCCTGGCGCACCTGGGGGTTGCGCCAGTTGAGGTCGGGCTGCTCGGGCAGGAACTGGTGCAGGTAGTACTGCCCGGTCTTTTCGTCGTAGGTCCAGGCAGGCCCGCCGAAAAAGCTCATCCAGTTGTTGGGGGGGCCACCGTCTGGGGCGGGGTCGCGCCAGACGTACCAGTCCCGCTTGGGGTTGTCGCGCGAGGAGCGGGACTGCAAAAACCAAGGGTGCTGGTCGGAGGTGTGGTTGGGCACGAAGTCGATGAGCACTTTGAGGCCCAGCCGGTGGGCTTCCTCCAGGAGGTCGTCAAAGTCCTTTAGGGTGCCGAAGATGGGGTCTACATCGCAGTAGTCGGCCACATCGTAGCCGAAGTCCTTCATGGGCGATCGGTAGAAGGGCGAGAGCCAGATGGCCTCAAAGCCCAGATCGCGGATATAGCCCAGCCGCCGGCGGATGCCTGGCAGGTCGCCGATGCCGTCGCCGTTGGAGTCCTGAAAGCTACGGGGGTAGATCTGGTAGATGCTTGCGGTGCGCCACCATTCCATACAAACCTCACTATAACGGTCGCTGAATCAGCCAGAGCCGGGCATAAGGGCGCAGATAAGCTGGGGCGATGTTTTCTTCGATGCAATCGAAAGGCTGCACGATGCCCTCGGCCCGCAGGGTCTCCCAGGGCAGGGGGTGGTCCTGCTCGCTGAAGTTGTAGACCTGTACCAGGGTGCCCATAGGGTGGGGCCGTTTCAGCACCAAGAGGTGGGGGTTGGGCTGCCACAAGGCCTCGGTAGGAAAGGCCGCGTGGAGCTGGGGGGTGCGGGCCCGGGCCTCTAACAACCTCTTGATGCCGTGGAAGAGCCGATGCTCTACCGTGCCTTCTTGCTTGCGTTTTTCTGCCTTGGCCCAGTCCATCCTGGGCCGGTGCAGCCAGCGGTTGTCGTTTTTGTGCTCGAGGTACTGGGAGTAGCCGTAGTCGTTGAGCATCCCCAGTTCGTCGCCCATGTAGATGAGGGGGATGCCCTCGCCGTAGCCAATGAAGACCGCATGGGCCAGAAGGATGCGCTCGAGGGCCAGGTTGACCAGGCGCGGGAGGCCCGACTCCAGCGCGGCCTCGAGGCCGGCCAGGCTGGCCATGCTGCCGGAGGTGCGCCGGTCACCGGTGGTGGGGTTCTCCTGAAAGTGCATGCCCCGGGCGAAGGAGCCGGGAAAATCGCCCTTGTAGAACTCAGCCAGGGAAATGCCGGTGGGCCGGCCCGCTCAGGCCCACCGCGGCAGCGTCGGTGTCGGAGATGGCCCAGCCGATGTCGTCGTGGCAGCGCAGGTAGGTGGCCCAGGTGGTGGAGGGAGGCTTTTGGGGAAAGCGGCGCAGGGCCTGGGTCATGAGCCGGGTGTCGCGGCTGGCCAGGCTCGACCAGATCTGCACCATCAGGGTGTTGTGGTAGGCCAGGTCGGAGACCTTGCCGTAGTGCGCGCCCGTGCCCAGGTAGGCGACCAGATCCTCGGGGGCCACGATGGCCTCGGCTTTGAAGGCCACCGCGGGGGCGGCAATCCGCACCGCGGCCCTTAGCGCCTGGGTCAGGGCGTGCACTTCGGGTTGGTTCTGGCAGGAGGTGCCCAGGCGCTTCCAGATAAAGGCGATAGCGTCGAGGCGGAAGACCTCCACCCCCTTGTTGGCCAGCCAGAGGATCAGGTCGAGGTACTCCAAAAAGACCTCGGGGTTGCTCCAGTTCACGTCCCACTGCCAGCTATGGAAGGTGGTCCAGACCCAGCCCTTCAAATCGTCGTCCCAAGTGAAGTTGCCCGGGGCGAAGTGTGGGAATATCTCCGGTAGGCTGCACTCAAAGGCATCGGGCAGGGTGCGGTCGGGGAAGATGTAGAAGTAGCCGCGGCAATGGGGGTCGCCTTTGCGGGCCGCCTCGGCCCAGGGGTGCTCGCGGGCTACGTGGTTGAGCACCAGGTCTAAGCAAAGGCTGATGCCCTCGCGGCGCAGCGCGGTGCAGAGGGCCTCGAGGTCGTCCATCGTGCCCAGGTCGGGGCGCACCCGGCGGTAGTCGGCCACCGCGTAGCCCCCGTCGTTCTCGCCTTCGCGGGGCAGCAGCAAGGGCATCAGGTGCAGGTAGCGGATGCCCAGCTCCTTGAGGTAGGGGATATGTTCGGCCACCCCTTTGAGGTTGCCCGCGAAGCGGTCGGCGTAGGCGATGTAGCCGTGTATCATGGGACACTGGAACCAGTCCGGGGTGTGGATGCGCTCCAGGTCTAGGGCCTGGAGCTCCGCTGGGCGCTGGGCCAGCTGGCGCCCGATGACCACGGCCACCCGCTCGGCTACCGCCTCGGCCTGGGGGTAAGCCGCCTGTAGCCCGCTCCAGAGGTCGTCTAGGTAGCGCTGCACCCTGGCTTTAATCTCGGCAGCCCGGTAGGCATCGAGCGCTTCAATCTGGTGGGCGATGTTCTGGAAGAAACGCTGGCCATCCATGTGCTTGTGTATTCTATCGTGCCTGCCGCCTTGCACTTCTCTTGTGGCAGCCCCAAAAAGCCCCGTGCACCCTTTGACCCCCGAGGGCGCTACACCCCGGGCTGCATTGCGGTCGGGCCTACCATGGTCCCTTAAGAAAGTAACGCCACAAAGGCTTTTTGTGAGTTGGGTTAGGGCTTTCTGAGGCGTTTGCCGGCTGGCCCTTGAGCTGTGGTTAATCCAGAAAAGCTGCGTTCTGAAGTACTAGTACTTTGGTGGGTGAGGGCTGATCACAACCCGAAATGGGCAAGGAGGAAATCAGATGCAACACCTGAAGATGCTTTCGCTGCTGGGGGGACTGGGGCTTTTGCTGGGAGCCTGCGGCAGCGGCGAGTATGCCGACAACCCCACCCCGGACAGCTCGAACGGTCCATTTCTGGCCGAACCGCTCACCCGACACCCCACCAACATGCCCCTAACCCTTTTGAGCCGTTATGTGGTGGTCAGTGAAAACAACGGGCGCTTAACCGCCAGCTACGGTGGCTTGCGTTACTGGCCACGACAGGCCGATCAAAACCGCAACCCCAACAACCCCAGCCAAGCCTCTGGACCCCGCTTCCCGGACTATGCCGGCTGGGACATTTTGGATACCCCAGGCTCGAGCACGACCCGTGCCGACTGGCTGCGCCTGACCCTGACCCGCGAGGCCACCGTGGTGGTGGCCTGGGAGAACTCTGCGCTGTGGCTTTCGGGCTGGCGCCGGGGCGAGACCATCGCGCGCGACGGCAAAAAGTTCAACACCTTCACCCGCACTTTCCGGGCCGGCGAGATTAGCCTGGGGTCCCCCGAAGGCAGAGGCGAGTACTGGGTGCTCCTGGCTGAGGGTAACGGGCAGCCTTCGGCCGAGCCCGGTCTGCCTGACGGTATTACCGAGCGGCCGGTACCCAACACCACCTGCCCCTCCTGGCTGGATAACCTCTGGCTGGCTAAAGGCCCCGATGGCCGCAACTATCCGAGTTGGCATCCCCAGATTGACCCGGTCTACTGGTGCTACTACCGCCACGACCACAACTCCGACCCCGGCCTGATTGGCTACCGGGCCCCCTTCCTCTACACTGCCCAGTACACCCACAACCAGCCCGAGCGGGCCGAGGGCTTTAAGGGCTTTACCATCCGCGACGGCGACACTGGCTGGTATATCAACATCCACTCCGAAACCAGCACCGACCAGCGTGTTTGTGCCCGCTTCCACACCGTGGTGGTGGTAGCGGCCCGCTGGCGCACCGGCGAAAAACTAGCCGAACTCCACTACAAGGGCGATTTTGGGGCCTCGAGGCAGAACCAGGGTGACAACCCCTTCTTTACCAACAACTGCACCAACCCCCGAACCGGCCAGCAGGTAAACCAGGAACAAATAGGACAGCAGTTGCAAAACAGCACCCGCGCCTCCAAGCGTATCCGCATCGCTTCGAACAACAGCGGTTACGAGCAGTGGGACGGTGGCCTGGTCAAGGCGCTGGGGATGGAATTTAGCGGCCCTGGCATGGGCATCGACATCCAGAACCCCGCTACCGCCTGCAATAGCTTGAACTGCACCGACCTGATCACCAACAACGCCTCCAGCACCCGGCGCACCCTGCAGATCATGAACCTGCGGCTGCGCTACAAACCCGAGCTCGACCCCGACGGGGATGGCTACTTCGAGACCAACCTCTACGGCGATGGCCCCTACATCCCGGGCGACCGTAGCTCCGGCACCGCCCCCCTCAAGCAGTACATCAAACCCGGCACCGACCTCCGCCTGGACGGCTTCTTCACCACCGAGGATGCCTGGCGTGGGCTGTATGTGCGCGGGGGTCACACCCAGGACGTGGAGCTCGAGGGAGCACTGGGCACCATTAACTAGCTGGCCTGTTTCAAAGCCGGTGAGCCCATGACCGCTCACCGGCTTTGAGCGAATGGGTATTTTGCTGCGGCATTATGGCATAGTCCACTGAATCGTTACGCTGCGTTGAGACTGGTTGCTGCAGCTATTGCTGGTACAGGCGACACCGTAGATATAGAAAAACGGCTTCGTCTCCATGGGGTCTACGCTCCGGTCGGTCACGGTAAATTCGACGGCCTGGGTGCTCGAGCTGCCCCGGGACACGCTCTGCTCCATGGGGGTGACCTCGAGGCCGGCGGTGTTGCTCTGATACCGCAAGGCCACACGGGCAATGCTGCTGCTGATGAAAGTCACCCGCACCGTTAGGGTGGCCCTACCCCTCCTGGGCAGGCTGAAGGGGTCTGCACTAAGGGTAAAGGTCTCGGCAGGCGGTTGGGCTGGAGGCAGCGGAGTACCTGGGGGTCGCATGATGCCCTGACCACCGCAGGCAGCCAGGAGCGGAAGCCAAAATATCAGGCTCAAGGTGGAGGGGCGCACGAACCGCAGTGTAGGGACTGGGCACGGAGGGAAGTCTTAAGGCTGGCTAATGAAATCTTTAGGTAACATGGGTCGAGCGGGTCTGTGTTCTAATAGCAAATCCCCATACAATAACCACTATGCGCAAACGTCTGGCGGTCTTGCTGCTCCTCTGGAGCCTGACGGCTTCCGCGCAAAGCTCCAAGCCCTTTGCCGGGGCCAGCCTAGTATTTCAATGGGTAGAGGGCACCCCGCTGACCAGCCTGATGTTGCAGGCCGGAAGCTACAACTTTGGCGGCGGCTTAGGGGCTAGGGCCAGTCTAGGTATAGGTGTAAGCCCGAACTTCCTCGAGCTGGGGGCAGACCTGCTGTTCCCGTTTGGAACGGGTCGTCTGCTGCCGTATGGAGGATTTGGAGGCAACTGGGTGGGTTTGGGAGGGTTGAACTTTTTTGGGATTCGGGGTCTAGCTGGAGTCAACTACAGCACCGCCAGTGACGCAGGCTTATTTGCTGAAGCGGTTCCGACCCTGTATTTGGCCAGCGATGCCACCGGCATTTACGGCTCGGCTTTCGGAATCCAGATTCGGTTCGGGGTCAACTATCTGTTTTAGAAGGCTCTCACAAACCAGCAGTCCGTTTGTTTCAGATAAAGAAAGTCCAGAGTGGTTCCCATGAATAGGGATACACCCGACGGCGTTTTTCGCTGTGCGCCCGAGAGTGTGAACTGCAAGAAGGGATCAGAATGCCTACCAGAACAACCCAGGGTGTCCACACGTTGCTTGCAGGGGGTTTCCGCCACTGTTGCTGGAACCACACCAGGATAAGAAAAAAGGGGCTTAGTCTATAGTCACATGGACACCCGCCGCGCTTTGTTGCAAAGTGCTCGCAAAGCGTTCGCCGAGCGGGGGTATGCCGCAACCAGCCTGGAGGACCTGGCCGGTACCCTGGGCCTGACCAAAGCAGCGGTCTACCATCACTTTGCATCCAAACGGGCCCTGCTCGAGGCCCTGCTCGCGGAAGGCGCCCAGGAAACTCAGCGGGCGCTTTCACGTCCGGGCACCCTGCACCAACGCCTAACGGCCTTGGCCCTGGCGTACCGTGGTCAAGTAGAGCCGCTCACCGCGCTCATGACCGCTCAGTCGAGCCGCCGAGGCGGCGATCGGGAAGCGACGCTTCTGGCCCGAGAAGCCATGAACCGGGGTATCGAGCAGCTCGCGGAGGTTCTGGAAGAAGTTTCACCTGGACATGGTCGAACGTTGGCGGTAGTCTTTGCTTCGATTGTGCACGGGGCCTACATGACTGCCCAGCACATGCCGGGTTATTCAGCAGAGCTGCTGTTACAAGAGGGGATCGACTTGTTTGTGCGGGGTTTGCCCCAACAAAATAGCGGCAACAGCAGACCCTCTGGCCATGAAAATATCGAGCGTTCTGGAGGCAGTTAAGCATACGCTGAAGGCCCCGAAATATGCATTTCCAGTGCAAATCCCACTATTCCCAAGACCGCGTTCCCGTAACACATTCGGTTAGTTCGTCGCATCTGGTGACGAAACAACACGACCAAAAATATCCGCGCAGCGGAGGGCGGTACCGATTTAGCATTTACGGGAGCACGGTACCGATTTTTCGCATCACGGGAACGCGGTACCACCCCTTGGAAAGGAGTTGTTTTCTTCGCCGACCGATAGGGAGATGCGGGTTTCGCCGACCGTAAGGAGGGTTGGGATGGGCTTTAGGATTCCGGTTGCGCCGCGCGCGGCGCAATCCAGCCTCTGAAGGCTTTGATTTTGGAAGATTATCTTTTTGAACCCGGTACCGGGTAATCGCCTGGTGTTTTTGGCGCACTTTCCTGGAGCGTTCTACAATGGCATCGAATGAGACCCGAATACGATTTCGTCATCGTGGGGGCAGGGTCGGCGGGGTGTGTGCTGGCCAACCGGCTTAGCGCCCGGCGCGACCTCAAGGTACTGCTGCTCGAGGCTGGCCAGCCCGAGCAGGGCCTCTACCACAAAGCCCCCGCTGCCTTTCCTAGGCTCTTCAAAAGCAGCGCCGACTGGGCTTTTTACACCGAGCCCCAGCCAGCCCTAATGGAGCGCCGGCTCTACTGGCCGCGGGGCAGGGGTCTGGGAGGCAGCAGCCTCATCAACGCCATGATTGTGATCCGGGGCAACCCCCTCGACTACAACGAATGGCACCAGCCCGGCTGGTCGTATGCCGAGGTGCTCCCCTACTTCAAGCGCCTCGAGACTCATCCCCTGGGCCCCTCGGACTACCACGGCGACCGCGGCCCTTTGCATGTGGAGGTGCGCAAGTACACCAACCCGCTCTCCCATGCCTTCGTCGAGGCAGGGGTGCAGGGTGGCCTCGAGCGCAACGACGACTTCAACGGGGCCAAGCAAGAAGGGGTGGGCCTCTTCCATGTAAACCAGAAAAACGGAGCCCGGCACAGTGCGGCCTCGGCCTACCTGCGGCCCGCTCTACCGCGACCCAACCTGGATGTACAAACCGGGGCCAGGGCCCACCGCATCCTCTTCGAAAAGCAGACTGCGGTCGGGGTGGAGTATGCCCACCAGGGCCAGATCTGGCGGGTGCGGGCCAGTCGGGCGGTGATTGTCTCGAGCGGCGCGGTTCAGTCGCCCCAGCTCCTGATGCTCTCAGGCCTGGGTCCTGCCGATTCGCTACGGCAACACCAGATTGAAGTCCGACAAGACCTTCCGGTAGGGCAAAACCTGTGGGATCACCTGGCCCTGCCGGTCATCTGGCACTGCAAGGCCGCCATCAGCCTGGACAAGGCCGAGACCCTGGCCAACATCGCCCGCTACCTGTTCACCCAGCGCGGACCCTTTGTGAGCAATGTGGCCGAGGCCGGGGCCTTTTTGCGCGTCCTGCCCGGCGCACCCGCACCGGACTTGCAGTTCCACTTTGGGCCAGCCTTCTTTAGCAACCATGGCTTCGACCGCGAGGAGGGTCACTTCTTCACCATCGGCCCCACCCTGATTGCCCCGCGAAGCCGGGGGTTCATCGCCCTCAGCAGCCCCGACCCCGAGGCTGCCCCCCTGATCCAGCCTCGCTACCTGAGCGAGCCTGCCGACCTCGAGGTGCTGCGGGCCGGGGTGGAGCGGGCCCGCGAAATTGCTGAGCAGAAAGCCTTTGACCCCTACCGTGGCCAACCCCACGCCCGACAGGCCGGCTTGAGCGACAAGGCCGAGCTAAACCGCTATGTGCGACAGTACGCCCAGACCCTATACCACCCCGCCGGCACCTGTAGCATGGGGCAGGTGGTGGACGAACATCTAAAGGTGTTCGGCTGCGAGAACCTGTATGTGGTGGATGCCTCGGTCATGCCGGGAGTGGTGCGCGGCAACACCCACATCCCCACCCTGATGGTGGCCGAAAAAGCCGCCGACCTGCTTCTGGGGGTTCAGGCAACTGGGGTCTAAGCGCGCCCACGATAGAAATGTACGGTTTGGGTTTGGAGCAATTCGTATAAGGGGGTTGCAATGTCGCGGCTCAAGACCTAGCTCTTGATCGCAAGGTAGATTTTGAAGGTGGACATACCTAGCGCCGCCTGTTGAGTCTGCTCCCAGTGGGCGGGCCTGCTTGGCCGCCAGGAGCGGTATACAAAACCCCACCGCTTCGGCTAGACTGACAGGGTTGCCCACCAGCGGCAATACCCCCGGAGAAAAAATGGAACTCAGAAATATCGCCATTATTGCGCACGTAGACCACGGCAAAACCACCCTGGTCGACGCCATGCTCAAGCAGGCCAAAGCCCTCTCGCGCCACGACGAGGGCAGCGAGCGCATTATGGACTCCAACGATTTAGAGCGCGAGCGCGGCATCACCATCCTGGCCAAGAATACCGCGGTGGAATGGAAGGGCGTGAAGATCAACATCGTGGACACCCCCGGCCACGCCGACTTCGGCGGCGAGGTGGAGCGGGCCTTGAGCATGGTGGACGGGGTATTGCTGCTGGTAGATGCCGCTGAAGGCCCCATGCCCCAGACCCGCTTTGTGCTCAAAAAAGCCATCGAGGCCGGCCTCAAGCCCATCGTGGTTATCAACAAGGTGGACAAAAAAGACGCCCGGCCCGACGAGGTGCTCAACGAAACCTTCGACCTGATGGCCGAGCTGGGCGCGAGCGAGGAACAGCTCGACTTCCCTTACCTCTACGCCATTGGCCGCGAGGGGCGGGCCTGGTTAAAGGAGCCCAGGGACGACCTGAGCGAGCTGTTCGAGACCATTCTGAGCCACATCCCCGCTCCCCAGGTGGCCGAGGGGCCTTTCCAGCTGCGGGTGGCCAACCTGGACTACTCCAGCTTTCTGGGTAAGATTGCCCTGGGCAAGGTACACCGCGGCACGGTGCGCAAGAACCAGTTCGTAACCGTAGTGGGCGAACACGGCCAGCGGGAGCTTAAGGTGGTGGCCCTCTTCACCCACCGGGGCTTAGAGCGCCTCGAGGTCGACCAGGCCATCCCTGGCGACATCCTAGCCATTGCCGGGATGGAGGGGGTGGAAATTGGCGATACCATCGCGGCCAAGGAGGCCCCCGAGGCCCTGCCCCGCCTGGCGGTGGACGAACCTACCGTTAGCATCACCATCACCCCCAACACCTCCCCCTTTGCCGGCAAAGAGGGCAAGTACGTGACCAGCCGGCAGATACGCGAGCGGCTGTTGAAGGAACTCGAGACCAACGTGGCCCTGCGGGTGATCGAGGTCACCCCCGACACCTTCGAGCTGCACGGGCGCGGCGAGCTGCACCTGTCGGTACTCCTCGAGACCATGCGCCGCGAGGGGTTTGAGGTTTCGGTAGGCCAGCCCAGCGTGCTTTTCAAGGAGGTGGAGGGCCGGATTCAAGAACCTTACGAGTACTTAGTGCTGGACGTGCCCGAGGCCAAATTTGGCCCGGTGATGGAAGTCCTAGGCCGCCGCAAGGCCCAGATGGTGCACATGGAGCAAGACCAGGGCCGCATCCGGGCCGAGTTTACCGTGCCTGCTCGGGCTTTGTTTGGCTTTCGTACCCTGTTCCTCACCCTCACCGCCGGCGAGGGGGTGATGAGCCACAGCTTCCACGCCTACGGGCCGCATGTGGGCAGCCTGGAGACCCGCACCACGGGCTCAGCGGTCGCTGTGGAGGCAGGCGTAGCCTACGCCTACAGCCTCTACCGCCTGCAAGAGCGCATCCACTTTTTCATCGAGCCTGGCACCGAGGTCTATGTGGGCATGATCGTGGGCGAGCACGTGCGGGAAAACGACCTGAACGTGAACGTCAACATCAACAAAAAGCTCACCAACATCCGGGCCGCCGGCTCCGACGAGAACATCCGGCTCATTCCCCCGCGCCGCTTCACCCTCGAGGAGGCCCTGGAGTTCCTGGCCCCCGACGAGCTGCTGGAGATTACCCCGCAGAGCCTGCGCCTGCGCAAACGGGTGCTCGACCCCAGCCAGCGCAAGCGGGCTGAAGCCGTGTAAAAGCTCGGTTGGTTCGTCATCGAACGGTGGGTATGCCCCGACGTTGCGGAGGGTGGTGTGTACACTACGACTTACGCCGCGCGCTCAGCAATCAAGCTTTTGTACTGGGTTTGGATGTTTGTCCTTACAAATCCTCGAGCACTCCTCGTCCCTCCCTGGGGTCGGCAAGAATACGACTCCCTTCCAAGGGGCGGTATCGCGTTCCATTGATGTAATGCAGCGGTACTGACCTCCGCTACGCGGATAACTTCGGTCGGCCGCCTCTGCGCGGCGTGGTCGAGGCGAGACACCATTCGGTGACGAACTGACCGAATCTGGTATCAGGGCGCAAAGTCCTCCGGCTCTGGTAGGTCGAGTGCAATTGCCAGTGCGCGGTTTAGCTCAGCTATTTTATCCGGAGATAATCGGCCAACGTAATGGGTCAGGCGGCTTTTTTCGATGCGGGTCAGGTCATCACAGTGAATGCTGCTGGGGTGCTTTAGACCCTCCGGGATTCCTACCTGAACCTGGGTGCTGATGCCGTGGTAGCGCGAAAAAATAGGGGCACAAACCACGGTGGAATGGGGGCTGTCCACCAGATACTGGCGGCTCACGAAGACATAGACCCGGTGTCTTTTGGGGTCGTCGAGGTTCTTGGTCTCGATGCGGTACAACTCGCCGCGCTTCGTGGCTCGGTCTGATCCACGAGCGACTCGAGGGCTTGCCGGTTGAGCTCATTGGCGTATTTGGCGTACAACGCCGCATCATGAGCCTCTCGCTCTCGTTTGCGCTGTTCAGACAGTTCCCTACCCACCAGGTTTTCGATCAACTCCGAACGGTTGGGGTGCCGCTTGTCGATAGCAGCGAGCACTTCTTCCGATAGTGTGATAGAAGTCTTGACTTTTATACTACCATAATACCACCTAAAGGCCTATTATGCCGTGGGGCGCACGCAAAATGAACCCGGTAGGTTGTTCGTTAGAAACCATTCTAGCCGCAGCGATTGAACCGCCCCAGCGCGGCCCGGCCCTCGGGGGTTCCACCTGGAACTTCCAGGCCGCCGAGCGAGATCATGTAGTAGCCCGCCGCGTTACCAGCCTCTACCACCACGTAGTAGGTTCCACCCGACAGTCGCTCCTGAACCTCCGGCCCCTTGCGGGCCACCAGGCCGTGGCCCCGGTAGTCGCGCCAGCCCCCTTCAAACACCCTGGCCCCCAGGCCCTCGGGAATGGCGAAAGGTGGGCGTTGGTTTCCCTGGACACCCGGCCCCACCAGCCAGATCCGGGGCTGGTAGGCCGCAGGACAGGCGGCCCCCACCAAGAGCCCCAAGTCCAGCACGAAGCCCGCCGCCAGCTCGAAAATATAGAAACCCAACTGGCCCGCGCCGAGTTGGCCCGTGACCACCTTCGAGACCGTTGGCTCCAAAACCCTGTAAGCCTGCTGCAAGGTGGGTGAACCAGGGTTCCAGAAGGGTTGGTGGGCGAACCCCACCGCGCTGAGCACGATGACTAGGCTGGTCAACAGCTTTTTCATGGGCTTCAGTGTGTGCGAAATGAGCGTGAACGAGTGTGCCGGGGAATTATCTTCTAATTTCTGAGCCCTGCTTCCTTTGCCCCGATCCTTCTCATACCTTGAGCTTTGCGCTGGTAGCCTTTAGCCTGTTGCCGATATGCAGTCGGACACCACCGCACGGCTCCTCATTACCTGCCCCGACCGGCCCGGCATTGTGGCAGCGGTCTCGAATTTCCTCTTCAACCACGGGGCCAACATTACCGCGCTCGACCAGCACTCCACAGACCCCGAAGGGGGGCTGTTCTTCATGCGGCTGGAGTTTCAGACCCCCCACCTCGATGTGTCGCGGGAAATTCTGGAAAAGGCCTTTGCCGAGCGGGTGGCGGCCCGCTTCGAGATGGACTGGCGCATCGCCTATGCCGCCGACCTCAAAAAGGTCGCTATTTTGGTTTCCAAGTACGACCACGCCCTGCTCGAGCTCTTGTGGCGCCACGCCAACCGCGAACTACCCGGCCAGGTCACCCAGGTTATCTCCAATCACGAAGACCTGCGACCCGAGGCCGAGCGCTTTGGCCTGCCCTACCACCATGTACCGGTTCACAAGGAGCACAAGGAGGAGGCCGAGGCCCGGATGCTCGAGCTCTTGCAGGGCAGCGACCTGGTGGTTCTGGCCCGTTACATGCAGATTCTGAGCCCTGAGTTTGTAGCCCACTACCCCAGCCGCATCATCAACATCCACCACTCGTTCCTGCCAGCCTTCGTGGGGGCCAACCCCTACAAACAGGCCTATACGCGCGGTGTTAAAATTATCGGCGCGACGGCCCACTACGTGACCGAGGAGCTCGACCAGGGACCCATCATCGAACAGGATGTGGCCCGGGTCTCGCACCGGCACGACGTAACCGACCTGGTGCGCTTGGGGCGCGACCTCGAGCGCAACGTGCTGGCCCGAGCGGTGCAGTGGCACCTTGAGGACCGCATCATCGTCTACGGCAACAAGACGGTGGTATTTTCCTGACACTACTCTCATAATCCGCCTTCACACCGTCTTCACCGTGATTGGTTACCCTAGATGAAGGAGGTTTTTAAGATGTCTATGAGAAATGCGTCTTTAGCCCTGGGTGTTCTGCTGGTTGTGGGTGGGGGGGTGGCCTGGTTGAACCTGAGCAAAAGCCAGCCCCAGACCGCAAGCGAACCCCAGGTGCAGGCCCAGGCGCAGACCTTTGACCAGAACCGGGCCTTTCTGGAAAACGAGCGCAACACCATCGACATCGTGCAGCGCACCGGGGACGGGGTGGTGTTCGTGGCGGTACGCAGCGCACCGCAAATGGGCCGCGACCTGGGCTTTTTTGCACCCTTCTTGCAACCCCAGCCCCAGGAGGGCACAGGATCGGGCTTCGTGCTCGACCAGGAGGGCCTGATCCTGACCAACTACCACGTGATCGAGGGAGCCGACCAGATTACGGTGCGCTTCCACAACGACCCCAGGAGCTACCCGGCGCGGGTGATTGGCCGGGCCGAGCCGCTGGACATGGCCCTGATTCGGGTACAGGCCCCGCGCGAGAAGCTTAAGCCCATGCGCCTGGCCGACTCCGACCAGGTACGGGTGGGGCAGAAGGCCATCGCGATGGGCAACCCTTTTGGGCTGGAATTCACCGTAACCGAAGGCATCGTCTCGGCCATCCGGCGCAACCCCAACGACGGCAGTGCCAGCGGCAAGGGGGCTTTCGTGCCCACCGTGATCCAGACCGACGCGGCCATCAACCCCGGTAACTCCGGAGGGCCCCTGCTCAACTCGAGGGGCGAGGTGATCGGCATCAATACCTTCATCTATAGCACTACTGGCGCCTTTGGTGGGCAGGCCCAGTCGGCCGGAATTGGCTTTGCCATCCCCATCAATCTGGCCAAGCAGTACCTCGCCGACCTCAAAGCCGGTAAGGACATCACTGCGGAGGAGATCATCCGCTCGAGGCCACGCCTGGGGGTCACGCTCTCGGTGCTCTCCATGGGCGAGTACCCGGAGAACATCCGCCGCCAGAACCGCCTGCCCGAGTCGGGCCTGATGATTCAGCAGGTTGAGCGCGGCGGGCCTGCCGAGCGGGCGGGCCTTCGGGCCGCCACCCGCACAGTACAGCTCCAGCTACGCACCGGCCAGATGATCGAACTCGGCATCAACGGCGATATCCTGCTCGAGGCCGACGGTAACCCCATTAACAACATCAACGACCTGCGGGCGGTGCTGCTCTCCAAAAAGCAGGGCGAGGCGGTGAACCTCAAGGTCTGGCGCGACGGTCAGACCCGCGAGGTGCGGGTGGTGCCGCAGGTGATCCGCTAGGCAGGCCCCGTCGTGGGTGAACCGCCCAGCGGGGTCCAGCCACAGACCCTCCCGCGTGTGGGAGGGTTTTGTGTGGGCCTGTCCAGTACCACACTGGCTTCATCTGGGTTGCCTATACTGGGCCCAATGTGGCGTCTTTGGGCATTGGTTTTGCTGCTAGGCTCGTCGGCGCTGACCCAGTTCGACCCCACCCGGCGCTGGTTCACCATCCGCAGCGAGCATTTTGATATTCACTACCATGCTGGCCTCGAGCGGGTGGCCAGCGAGGCTGCTATCCATGCCGAGAATGCCTACCGGCTGCTCAAAGCCGACTTTGAGGAGCCGCCGGGGCGTATCAGCATCGTGCTTGCGGATGTGGGCGATACCCTCAACGGTTTTGCCAACCCCACCAACAACGT
>Ga0209721_1000670_pt1 | contig 29020 bp, 23 predicted proteins | sample TshhotsprinmetaG_FD_184139 | JGI IMG/M metagenome (GOLD analysis project Ga0209721, IMG submission 184139) | Hot spring microbial communities from South Africa to study Microbial Dark Matter (Phase II) - Tshipise hot spring metaG (SPAdes)... | ecosystem: Environmental > Aquatic > Thermal springs...
CGCCCATCGCCTGAAGCACGTTGGCTTCGCCCAAACGGTCGCCCACGGCGCGGTACAAGCCCAGGGCCTGGCGGTAGTGTTCCAGCGCGGCCTCCCGATCGGCGCGGAACTGGAGCACGTCGCCCATCGCCTGAAGCACGTTGGCTTGAGCTTGCCGGTCCGAAATGCCCAGCGCCAGGGCTTTCTCTGCCAGCCGGCCCCAGTCGTCATACAGGTTCAAGATCACAAACCAGTTGCGGGCTGCCTGGATCAGCCGCGCCAGGCGTTCGCCGTCGTTTTGTTCGCCGGCCCACGCTGCGGCTCGGCGCAGGTTCTCGATCTCGTCGGCCACATGGGGGGCGGTGCTGCGATCAGAAGTGTAATGCTCCTGGAACAACCTTTCTAACCAGTCAGCCAGGCGAGCGTAAGCCTGCTCGGCGCCGCCGCTCTCCAATTTTTGAGCCGCATACTCATCCAGCAGGTCGTGCAAGCGGTAGCGCTCCTGCGCGCCCGGCAGCGGCTTGACCAAGGAGAGGTTGATGAAGCGCGAGAGGGTCTGGCGCGCCTCGGTCAGGTCCACGCTCCAGACGAAGGCGGCAGCCTCAGGCGCAAAACCGGTCGGGTGGAAGACCGCCAGGGCGCGGAAGCGGGCGCGGTCGGCTTCGTTCAGGTCCAGGTAACTGAGGTCGAAGACGCGTTCCATGTCCCAGCGGGCGTCGCCGTCCATCTTCAGTTCGGGGAAGCGCTTGTTGACCATCTCGACGTAGCGGGCGATCGGCCGCTCGAGGCCCTGCAGCTGGCGGATGCGGCGGGCGGCGATCTCCAGCGCCAGCGGGTTGTAGGCGCAGCGGGCGGCCAGCTGGGCGGCGGCGCGCTCGGCGGCCACGGCCTGCGGCCCCAGCACGGCGCTCAGCAGCGCTTCGGCCTGTTCCGGCGTCATGCGGTCCAGTTCGAAGGTGCGCTGCACGCCGCCGATCTGCTGCATGCGGCTGGTGATCAGCGCCGCACAGGGTTTGGGCGGCAGGAAGTCGTGCAGGCCGTCCAGCGCTTTGCGGCGCAGGTCGTCGAAGACCAGCAGGTAACGGCAGCCGCGCAGGCGGGAATGCAAGGCGTTCTTCTGCTGCTCGTAGGAGGAAGCGGGCGGCAGTTGCACGCCCAGCCTGGTGAGCATTTCGGCCACCACCTGTTCGGCGGTCTTGTCGCCCACGTCCACCCACAGCACGCCCTCGAATTGATCCTTCAGGTCTTCGGCGGCGTGTTTGGCCAGTTCGGTCTTGCCCAGCCCGCCGGGGGCGTGCAGGCCCACGATGGCCCCGGCTCCGCCTCCGCTGCGCAGGAAGGCGCGCACCTCGTCTTCGATGTCGCCGCGAGGGATGTAGGAGACAGCCCGGTAGGGCGGGATGTAGCCGATGGTGTCGGCAGGCGGGCGCGGCCCTTCGGGGGGCAGGTGGATGTGCTGCTCTTTGACCACCGTCTTTGCCTGAATGATGTCCCCTTTGCCGCTGTGGGCCGGCGAGTAGTCTCCGCTTGTTCTGGCCTCACCCGCGGCGGGCTTGGCGGGCGGCTTTTGCAGGTCGGCGGCGGTCTTCAGGTAGTCGAACAGCGCCTTGAGGAAGACCAGTACGCCGGGCGCCGCCGCGCCGAGCAGCAGCCAGAAGCCGCCAGGCCGCTCTTGCCAGCCCGGAATGAAGAACCAGCTCAGCAAGACGACCGCCAGCCAGAGCAGGGCAAAGAGCATTAAGGGTTTGGCTGCTCGGTGCATGGGCGTCTCCCTCGTCTAGCGATCCCAGGACTACCGCACTGCTAGTATACCTTAAAAATAGGCCAAATTGGTTTGGCAGGTCGGGAGGTCTTCCCTAGCCGATCGGCCGTCTTCCTAGGCGCTCAGCCAGCCGCGCATGAAACGTGCTGCCAGGTCGTCCAAGCGTTCGACGGCATAGCCCCCTTCGGTGACGATGAGGGTGGGCAGGGTCAAGCCGGCGATGCGCCAAGCCAGCTCTTCGAAGAACTCGGCTGGGAGGGCGAAGGTAGTCAGCGGGTCGCCTTGGTAAATGTCGAAACCTAGCGAGAGGGTTAGAAAGCCCGGCCGAAAATCGGCGATGAGCTGCAGGGCTTGTTCTAGGGCTTGGCGATAGGTCGAGAGGCCGGCGCCGTGGGGCAGGGGAAAGTTGCGGTTGTAGCCGCGGCCAGGGCCGGCGCCGATCTCGTCCGGCCATCCGCTGAAATAGGGATAGGCTTGGGCCGGGTCGGCGTGGATCGAGACGTAGAGCACTTGGTCTGAAGTATAGAAGATCTCCTGGGTCCCGTTTCCGTGGTGATAGTCCACGTCCAGGATGGCCACCTTTCCCTTTTGGGTCAGATACTGAGCGGCGATGGCTGCGTGGTTGAGGTAGCAAAAGCCGCCGCACTTGGCGCGCAGAGCGTGATGCCCCGGCGGGCGGCACACCGCTAGCGCAACCGGCGCGCCTTCTCGCACCCGATCGGCTGCCGTCAGAGCGCAGTCGGCGGCCAGGCGGGCCGCCGGCCATACCTGCGGGGTGATCGGCGCATAGGTGTCGAAGCTGTAGTAGCCGGCGTCGGCCATCACTGAGCCATGACGGGCCGGCCACAAGGACGTGAAGGGGAAGGTGCCCGGGAAAAGCACCGCGGCCGGCAGGCCATCGGTTTCGGGATCGACCATCGGGCGCTGGTTGGCGGTCTGCAAGAAATCCAGGTAATCGGCATCGTGCACAGCCTGGATATGCTCCAACGGATAGGAACGCGGCTCGAGCAGGGCGACCTGCTCGAACGAGCGCAGGCCGGCGATCAGGCGGCGAGTCCGCTCCGGGACCTCGGGATGGGGCTTCGGGACCCCGAAATCAATCTGCGCCGGGGGATGAAAGTCTTCCAGAGCCGGCGAATACACGATAGGTATCTCGTTCATGAAGAGGATCAACCGATTGGAGATCGCATTGCAAATTCTCTCTAGAGCATGGAGCGCATGCCACTTGGTAATCCGCCCGGGCCTGCCAGAGTTATTGCGCGCCTACCGAGTTCATGGCTAGTTCGATGTAATCTCGGGTAACCGTGCGTTGATCGCCGGCCCCCAGCAGGGTGAGCAGCTCGCTCACCAAGGTGGCTTTTCGTTCGGCGTCGCTGCGGCTCCAGGTGCGGGATTTGATCTCGAGGAACGAACCGAGCGGGGGGGTTTGCACTTCGTCTAGGTTGACGAAGAATTCAGTGTCTTTGTAGCGGATCAGCCAGCGCAGGCGATCCTTGCTCAACTCCATCTCGCGGGCCGGCTTGAAGTATTCACGGTAGAAACGGAGCGTATAGGCCGCCGGCGCCAGGTAGCGACTGCGGGAGAGCAGAACTTCGTTGGCGAATTCTCCCTCGCGCTTTTGGCCGATCAGGGTCAGGCGCGCTCGGATGTTGAGGATGTTCCCTTGCTCGTCGAGCAGTTCGTCCTCCCGATAGCGAATGCGGCCTTGGGCGGGGTCGCTGAAGAAGAAATAGGTATCGTGCTGATGGTAGTGGCGCAGGCGCACGATTTCGATCTCGGAGCGCTGCAGGTTGGCCTTGATCTTGGCTAGGTCGTCAATCTGGACTTTGAGCTGCACCTCGAACGACTCTTCTTCCATTGAACCACCCAGAGCGATCAGTTTGGAGAGCACCGAGCGTTCGCGGGCGGCCAGGAACGCGTCGATCTTCTCGGCGACGGTTTTGGCCTGGCGGATCAACGCGGCTTCGTCTACGGTGAGCAGGACGCGATCGCGCATCAGCCACTTGCCGTTGACCATCAGGTCGGTGACATCGGTGGATTTGGCCGCATAGACAATCTGGGCGTAGGGACCGTGGGGATCACGGCGGAAGCGCGGTGAATTGTGGAGTGGGTTGAGGTCCACTACAATCAGGTCGGCACGGCGGCCTGGGGTGAGCGAGCCCGTTAGGCGTCCGATGTGAAGCGCTTGGGCGCCGAGGCGGGTGGCCATGGTCAGGGCCACATGGGCCGGCACGGCAGTCGGGTCATTGCTGTAGGCTTTCGCAATCAACGAGACCAGGCGCATCTCTTCGAACATGTCCAGGTCGTTGTTGGAGGCGGGGCCGTCGGTGCCGATCCCCACGTTCAGGCCGGCCTCGAGCATCTTGGCAACCGGCGCAAAGCCAGAAGCCAGTTTTAGGTTGGACGAAGGGTTGTGGCTGACGCCGGCCCCGTGGTTTTTCAAGGTGCGGATCTCGCCAAAATCCACATGTACGCAGTGGGCTGCGATCACTTTGGCCTCGAAGAGGCCTTGTTTCTTGACGTAAGGGATGACCGGCATGCCGCTCTCTTTGCGCATGTTTTCGACTTCCAGGGCGGTTTCGGCCAGGTGAATGTGCAGAGGAACATCGAACTCTTTGGCCAATTCTGTGGCTTGTCGCAAGATTTCGGGGGTGGTGGTGTAGGGGGCATGAGGTGCGATGGCCGGCACGATCAGAGGATGCCCCTTCCAGCGTTGTATAAAATCGCGGGCGCGCTCTAGGGCGTCTTCGTAGGAGCTGGCGTCGGAGGTGGGGAATTTCAACACCGTTTGCCCACAGACTGCGCGCAGGCCAATCTCCGCCGTAGCCTGGGCGACTTCTTCCTCGAAAAAGTACATATCGTTAAACGTAGTAACGCCCGAGCGGATGAACTCTGCGCAGGCGATCTGAGTGCCCAGACGGACGAATTCCGGTGAGACAAATTCACGCTCCACCGGCCATATGTAGCCCAGCAACCAAACATCTAGCCGCAGATCATCGGCCAGCCCGCGCAGCAAGGTCATCGGGACGTGGGTATGGGCGTTGATCAGGCCGGGCATCAGCACTCTGCTTTGGCAGTCGAAGACTTCGCGAGCGTGGAATTCGACCTTGAGTTCCTGTTCTGGGCCAACGGCAACGATGGTGTCGCCACGAACGGCTAGCGCGCCCGGCTCGTATTGGGTGAGTTTTTCGTCCATGGTGAGAATGAGGGCATTGACGAAGAGAACATCCACAGATTGGGACATAAGGACTCCATGCGGGGTTTTGTAAAAGATCGATCGAGATGAAAGAAAGATTTCCCTATCCTACCACAAAAATGCTCTGCTTTGATTGGCTGCTTTACCGGGTGGATAAAAAGGGGATGTTTTCACACAGAGACACAAAGACACACCGACGTCCATGGCACAAGGGGCGTTTTTCCAGCTATCCTGCTCATGAGTTTATCGAACCTATAATTTAGCCACTCCGCTTTGCCGGCCCGGTCCGCGGTGATAGAATTGCATCGCTTGGATTGAGGCGATCACAAAGCTTGTTTGAGGTGAGCCATGTCGTCTCTGCTCTCATTCGTCCGTGTGCTGGATCTCTCGCGCGTCCTGGCGGGGCCATACTGCACCATGCTGCTGGGCGACTACGGCGCTGACGTGATCAAGGTGGAACTGCCCGGGCGCGGCGACGATACCCGACAGTGGGGCCCTCCTTGGGCGGGCGGCGAGAGCGCCTATTATCTGGCGGTCAATCGCAACAAGCGGAGCATCACCGTCAACCTCAAGCATCCTCAGGGACAGGAGATCATCCGACGCCTGGCGACCCGCTCGGATGTGTTGGTGGAGAATTTTGAAGTGGGGACTTTAGATCGCTTGGGATTGGGAATAGCGCATTTGCAGGCCCTCAATCCGCGCCTGATCGTGTGCAGCATTACTGGCTATGGGCAGGATGGTCCATATGCCGATCGACCGGGGTACGATTTCATCATCCAAGCAGACGGCGGGTTAATGTCCATCACCGGCGAGCCGCAAGGCCCGCCTCTCAAGGTGGGCGTGGCCATCGCCGACGTGATGGCCGGCATGTACGCCTGCACGGCCATCTTGGCGGCCCTGCATCATCGGGAGCAGACCGGCCATGGGCAATCTATCGACATCTCGCTTTTTGACAGTCAGTTGGCCTGGTTGATCAATGTGGCGCAGAACTATTTGGTGAGTGGTCAAGAGCCCAAACGATATGGCAACGCCCATCCGAATATCGTGCCCTATCAGGCCTTTGCTACCGCCGACGGATGGATAGCCATCGGGATCGGCAACGATGCCCAGTTTGCCCGCTTTTGCACCATCATCGAACGACCCGATCTAGCCCTCGACCCGCACTTTCTCACCAATCCGGCGCGGGTAAGCCATCGGCAGGAGTTGATCGCCCTGTTGTCTGAGATCTTTGTCCAACGCTCCACGGCGGAGTGGTTGCAAGAATTTGAACGGGCCGGCCTTCCCCACGCTCCCGTTCGTTCGATCTCCGAAGCGCTTGACCATCCCCAGGCGGTAGCGCGCAACATGGTGGTTGACGTGCCCCATCCCACGGCCGGCTCGATCAAGCTGGTGGCGCCGCCGGTCAAATTTTCGCTCACAGCGGCCCAAATCCGTCGACCGCCACCGCTCCTTGGCGAACATACCGAGGAAATCCTGCGTGAGATCGGCTACCGAGACGATCAGATTGCCGCCTTGCGGCAAGAGGGAGCCATCTAACGATCCAGGGGCCGGCGGCAGGCGCTGGAGGCGCAAACCGAGCTACTTTTCCCATTCCAAGAAGACCTTCAGGGCCTGGAGGTTTTTCTCAAAGTCGGTATCCTGGTGGTTGCTCAGCTCCACGTCAACCGCTGCTGCGCCCAGCGAGACGGCGTAATCGGGCAAGGTGCCGGTGTATACGCAACCGGTCTGGATGGGGGGAAAGGGATAGCCAGTGACCTCGGACAGCGCGCGGGCCAGCCGAATCGAAGCCCGATCCCATGGCTCGCCGCCCGGGAAGATGCCCAATGCAGCGCTGTGATAACTGATCAACGCCTCTACCGGATGGAGTTGCAAGAAATCCATCAGGGCCTGCGTTTCTGGCTCTGAGCCGGGGAACGCTCCGCCGCTCAACGTCAATTCGTTCCAACAACCCTTTCGCTCCCAGGTGGCGCGCCAGTTGACGGGGAAATTGCGGTTCAAATCCACGTTACGGGCGTTGGAACGAGCGTATTTGTCGCGGCCGCGGGCTTCGCCGTCGGGGTTCAGGCTGCGCAGGATGTATAGCGTCTTGTCAGGAGGGACCCAGTCCGGGTGGGCGTCTAGCCAGGCGATCAGCTCCTCGGCCAGGGCGATGGTGTTCCCTTCATAGCCGCCGTGAATGCCGGCCACGATCATGCGCTTCCGTTCGCCGTTGCCAAAGGTGTATACCTCGATCGGCCGGCCGGCAAACGAAAACCCGATCACAGTGCGTCGATCTGGCGCCAAGGGAGAGTGAGTCGGTGCTAGGGATGGCGTAACGCTAGAAGGCAAGAGCTGCACTGTGGTCGGCAGCGGGGTGACTGTGGCTGGCGGGGCGAACAGCAAGCGCGGTGCTGCTGGAGGCGGTGGATCAGCGATCGACTTGACCGCTGGCTTCGAGCTCAGGCGCAGCACGATGACCCCCATCAGGGCGGATAACCCCACTAGGTTCATGCCCCACATCAAAGCGATCAGCCACGAGCTTGGCCGGCGCCACATCATTCTAGTCCCTGGGCTACCCGCCGTAGCCAGTTTAGCGCAGCGTTGCCGGCCCAGCGTGGCGCATTGCGGGGCGGACCGCCGTACCCAACCTGGCGTGAACGCTCTCCTTCGGGCGTGATCAAGAACAAAGCGATCTGGGGATTGGAGTCGCTGCGCTGCAAAGCCACGCCCAGAGCGGCGCGCGCCCCGCTTCGTTCTCGGACCCGTCGCGTGTGTTCCGCCAACTCTTCGGGAGCCGCCTCCAGGGTTTCCACCCCGACCAGGTTGGGGGGAGGATCGACCGAGAGCACGCGCCGCAGCCGGCCTTCCGTGCCCGACTCCACCACCACCAGGTTCCAGCCCCGATTGGCGCAGGACTCTAAGGCTATCCGTTCCAGCGTCTCATGGTCTGTGCCGAACACCGCGTCGCCCAACCGTTCGCGGACGATCGCCTCCACGCCAGCAATCAAGCGGTCGGCCTCGGCTTCACTTTCAGCTTTGGCCGTGATCCGGATGTCTATCACGCCGGTGTGGGCTGCCAATCCCACCGTAGGATTGGCCAGCGTTTCCAGGTCGGCGATGCGCTCGTCGATCATCGCCTCGCTCATCCCTGACGTGTGGATCAAGCGCACCTTGATCATCTGGCGCAGGTCGAAGCGCCGCTGTAAATACGGAACCACCCCCTGCTGGAAGAGATATTCCATCTCCTGAGGCACGCCAGGCAGGGAAACAATGGTGCCGCTGCGCAAAGCACCCTGATCGCCTGGCGCCTGATACTCCACGATGAACCCCGGCGCCGTGCCGATCGGATTTTCAATCGCTATGGCGCCGCGCGGCACGAACGCCTGCCGCTTCTGATTCTCGGTGGGCGTGCGTCCGTACCGGGCGATGACGGTTTGAATCTGATCCCATAGTTCCGGGCGAAACTCGGTCTCCACGCCAAGGGCACGAGCGACCGCCTGGCGGGTTGGATCGTCCACGGTGGGGCCGAGCCCGCCGGTCGTCAGGACTAGATCGGCGCGATCCATCGCCTCGCGAATCGCCTGGGCGATGCGGGCGACGTTGTCACCGATGGTGAGCGTGCGAAACAGGTCAATCCCCAAACTGCGCAGGGCGCGAGCGAGAAAGCGCGTATTGGTGTCCACGATCTCGCCCAAGAGAATCTCAGTACCGATTGTGATGATTTCTGCAGTGGGCATATCAAGGGTAAATTGGAGTGAACTCTCCTCGACGTACTTGGTAAATGATCACATTCGGCAACGCACAATCTCCCAAGGGTGAGCAAGTGAGCACGCCGGTCACTCCTGAGAAGTTGCGCGTAGCGTAGAGCGCATTTCGCAAGGCCTGACGGTGTAGATAAATATCGCGGCCGGTGGTTCTAGAAGCCTTTGGGAACGCCTCAAACAACATCATTGTTGCATCGTAAGCATAGGGCGCAAAGGCAGCGATCGGCTTCTCGCCGTAACGCGCCTCGTATTTGGCGTAGAAACTCGGATCCACTTCCACCATAGCCGGCCCGGAGACGTACATCCCCTCAGCGGCCGCGCCGGCCTGGGACAAAAAGTCGCTGCTCAGCAAGCCATCGGAGCTGATCAGGGCCACATGGCTCAGGCCGGCTTGGGCGATCTGCCGGGTGATCGCCACCCCGTCTTGCAGGTACACCGGATAATACAGCGCCTCAGGACCAAACAGCTGAATGTGCTCCAGCGCGCCGATCGGATTGGTGCCGCTTTCCAGGAGATAGTCGGCCACGCAATTGCCGCCCATGGCTTCAAACACACTGCATGCCTCCTGGCTGAGTTCCGTGGGATAGGGCGTGCCGTCGTGGATGATGGCCATTTTTCGCAGCCCCAAAGCGCGGTACACAAACTCGGCCACCGTCCGCGCTTGGTTCTTATCGTTCTGAATGGTGCGCAGGAAGCCGGCCTGATGCGTGCTTTCAGCGGTGAGCGAGGCGGCGGTGCTCGAAGGCGAGATCAACACCAAGCCGGCCGGGCTCAGCACCTCGGCGGCGGCGATCGAGGCGCTGGAGCAGGTTGCGCCGATCACCCCGATGATCTTGGGATTCTGAGCCAACCGTTCAGCAGCCGCCCGACCGCCCTCGGCCGAACATTGATCGTCCTCTTGAATCAACTCGATCGGATGATTGAGCAACTTACCGCCTCGATCGGCGATCGCTAATTCCACCCCACGCAGCGCGTCCACCCCGTAGGGCGCAACCGGGCCGCTCAGCGTCAGAGCGACGGCGATCGTGATCGGCTCCCCGGATGAAATGCGCACACATCCCAAAGGATCGTTACACACCACAGGCGATCCGCAAGCGCTTACCAACCATCCTACAACGACCAGCCACCACAGAGCACGCTTCATCACCGCTTCTCCTAAATCACATTGTACTCTCGGATCAGCCGTCCCTCGTCAAAGCGCGCCAGGTCCAGCGCTGAGACGTCCACCGTACGAAACGCGCCGTCGAGGATCCACTCGGCCATCAACTTTCCTGCCACCGGCCCGTGCATAAACCCATGCCCCGAAAAGCCGGCCACCACCGAGAATCCCTCCACGGACGTAGGCCCGAGGATCGGGTGGGCGTCGGGCGTGACCTCATACAGGCCGGCCAGATGCGACACACGCCCCGCCCGCTCCAAGAGCGGCAGGCGAGCGATCGCCGCCTCCAAATTCACCAACTCAAACGCCTCATCCACGCTCTGGTCAAAGCCCGGTTTCTCGTTTGGGTTGGACATGCCGATCAACAACCCTTCGCCCTCCCGATGAAAGTACAGCGCTTGAGCGAAATCGATCACAAACGGAAAATCCGAAAGGATCTCCGGCAACGGCGTGGTAGTGAACCACTGCCTACGCAGAGGAACGATCGGGATCTGCACCCCGGCCATTTCTCCCACCAAACCGGCCCACGGCCCCGCAGCGTTGACCACGATGCGAGTCTCGATCACCCCGGCGCGGGTTTCCACCGCCCGAACGCGATCCCCGCTCACGCGGATCCCCGTCACCTCGGCGCCGGTGAAGGCGCGTGCTCCCAATCGTTGCGCAGCGCCGATATAGCCCATCACCACACTATTTGGATCAGCCAGGCCATCCTTGGCGTGAAACGTCCCCCCCAGCGCGTCGTCAAAACGCATCATCGGCAAGCGGGCGCGCACCTCGTCGCCGGTTAGCCATTCGGTCATCACCCCTAGGCGGTGCTGCAATTCAACGTTGCGCCGAAAAGTGGCTAGATCCTTCTCGTTGGTCGCTACCAGCAGATAGCCGCACTGGCGGTACATCACATCCTGCCCGATCTCTTCTTTAAAGCGTTCCAGCATCGGCAAGCTCTTCAGCGAGAGGCGGATGTTGATCTCGGTGGAGAACTGATAACGCACTCCGCCGGCGCAGCGGCCGGTGGCGCCGGTGCCGAACAAATCTTCTTTCTCAAGCAAGACGACGTTGCTCTGCCCGCGCGCTGCCAGATGATAGAGCGTGCTGGCGCCCATCACGCCGCCGCCGATGATCACAATGTCTGCTGTCTTCGGAAGCTCCATCGGCAACCCTATCTCAAATAGACCTAGAAAGTCTACCACGGAATGTGTTGGCCGATGCCCAGTTTCTGGGCGTTCTGCAAAGCCAGATGGGCGGCCATAGCGTCTTGCACAGCCACGCCGACGGACTTGAAGTACGTGATTTCATCGTCCGACTCTCGGCCAGCCTTGCGCCCCAACACGATCTCGCCCAACTCAGCGTAGATGTGTTCCTCGCTCATTCGTCCTTGGCGCATCGGCTGGATCAAGTCGCCGGCTTCGGCCAACACGGCGGCTCGCGAGTCGACCACCACCCGGGCGCGCAACACGGTTTCGGCCGGCACCTCCTGCATTTCCGGCGTATACGACCCGATAGCGCTGATGTGGACCCCAGGCTTTAGGTCAGCATCGTCCAAGACCGGCGTAGACGACGTGGTGGCAGTGCAGATGATATCGGCCTGTTCCACGGCCTGCCGCGGCGAGTCGGCCACCCGCACATCAGCGGGGATCGGCCCCCGGCCGGCCAGCTCGGCGACCAACTGCTCGGCCCGTTCTCGATTGCGGTCGTACACCCAAGCGGTTTCAATCGATCGAACGGTGCATGCCGCCTCAAGTTGGGTGCGCCCTTGGGCGCCGGCGCCAAAAATCGCCACCACGCGGCTATCCTGCCGGGCGAGCAGATCGATTGCCGCCCCAGAGCCGCCGCCAGTGCGAATGGCCGTCAACGATGCTCCCTCGAGCAGTGCCACCGGATGGCCGTTGTCGGCTTGCAATACAAGCACAGCTGCCTGAATGTAAGGCAGGCCGCGCAACGGGTTTTTGGGAAAGATAGAGACGATCTTCACGGCCAGTGCTTCCTCCGTTTCGGCTTGGACGTAGGCCGGCATAAACAGGGCTAATGCCTCGTGAGGGGGAATGTTTAGGCGTGCCCGCAGCGGCACCTCGGCCTTCCCCTCCGAAAGCGAAGCATAGGCTCGCTTCATCGTCTCCACTACCTCCTTCATCGGAAGCGCTTGACGAACTTGCGCGGCGTTCAAAATCAGCATGTTCCCTCCAGGAAGAAAAACGCAGAGGTCCATAACAGCCTCTGCGTTTCGGCGTCCAACAGAATGTTTACTCCATGCCCAGGTAGGCCTTTTGCACCATCGGGTTTTTCTTTAGGTTTTCGGCGTTGTCCTGCAGCACGATTTCCCCGGTTTGGAGAACGTATCCCCGATGGGCGATCGAGAATGCCATCAGCGCGTTCTGCTCGACCAACAAGATCGTCGTGCCTTCTTTGTTGATCTGCTGAATCGTATCAAAGATCGCCTCCACCAGCACCGGAGCCAGGCCCATAGACGGCTCATCCATCAGTAAAATGCGCGGGCGGGCCATCAGGGCGCGGCCGATAGCCAGCATCTGCTGCTCGCCGCCAGAGAGGGTGCCGGCAATTTGCCGGCGACGTTCCTTGAGGCGTGGGAACAGGGCAAACACTCGATCTAGGTCTTGTTCGATCTCTGGCTTCGATGTTCGAGTATAAGCGCCCATCTCCAGGTTCTCCATCACTGTCAGGCGGGTGAAGATCCGGCGTCCTTCGGGCACCATGGCCACCCCCTTATAGACGATTTCGTGGGGTTTATAGGGGGCCAAATCTTCACCTTCCAGTCGAACGTGTCCATGGCGGGGTTTCATCAAGCCGCTGATCGTGCGCAGGGTAGTGGTCTTGCCGGCGCCGTTGGCGCCAATCAGGGTAACGATCTCTCCCTTCTTAACGCTGATCGAGATGCCTTTCAAGGCGTGAATGTGTCCGTAGTAGGAGTGAATGTTGTCAACCTCGAGGATCGGCATGGCAATTTCTCCGCGGAATCATCTTGCTGCTGGGCTAGCATGCACCTGGCCAAGGCCGCTTGCTGCGCCACGGCCGAGATAGGCCTCAATCACGCGTTCATTGCGTTGGATCTCAAGCGGCGTTCCTTCGGCAATCTTCTGGCCGAAGTCCAACACCGTGATCAGCTCCGAGATGTTCATGACCACCCGCATCTGATGCTCGATGAGCAAGATCGTGATCCCGAGCTCATCGCGCAGGCGGCGGATGAAGTTGATCATATCCTGGGTCTCGCTGGGGTTCATGCCGGCCGTAGGTTCGTCGAGCAAGAGCAACTTCGGTCGGCTGGCCAAGGCGCGGGCGATCTCCAGGCGGCGCTGTTCGCCGTAAGGGAGATTCTTGGCCAACATGTCCCCTCGTCCTTGCAGGCCGACAAAGCGCAACAAGTGCTTGGCCTCTTCAAGGGCCTCTCTTTCTTCCTTGACGACCCAACTGGGGCGGATCACGCTGCCGATCAGGCCGGCTTTGAGATGAGGATGCATACCCACCAAGATGTTCTCCACCGCCGTCATGTTCTTGAACAGGCGAATGTTCTGATAGGTGCGTGAAATCCCCAAGTGGGTCACTCGATCTGGCGAGAGACCGGTGATGTTTCGGCCGTTGAATAGAATCTCACCTTCTTCTGGCGTATAGAAACCAGTCACGCAGTTAAAGAAGGTGGTTTTGCCGGCGCCGTTCGGTCCGATAATGCTATGGATAGATTGTTCCCTCACTTCCAGGTCGATCTTGCTCAACGCTTCCAAACCGCCAAAGCGTTTGGTGACTTTTTTGGAAACCAAGATAGCCATGAGTTCTCTCCTGCTCTACGAAGCGGGTACTGGTTCGGCGCCTTTCAACTCTTCTTCTGCCTCGTGCAGCTCCAGGCGACGACGTTCCTCGGGCCATAACCCTTCAGGGCGGGTGACCATCATGGTGACCAGCAGAGCGCCATAGACCAAGTAACGGAACTCAGCGAACTCACGCAGCAACTCGGGAGCGCCGATCAAGACCAGGGCGCCAACGAAAGCCCCCGGGATCGAGCCCATGCCGCCCAGGATGAGCAAGGCGAGCACGTTGATCGAAACCAGGAAGTTCATGCTGTGGGGATAAACCGAGGTCAATTTGGCAGCAAAAATGGTGCCGGCCAGGCCAGAGAACACGGCGCCGGTGGCAAACGCCAAAAGCTTTACCACAACGTGGTTGATGCCCATCGCCATGGCCACATCTTCGTCTTCGCGCAGAGCCATCCAGGCGCGACCCAGGCGTGAATCTTTTAGGCGGATGGCGATGAAAAGGATGATCCCTACACCAAGCAGGAAGAGGTAGTATAGCTCTTCCTGAGTGTTCAACACCATGCTCCCAATTCGCGGCTGAGCGATCAACTGGATGCCCTGTGTGCCGCCTAGCCACGGACGTAGCCAGTCGGAGAGCACCAGCAGACGAACGATCTCGCCAAATCCTAGCGTGACGATCGCCAGGTAGTCGCCGCGCAACTTGAGCACCGGCAAGCCTAAGATCAGGCCTGAGATGAACGAGATTACTAAAGCAAAGGGGAGTGCCTGCCAATACGTCAGGGGCTCAGCGCGCAGCTCAGGCGAGGTCAACACGCCCATGGTGTAAGCGCCGATGGCAAAGAAAGCCACGTATCCTAGGTCAAGCAGGCCGGCAAATCCAACCACGATGTTTAATCCCAGACCCATCAGGATGTACATCATTACATTATCGAGGATCTCGCTAAAGTAGACGCCTAGAATCTGGGGCAGGGTCAGGAAGATCAAGACAATGCCGGCGATGCTCGCCCAGCGTATGGTGGGAGGCTGGTTTTTGAGGGAGAAGCCTCGGCCGGCAGGTTGACCGCTACGCCAGTAGACAAGGCCGCCAATCAGCAAGAGGAGAACGATCGCTCCGATTGGCTGTAGACCGCTGCTGGCAAACAAGACCGTTTTAAAGAGCTCGCCGACCAATCTCCACCGCACAACGATATTCATGATCAAATCGCGCATCAAACCGGTTAGGATCAGCCAGATCACCGCTTGAGAAAGCGTTCGTTGCCAGCGCGGGGGAAGCAAGTGATAAGCGCCAGCCACTGCACCGAGCAGTGCAGTGACGGCAATTAACACGAACGGGCCGGCTGGAAGTCCTTGATTGAAGGTCAACATCCCATAAAGCCGTGGGGAGGCGTTGACCAGCACGGCGCGCAGATTGATCACTTGCCCCAACAACACCAGCACCGCCAACATGACCCCTCCTACAGCGCCGGCCAATAGGCTGTGCAGAACAGTTTTGCTAGAGGTAGACGCTTTTTCTCGCCGCAACGTCAAACTCACCATGAAGAGAATCGGCGCCAGGAACAACACCTGCCCCATGCTGAACCAGCCATATACGATATATCGCTCGCCGAAGGCAGCTACCATGCCCACCAGAGAGATCAGAATGGCGATGGCTCCACCCAATACCCCAACGCGAACAGCCTCTTTCCAGGAAAAAGACGGTGCACTTATTTGCATGAGATCGTTCTCCTAGAGTTTGGTTTGGGCCATACGTTCACCCAAAATGCCGGTCGGACGGAAGATCAAGATGAAGACCAAGATTGTGAACGCAATTGCGTCTTTTAGCTGGTAGGGCGCCGGGATGCCCAGGCCATCCAGAAACAAGCTTGGTCCTACTGACTCTAAAAGACCCAACAACACGCCTCCCAAAAACGCCCCCGGCACATTGCCAATCCCTCCCAGGACAGCTGATGTGAAGGCCTTCAGGCCAGGAACGAAACCCATAAAGAAATGGGCTACGGGAAACAGGATCAAGAAAAGAATACCCGCCACTCCGGCAGAGATACCACCCAGCAAAAATGTCGTGGAGATAATGCGGTCGACATCAATTCCCATTAAGGCAGCTGTTTCCTTATCTTCGGAAACTGAGCGCATGGCTTTCCCGATCTTGGTGTACTGGACGATCGAGAAGAGAATCACCATCATGATCACTGCTCCGACGATCGCAACCAACTGGGTTTTCAGGATGCGTACATCGCCAAAGACGATAGCTCCCTGGAAAATGTCCATATCCGGATATCCCTTTTGACCGGAACCATACAAACCGCGAAACGTATACTGGAGGAAAAAAGAGGTGCCGATAGCAGTAATCAGGGGCACCAAGCGCGGCGCGTACCGTAAGGGTCGGTAAGCGATCCGCTCTACGCTAAAGGCAATCGTAGCTGAGACGGTAGCAGCCACGAGCAGAACGATCAGCAGACTAAGAACGGGATAGGAGTTCCACCATCCTGCCTGATACAGCGCGTCGGCGGCGAAGGTAGCAGTAAATGCACCACTCATAAAGATTTCGCTGTGGGCGAAGTTGATCATGCGCAAAATGCCGTAGACTAGTGTATAGCCGAGGGCGATCAAAGCGTACACGCCACCCAAGGCCAGCCCAGTAATTATTAGATCGTACCAGATCGCTAAAGTGTATTTTCCAAGGCGTAAGGTTTGAATGCTTCCCCAAACGACACCTACCAGAATAAGGATGCCCAATCCCCAAATCACAAGATCGGTGAGAGTCACTCGTTGTCGCCACATCCGTAGCATGTCGCTTCTCCTGGAGAGTTGTGGATGAGGGGCGAGGATTTCTCGCCCCTCGTTGTATGAACACCATTCACTACGGCCAGATGCGCTCCGGCGGGTAGGATGTTGTCTTGAATTCGTACACCGCAATCTTCGGGTCGGCGCAGTCGCCGGTGGGCGTGCAGGACAGGTTGCCGGTCAGGCCCTTGAAGTTCTTGGTAGCGTACATGGCATCGCGCAGGGCCTGGCGCGGGATGTACACCGTGCCGTCTGGCTGCACCACGGCGACCTTCTCGATGGCCGCGAAGATCATCATGGCCGCATCGTAGGCGTGGGCATGGAAGATGCTGATCGGATCGGTGCCAAACAGTTCTTTGTACTTGGGCAGGAAGACCGAGTTGTATTCTGCGGCGAACGCAGCTAGGTCTGGGCTAGAGAGGAACAGGCCAACCACAGCATCACCCGCGCCTTCTGGTACATCCGGCGAGAACATGCCGTCGGCGCCCATCAGATAGACCTTCTCCAGACCGGGCACTTCTTTGGCCTGACGGGTGATCAGGCTGCCAGCCTTGACGAAAATGGGATAGTAGATAAAGTCGGGGGAACCGGCGGCGATGCTGGTGAGCACGGACTTGAAGTCGGTTGCGTTCGGATCAACGGCTTCCTGCGAGGTGATGGTACCGCCCAGCTTCTTGAATTCTTCGGCAAAGACTTCCTGGAGCTTCTGGGCGTAGAGGCTGCCGTCGTGGATCGTGGCGGCCTTCTTTACGCCAAGTGTCTCCCAGGCGAACTTGGCAGCAGCAGCCCCCTGTACCTTGTCGTTGTGGGAGGTGCGCAGGTAGCCAGGATGGTTGTTCGGGTTGCCCGGCTCGGTCAGATCGGGAGCGGTGTTGGAGGGCGACACCACAACGAAGCCGGCTTGAGAGAACAGCGGCATCGCCACACGAGCAGCGCTGGAACAAGAGGTGCCGATCACGGCCACGATCGTTGGGTCAGCAGAGAGTTTGGTGCCAGCCGCCTGACCGCCCTCAGCGGAGCAGCCTTCGTCCTCACCGGTTAGCTTGATGTCGTGGCCGAGCAGCTTGCCCTTCATGGCAATCGCCACCTCGATGCCATTGCGAGAGTCGATGCCCAGGGTTTCATCGGGGCCGGCTACCACCAGAGCATAGGCGATGTGAATGGGCTCGCCCGGGGCAACTTTGACGCATCCGATGGGATCGGTGCATTGATAAGGCTCTGGCCGAGGGCCACAAGCAGCCACGAGCATGCTGATAGCAACCAGCAACCCAAGCAAGATGAATAAGCGTTTAGACATTTCTTACTCCTCCATTCGTTTCTTGAGAATGTCTCCATCAAGCAGAGGTGGATCGGTTGGCTTGATGGGTCACACTATATAGCCGACCAAGCTGTTTTGTGTCGTCATCACCTCCTTATGATAAGGGAAGATTTTAAAAAAGCCGGAGAACTGTAGAAATGAAGCGGATTCTCGCGGCCAATAAAACCTTCCTAATGGAACAATGTCATTTAATAATGCTACAGTAAATTCTAGTTCTGGTCAAGGGGTTTTTTGTTAAGATTTTCTCATTCTTGATGGCTCATACAGCAGTTGTTGGCGAATGCGGAGATCGGTATTGCGGATTTTAAGCGCTAAATTGGCAGCCAAGTTAGACATCAGACGATAGCCCAATTGCGGATAGGTTTCGCAAAGCATGATCAAGTGTTCGCAGGGGATCGCGAACAGACGTGTATCGCTTTGAGCTGCCCGAGCGGTGGCCGAGTGCAGGCCTTCATCCACGAGGGCGATCTCGCCGAAGGATTGTCCACGCCGTAGGGTGGAGACGCAATTATCTTCTTGGGAAGTTTCTTCGGAGAGCTGATCATTCGGCGTTGGGCTAAGCAGAATATCCACCTGGCCCTGCAGGATGATATATAGTTCCTTGCCGGCGCTGTGTTCACGAAAGATGATCTCCCCTTCTTGATAGACCATTTCCCGACCAATGTTTGCTATCAATTCAAGCTGGGTGGACGATAGGTTAAAGAAAATGTCGCATTGTCTAAGAAAATTGAGCAGGGAAAGGTTTGGCATAGGGACCTCCAAGGTCGGTTCGTCCGTCCCTCGGGTTATGGAATCGAAACGTTTAGCCAATCCAGCGGGTCGACTTGTACGCCGTTCACCCAGAGTTCCCAGTGAAGGTGCGGGCCGGTAACACGCCCAGTTCCGCCGATCTTGCCGATCCGTTGGCCAGCGCTCACTTGTTCGCCCACCGAGACGTAGATTTCTTCTTGGTGCCAGAAGCCGCCGTAGATTCCCCAGCCATGGTCGATCACCGTGGCGCCGCCGCGGATGGCCAAGCGATCGGCGAAAACCACTACTCCTGGCGCAGGGGCATAAATGTCGTATGGGTGTTTTTCGGAGCAGATGCCATAATCTACGCCGCCGTGGAAACTGGTGTAAAGGCCGTTGTTGTAGGAACGCCGCACACCAAACCAGTCCTTGATGCAATATTGTGAATCAACTGGCAGACGGAACGGCTCTTGCCAATATTTTTGTGGGGTGACAGGAGACACCACCTCGAGAATGCGTTGGCTTTCGGCTTCGTTCAAGGCTGGGTCAAGCGTAGCTTGGTTAACGTAGAGGGAGGTTGTGGGATAGTTTCCTGAAACCACCAAGACCATCTGTTCATAGGATTGGCGGCTACCATCCGGCAGGATGGCGTCTAGGCGGATGGGGTAGATCCCCGGTTCCAATAAGGCATGGATGCCTTGCAAGGCAACCCATTGATCCTGGCCTGTTTGGAAGAAGCGTAGAGGGCGATCGACGAGCATTCCACTCAATGTGACCTGGGGCGCCGTCTTGACCAGCAGAATGGCAGTGCCACCCTGTTTGAGTGGTAGGGTTTTGATCTGAGCATGGAGAAGGGCAGGGGGTAGACCGCCGGCCCGGTCATCGGTCTGGCCAAGAGCGTAGAGCGGATCGCCGGGGAGAGCAAGCCAAGAGCCGGTTAGGTGGTTGAGGGTCGCCAGTGTCCATACGTCGCTGTTGAGTTGTACCGCCAATTCGAGCAGGGTTTCGTTTGGGGCCAAGGTGACTGTCGAGGTCAAAGGGGCGCCCGAGTCGGGGCGTGGGACGATTACGTTTGCCCCCACATAGAGCTGCGAGGGACTTGTCAGGCGATTTAAGCGTTGCAGGAGCGGGAGAGGGGTTTGGTGGCGTCGTGCTAAACTGCGTAGGGTATCTCCGAGGCCAACCACTTCGGTGGTCAGGATGCCACTCACGCCCTCAAAGCCGGGGAGGATCAATCGCTGACCGGGAAACAAGGTGTGGTTTTCGGTCAGACCATTGGCCCGCATGAGCTCGCTTAGAGGGATGTTGAATCGCTTGGCAATTCCCCATAGCGTGTCGCCAGGTTGCACAATGTACACCGGTCCGCTGCCTTGGGCAGCAGCCGGTTGGGGGACGAGGAAAACTAGCAGCAGGGTGAGAAGGAGTAGGGAGAACAGTTTATGGGGTGTCATCAAACTGCACGATCTGGCCGATTTGTAGATCGTTGAGCCGACTGGGGTGGGTTTCCAACACATAGCGGGCTGGAGCTTGAGGCAGGTACGCTGGTCGCCAAGCTCGCGCGAGAGTTTTGTCCACCACTTGGCCGGCATCATTGATCCAGAACACAGCTAAATCGAACGAGACGCCCAGCATATGGATTGCTGTATCCAGGCGGCTAGTGCGTCCGGAGTCCAAGAGAAGACCTTCGTCGGGTCGGATCGGCGGGTGGAAGGTGTAACCGCGCAAGCGACAGAGAAAGGATCGGCAGTATTTGACGCGCAATGTGAACGCAGCGCCGGTGGAAGAGCGTATGAAGACGAAGCGTGAAGGCGTCATGAACAGAGAAGAGAAGGCCCATCGTAGGTCAAATCGGAACACCGCATGCGTCAACTGCGCCGGCCGAGCACTTTTTCGACGCTGGCCAGCAATTCTTGTGGGCTGAACGGCTTTGCGATGTAGTCATCCACCTTAGCGATGTGTAGACCCAACACCTTGTCAATGCTCTGGGCTTTAGCGGTCACTACGATAACTGGAATGTGTCGGGTGGCTTCGTCCGCTTTCATTTGCTGGTATACTTCCCAGCCATCCATGTCGGGCATCATCAGGTCGAGCAGGACCAGATCAGGTCGCAGCTCACGAATTTTCTGAATGCCTTCTGTGCCCCCAGCAGCGCCGTGAACTTTGAAACCGCGACGCTCTAGGATGAGGCGGATTAAGTCGATCATTTCCGGCTCATCTTCGATGCAAAGGATTTGCTTGTAATCGTTTTCATCCATAGGCTTCTTCTGTTCTCGAGAAAAGTTTACCACAGAAATGGGATGATGAGACTGATTACGTGGAATGTGAATGGGATACGCGCAATTCTGAGCAAGGGTGAATTGGAGTGGGCATTTGAACGGCGCCCGGATGCGCTCTGCCTACAAGAAGTCAAGGCGCGTCCTGAACAGGTGGAGGAAACTCAGCGAGTGCGCCCTGGCTATCAGGTGTTCTGGAACGCCGCTGAGCGTCCTGGCTATAGCGGCGTAGTGACTTATTCTGCGGTCCTACCGCTGGAGGTGGAGTTTGGTCTGGGGGAGGAGCGATTTGATCGGGAAGGGCGCGTCATTCGTACGCGTTATCCGGAATTTCTGCTTTACAACGTTTATTTCCCAAATGGTCAACGCGGCCGAGAGCGGGTCGAATATAAGCTAGATTTTTACGCTTATTTGCTGTCCATCTGCGACGAACTACACGCTCGCGGCGAGAGGATCGTGATCGCTGGGGATTTCAACACGGCTCATCAACCGATTGATCTGAAGAACCCAGAAGAGAATGCAACCATCTCAGGCTTTTTGCCCGAAGAGCGAGAATGGGTGCAGCGCTTTTTGGAGCATGGGTTTGTGGACGCTTATCGCCGTCTGTATCCCGATCGGGTGCAGTATACGTGGTGGACTTACCGTTTTGCGGCGCGACGGCGGGGCATTGGTTGGCGAATCGACTACTTTTTGGTCTCGGAGGCGTTGTTGCCTTATGTGAAGGATGTGATTGTGCATGAAGATGTGCTTGGGTCTGATCACTGTCCAGTAGAGCTCGAGCTGGCGATTTAAGCCGAGCGGGTAATGTGGGTTTTGTTAGAAAACTATATAAAAGGTTTGTCGATTGGAACGCGTAGTTGTATAATTTAACAGGAAATTGGAGGTTGCTTTGAATCAGCAGCGTGGACAATCCTTTTTGGTAACATCTTTGCTTATCGTGGCAATTTTGGCCATGATCTTCATGGCTTTTCAGCGCGAGGGAAGTGGCGCTAGTCAGCCGCTTACCATCAACCAGCTAGCGCGTGATGTCCAAGCCGAGCGGGTGAAGCGGATTGTCGTAGAAAATAATGACCGCCTGCTCGTGGTTTATAAAGACGGTACTGAGAAGGGATCGCAAAAAGAAGAAAATGCGACGCTGGTGGATCAATTATTGAGTTTGGGCGTCTCGCCGGAGCGGTTGCTCTCTGATGATTTGAAGATCGAGATTCGGCCGCCTAGTCAGTGGGCGAGTCTCCTCGGTGCGGCCGCTTATTTGTTACCAGTATTGGTGATGGTCGGCGTCTTGTGGTTTATCTTTCGTCAAGCGCAGGGATCGAACAACGCCGCCCTGTCGTTTGGCAAGAGCCGCGCTCGCATGTTTACCGGCGATCATCCCACTGTCACTTTTAACGATGTGGCCGGCGTGGACGAGGCAAAGGAAGAATTGCGCGAGGTGGTTGAGTTTCTGAGGGAGCCGCAGAAGTTCATCCAGTTGGGGGCGCGCATTCCCAAGGGGGTATTGTTGGTTGGCCCGCCCGGCACTGGTAAAACTTTGTTGGCCAAGGCCGTCTCCGGAGAGGCAGGAGTGCCCTTCTTCTCGATCTCCGGGTCGGAGTTTGTTGAGATGTTCGTCGGCGTGGGCGCCAGTCGAGTGCGCGACTTGTTCGATCAAGCACGACGCCATTCGCCGTGTATTGTGTTTGTGGATGAAATTGACGCTGTGGGGCGACAGCGCGGGGCCGGCCTAGGTGGATCACACGATGAGCGTGAGCAGACGCTCAACCAGCTGTTGGTGGAAATGGATGGCTTTGATACTGATACCAATATCATTATTATGGCGGCTACCAACCGGCCGGATATCCTGGACCCGGCGCTGCTCCGTCCTGGACGATTTGATCGCCGCGTGGTGCTCGATCGGCCAGATGTCAAGGGACGCGAGGCCATTTTGCGAGTTCATGTCAAGGGCAAGCCGCTTGCCCCGAATGTGGATTTGGTCGCTCTGGCGCGCAGCACGCCTGGTTTTGTAGGCGCTGACCTGGAGAATCTGGTTAACGAAGCGGCCATCTTGGCTGCCCGCCGTAACAAGAAGCAGATCGGCCAAGCGGAGCTGGAAGAGGCGATCGAGCGGGTAGTGATGGGACCTGAGCGTAAGTCACGTTTGATCTCGGATGAGGAGAAACGGATCATCGCCTATCACGAGGCCGGCCATGCCGTGGTAGCGAATGCCATTCCTGAAGCCGATCCGGTTCAGAAAGTGACAATTGTCGGACGTGGTCAGGCTAGTGGTGTCACTTGGTTTCGCCCTGAAGAGGACCGCGTCCTGCTTTCGCGCAAGAAATTGATGGCAATTTTGAGTTATGCGTTAGGTGGCCGTGCTGCTGAGGAGTTGGTCTTTGATGACATCACTTCGGGAGCCTCCAACGACATCGAGCAGGTTACGCGCATGGCTCGTACTATGGTGACGCGCTTGGGGATGTCTGGCGAGCTCGGTCCCTTGATCTATGGCCAGAAGGAAGAGTTGATCTTCTTGGGTCGTGAGATTGCCGAGCAACGGGATTATTCCGAGGCAGTGGCCGAGCAGATCGATCGTGAGGTGCGTCGGATTGTTGATGAGGCTTATCATCGAGCAAAGAGCATCTTGCAGCAATATCGCGCCCAATTGGATGCGGTGGCCAATAAATTGTTAGAGGTGGAAACGCTTACTCGCGAGGAGTTTGAGGCTATCTTCCCACCGCCTTTTGGGAAGAAGAGCGGCACTCCACAGTTGGTTGGCTCGTTCGAACGCTAACGAAATGTAAGAGCCTTCCGGGGAAGACCGGAAGGCTCTTTGTTTGGTTGGTTGGGATTTTACTGTTGGCCGGCGGCTTCTTTGTGTTGTCGCACGAGCTCGCGGCGCAGGATCTTGCCAACAGTGGTCTTGGGTAGTTCGCTGCGGAACTCGTAGTGGGTGGGGACTTTGTAGGCGGCCAGGCGCTCTTTGCAGAATGCTTTGAGTTCTTCTTCGGTCACTGTCTCGCCGGGCTTGGGCACGATCCAGGCTTTGACCGTCTCGCCACGATACGGATCGGGGATGCCGGCCACGGCGGCCTCTAGAACTTTGGGGTGAGAGATCAACACCTCCTCTACTTCGCGCGGCCAGACCTGGAACCCGCCGGGTTTGATCAGTTCTTTCTTGCGGTCTACGATGTAGAAGTAGCCGTCCTCGTCCATGCGGGCAATATCACCAGTGAACAGCCAAACATGGTCGTCTTTCAAGGTGCGCAGAGCATTGGCGGTTTCGGTGGGCATATTGTGGTAGCCCTTCATAACCTGTGGGCCGCGCAGCACCAGCTCGCCGATCTCGCCAACCGGCATCTCTGTTTCGCCGTCGTCCAGGCTGATGATCTTGGCATCTACGTCTGGCAGAGGCAGGCCGATCGAGCCAGTTTTGTTGATGCCGTTCAAGGGGTTGCAATGGGTGGCAGTGGGAGCTTCGGAGAGGCCATAGCCCTCAAAGAGTTTGCCGCCGCTCAGTCGCTCGAAGGTTTCTTTGGTCTCTCGCATCAGAGGCGCCGAGCCAGAAACGCAGGCCTTGATGGATTGCAAGCTCACTTTGCCAGATTGCACTTCGGGTCGGTTGTTGATTGCATTGTAGAGGGTGGGAACTCCTGGGAAGATGGTGGGTTTGTACTTCTGAATGCTGGCTAAGACGTCTGGGATGTCGCGTGCGTTGGGGACCATGACCAGGCTGGCGCCACTAGCGATGCCGAAAAGCATGCCAGCCACCATGCCGTAGACATGGAAGAGAGGAATGGCCATGAGCACGATTTCTTTGCCTTCCTCGAGGCCAGGCATCCAAGCCTTCATTTGGAAGGTGTTGGCCAGGACGTTGAAATGGGTGGCAACCGCTGCCTTGGAGATTCCGGTGGTGCCGCCACTGTATTGGAACAGTGCGGTGTCGTCGGGGCCGATATCCACGCCAGGGCGTGAGGCGCCGGCATATTTGGCAAGCAGGTCTTGGAACCAGATGTCTCCTTCGGCTAGGCCGCCCTCGATGCGGAAGCCGGCCTTCTTCTCTCGCAGCAAGGTGAAGAGGAGGCGCAGGGCCGGCGGTAAGGCTTCCTTGATATTTGTGACGATCAATTTCTTGATCTTGGTCTTTGGTTGTGCCTTTTTGATGGTGTTGTAGAAATTGGTCATCACAAACATGATCTCTACGCCGGCGTCATTGGCTTGATATTCAATCTCTGGTGGAGTGTAGAGAGGGTTGGTTGCCACCACAACACCGCCAGCTTTTAGGATACCGAAGTAGGCCATGACGAATTGGGGCGTGTTCGGCATGAAAATGCCCACCCGATCCCCTTTCTTGACGCCCATGTCTACCAGGGCGGCTGCAATGCGATCGGTGATTTCGTCCATCTCTTTATACGTAACGACCGCACCTTTGAAAATTGTGCAGGCGCGGTCAGGATACTTCTGGGCAGCATCCTTGAGGAGTTGGAAGAGAGGGACTTTCGGATAGTCAATGGTAGTCGGTACCCCCCTATCGTAGTGTTTGTACCAAGGTCGGTCACTCATAGTCTTCTCCTCTCCAAAATGGGTGAGTTAGGGGACCATTTGCCGATTTAATTCAAGTATATCATGATATAATCACTGTGATTATTCTAAAGATGGTAAAAGTGTGGTTAATTGGTTGTGAGGCAGTCCGAAAACCATCTCACAACCCATGAAGAAAGGAGCACACTGAGATGCGCCTGAACCTGATTTTACCAAAAGTTGAGCCGACCGAATATGAATTCCCATCCCAATGCCCTCAAAAAGGGTGTCAGGGAAGGCAGTTTATCCCCCGGCAGGAAGTGAGCAAAAAGATCGTGGATACGCAGTATTCTGAGGTCAGGGCCTGGAGATGGGAGTGCACAACCTGTGGGCATGTCTTTCGGGTCTATCCCAAAGGTGTCAGTCGGAAGCGGATCTCGAAACAGGTGAATGGGATGGCGGTGATGCTGTACCTGCTGGGATTGAGCTACGGAGCGGTCGAGATTGTGTTGAATCGCCTTGGCATAAGGATTGGAAAAACGAGTGTGTATCGGGCCGTTCAGGCGGTAGCAGAACGAGCGCCGGGGCTAAAGCGCAAGCAGCTGTTGAGCGGCTACAAAACCAAAGCGATTGGAGCCGATGTAACCAGTGTGCGCTGCAATGGGAAATGGGTGACGGTTGGGATCGTGGTAGATGCGGTCCAGGGGATGGTCTTGAGTATAGACGAACTGCCAGGTGAGGATGCCGAGCCATTGCAAGCCTGGCTGGCGCCCATCCTGGATACCGTAGGGGCCGAGGTGGTGGTCAGCGATGATGCGGACGCCTTCAAGCAGGTGAGCGATCAGACGGGACGTTTGCAACAAGTATGCCAGAGCCATGTGGTTCGCAACACCGAAAAGCTGGTTGAAGAACTGGCGGCCTTGATTCGCGCCGGACAGGACCATTCTTGGGAGGCGATTGGCATCGCTCCCGAACAGGCCTTGGAGGACCTGGCGCGCCTGAAGGAGTGGATCCACACCCGACGCCCAGAAGACCCGCCACGCCTGGAAGCTCTCTATCTGCGCTATGCCAACGCTCGCCCACCAGGCAGAGGGCACAAACATACGCTCGCCTACCGCCGGCGCAATCTGTTTATGGATCGCTGGAACCTTTGGCCGCGCCTGACTTTCTATCGGCATTGGAAGGATAAGGAGGGAAAGCAGAGCTTAGACGGGACCAATAACTATTGTGAACGCGCCATCGGATGGTGGATCAAAGAACGCTACCGCTCGATGCGCGGGTACAAACGCATCCAATCTGCTCTTGCCATCAGCCGCCTGATCGCTTTAGCCGGCAATCATCTGTCGCATGGCTTGCGTTTGGCGGATTTGATGGCCTAACTTAGGGAAATGGCCAGCGGAGTTGCTACCACCCCTGCTAGTTCATCCAATCTTTTACCAATTTTAGAACAATCACTTTTATTGACGCTACTGATTTTTGTAAGTATAATTGTTATTTGGCCTATTTCAAATTTATGGAGCATACCATGAGCGAGACAACCGTTATTGAATTAAAACCAAAAACTAAGCTTTCTGGTAAAGTATTGAAAACCACTCTAGCAGGAGCCATTCTAGATGTTGGGCAGGAACTGCCTGCCGTAGTCCATATTTCCCAGATCAGCAAGAAACCGATCAACCGCGTGGACGAGGTGCTAAAGCCGGGGCAGGTAGTGGACGTCTGGGTCAAACGTGTGAAGAAGGACCGCATCGAAGTCACGATGATTGAGCCGTTGACCTATGAATGGAGCGAGATCAAGCCCGATATGGTGGTCAAGGGCAAGGTGGTGCGAATTGAGAACTATGGAATTTTCGTGGATTTCGGCGCCGAGCGGCCGGGTATGGTGCACGTCAGTGAGCTGACCCGTGGCTTTGTCAAAAACCCAGCTGAGGTTGTAAAGGAAGGCGAGGAGGTGGAAGCCAAGGTCTTAGAGGTGAATCGCAAGAAGAAACAAGTTCGCCTTTCGATGAAGGCCTTGTTGCCGGAGAAGACGGTGGTCGAAGAAGCGCCTGTCCAGGAAGAGAGGGAAGAGAAGAAGGCCCGCAAGGGCAAGCGTGCTAAGAAACAGCAACAAGTGGAAGAACCTGCTGCGGTCCAACCGAAGGAAGAAACCGAGCTGACCGTGATGCAGATCGCTTGGCAGATGGCTATGGAGCGCGCTCGAGATCGGAACAAGAATCTGCGCGTCAAACCATCGAAGTCTTCCGACGAGCAAGAGGAGATCCTCAATCGCACCTTGGAAAAGCAGCTGCCTACCGGCGGATAAGCGATCGGTCTCGCTCTATGGTGAGAAAAAAGCCCTGCTGTTTGGCAGGGTTTTTTGTTTCGCTTGCGCTTTGCCCAATTTTTTTGACTTGCGCGCCCAGGATCAGGAAGACGAATGATCAACGGGTGAACAGGCATCAGGTTGAGCACCTTTTGAGGAATGACCGGCTCGTCGTGCAAAATCAGAAGCACATCCATGCTCTCAAACATCTGGAAAACCCAGCGCATGCGGGAAAGCATTTCTTGGCTGGAGAGCGCCTGGGGATTGCACTCGTTGGTTATCAAATCGCCTTTAGGTTGTCTTCGGTGCACTCTCCTGGATTTTGTACTCGCCGTGGATATGCAGGCTGCCGCACCTTAAGCTTAGCCGATAATTCCACTCTCTGCCATTTTAAGTGCAGAATGTGAGATGCAAGAAAACCGTCAGCGAATTTTAGCTGATGCCAACTCAAAGCCGGCCCCTAGCGCCAAGCAGTTGGCACGGCAAACATTCCCACAGGTCAACCCCTACCTGACCTGGGTGTTGGATGACCAGGGCTTATGGCTTAGGAACAACAGCCCCTGGCAATCGGGGCATCTGTCCATCTCTCCGAGTTCACTATTTCACGTATAGAGACAACCAATCATGAATCACCGAATAGGGCGGAGGGTTGCCATAAATCGCCGTGGTTCCACATTTTAGAGTCCAACCAAACGATGGCGGATCGCTGCCCATAAAGTCATTACTAGAAATCGCCCTGCCGGTGTGAGCTTCATACAAGGCTACACGAATATTTATTCGAACGCGTGACACAATGATCTTTTTCTTGCCACAGCCGGTATAGTGTGCGGTAGCCACCGTTTCGTTGACAGTGAAGATCATCGCTACCAACTCCACCTGCCCCAACGTACTGGGCACCCATGCCGGATTGCGGTATTGGTTCCAGTCGTGGTATTTCCCATCTCGAGTCAAAAAGACAATACGATGAGGCCCTTTGGCATCTTTATCATACGGCTTAGCTTCGGGGACACCTTCATTTTGAAGGACAACAGCTAGGCGCTCGGCCATCTGACTCGGTGAGAGAGTGACCTCTGGCGTTGGCGTCTCGGTGGGAACTGGAGAGGGGGTCAGGGTTGGTGTATCGGTTGGCACGGGTGTATTGGTCGGCGATGGGGTCAATGAAGGCGTCAAGGTGAACGTAGGGGTAGGCGTCTCTAGGACTGGCAAGGGATTTGCCTGGCTTCCAGATCTTGTGGATTGCCTCCACACTAAGTAGCCAGCTACTCCTGTGATTCCCAAACAGACGCAGACTAGGATAAATCCTAGACCGATCAAAAGCCATCTCTCCCCGCCGGCCGTTTTTCTGGTTGCGGTTGAAAAATGTGTCATGTTACCCTCCCGAGTGAAGTGGAATCATCTTCCATGATTTCTATCAAAACTATTGTATCAAGTTTTGATTAAAATAAAGCGATGATTGGTCAATTTTTCATCTTAGATTGATTCCCGAGTAGTCGAGTTCGAGGACGAGCGCCATGGGCAGG
>Ga0209721_1000676_pt1 | contig 28878 bp, 25 predicted proteins | sample TshhotsprinmetaG_FD_184139 | JGI IMG/M metagenome (GOLD analysis project Ga0209721, IMG submission 184139) | Hot spring microbial communities from South Africa to study Microbial Dark Matter (Phase II) - Tshipise hot spring metaG (SPAdes)... | ecosystem: Environmental > Aquatic > Thermal springs...
AAAAATGAAGATTTTTAAAATATGAATGTTTATTTTTCAATAACTTATGAAATTAAACTGATAAAGTCAGGAAAAGGGACAAGCCGTTAATAAACGAGTTGCCCCCCAAAATTTTTGCTAATATTGCTACTCCCTAACTGTAAGCACAGGGCATGAAGAATTTCTTACTACTTTTTCAGCAGTGCTGCCGAACAATACCCTGTCAATGCCTTTTCTTCCGTGGGTGCCGATGACAATAAGGTCGATATTATTATTCTTGGCGAATGTCAAAATTTCCTCGTAAGGAACCCCTCGACTTACAGAATATTCAACATCCTTTAAATCCTCTCTTTCTTTTAACCCAAAACTCTCGAGTTCCTTTTGGGCGGTTGCCCGCAAATCTGAATACATAACATCAACAGATGTGTGCGGTATATGCAGCCCAGAGGCGGTGGCGATATCATAAAGCACATGGAGAAAATACAGCTTTGCTCCATAAGTTCTTGCCATATCAAGAGCATAAGGCAATGCATTTTTTGACCCTTCAGAAAAATCGGTTGGGAAAAGAATCCTCTTAATCTTCATAACTAAAATCTCCTCCTCTTTACGCATCTTGATAAGATGCTGTTTTATTAAAAAGTTTTAAGCCTTTTGTTTGTAAGTATATCAGCCTCATTCCTTCAAAAATTAGATTTGGTCTCAAAATGTGGTTTAATTTTAATATAGGGGATAGAATTTTTGCAAAACCGCCAGTAAGAATTATTTTTAGTTCGCATGCAATCTCACCCTCAATACCTTGAATTATATTTTCAACTGCTCCGGCTGTGCCGTGAATTATCCCTGTGGTTATGGCAGACTCGGTGTCTCTGCCCAGAAATCCCTTGGGTGTTTTAACTGCAATATCAGGCAGTTTGGCAGTGCCTTTAAAGAGGGCTTTTTGCATCAAGCCGATGCCGGGCATGATCGCCCCTCCGAGTATGTCAGCATTCTTTCCGACGACAGTCAGCGTTGTCGCAGTGCCACAGTCAACAACGGCAACAGCTTGATTAAAAAGAAAATATCCAGCAACGGCATTGGATATCCTGTCAGCGCCGATAGTTTTTTTTCTTCTTAAATTCAGCGTTAGACCGCCCGTTACTCTGTGACTCACAACGAGAGGCTTTTCAGCGCCCAAATCCTGTAAAGCCTCGACTATTATTGGAGTAATAACAGGAACAACAGATGAGATTATAACTGCTTTATGTTCGGAATTTTTTATAAAACCACGGGCAGAATAATCTTCTATAAAGGCTTCAAATATTTCCTTATAAAGCGCTGCTGTCTTAAGAGGGGCTGAAGGAATTTTCTTAACAACAGATAATTTATTGATATGCGGTTTCAAAAACAAGGCAAAACCAATAAATGAATTGCCTATGTCAATACAAATGAGCAATTTTTATTAATCCTCTGGCAATGGTTTTAGAACAATACAGGGCTTTATCATTCCCCCTCTCTTAACATTGTAACGTCTCCGGCATCCACTTTCATAAATGAACCATCGAACAGCTTTAGTATCAACAATCCTTCCTGGTCTATCTCTTCTGCAATGCCTTTGAAAACCTGATTTCCTATGGTAACCTTCACCTTTCTGCCGATGGTTGATGAACAATCGCGCCACTCTGAGAGTATATCCTTCTTGCCGTTTGTAAGAAGAATTTCGTACCATCTGTCAAATTCCTTCAAGACCTCAAGGGCAATCTCTGTCCTCCCAAATTGACTGCCAGTCTCTTTTTGCACAGAAGTGGCTATTTGTCTGACTTCTTCAGGGAAATCATCAGAATCAGCATTAATATTAATCCCAATTCCAATAACTGCACGGTAAATTTTATCCATATCAGCGCTGATTTCTGTCAGTATCCCGCCTATCTTTTTATCATTGGCTATGAGATCATTGGGCCACTTAAGATGTATAGGAATCAACAAAAGCTTTCTAAGGGCAATACAGCAGGCAACACCTGACATCAGCGTCAATATAGTCGCATCCCTTGGGGCAATAGGGGGAATAAGCAATATGCTCATATATAAATTCTTTCCCGCAGGCGAGACCCATGTCCTGCCAAGCCTTCCCCTGCCGCTTGTTTGTTCATCGGCGATGATTACAAGGCCTTCTTTTGAGCCTTTATGAGCCATTTCCACACATAATGCATTGGTGGAGGCAACGGTCTTATAAAAAAGTAAATTGCTTCCAATCTTGTGTGAACCCTTGGAAAGGGCGTTCCTTATTTCTTCAATAGATAAGTCCGGTGATTCAATCAATTTATACCCCTTTGTTGGCGAACCCTCAATAAGATACCCTTTCTTTCTGAGTGCATTGATTCTCTTCCATATTGCAGCCCTTGTGAGACCCAATCTGGCGCCTATCTCCACCCCTGAAAGATATTCTCTTGTTCCCTTGAGTAGTTCTATGACAGGTTCAGTTTTTATCTGGTTTTTCATTCAGACTGAAAATACCGCTATTGCTGCTCTAAAATTACCACCTCTACCTTGCCTTTCAGTGCCTTTGCAAAACTTTCTGCATCATCCTTGCTTCCCACTATTGCTCCAAAGTGCATGGGTATAGCGACCTTTGGCTTAATATCCAGTGCCGCCTGAACAGCTTCCGGTGCTGTCATTACATAGGTGCCTGAGACTGGAAGGAGGGCAACATCAATGTCTTTGAATGTCTTCATCTCGGGAATGTAATCCGTGTCTCCCGCAAGATAAATCCTCTGTCCGTTAACCTTAAAAATATAACCTACCCAGCCGGTTTCTTTCGGGTGAAATTGCTTGTTGGTATTATATGCAGGGACGGCTTCAATTTCTATTCCCTGAACATTAATTTTATCGCCAACTTTCACAATCTTGATATTGCCAGATAATTTTTTGGCACAGTCAGCGGTGGCAACTATTACAGTCTTATCCCCCTGAACCATTTTTACATCTTCAGGGACGCAGTGGTCGAAGTGATCGTGTGTTATAAGGATAATATCTGCTACATCTTTCTTTTTAATCTTAAATGGATCGGTGTAAATAATCTTCTCACCGACTATCTTAAAAGTATCATGCCCCAACCATTGAATGTTTTTGACCATTGCACTAACCTCCTTCTTCTCCGCCCATGTTATAGAGGGCAGTATTAAAATAAGTGAAATTATGAGAGAAATAATCTTCATAGCGCACTCCTACTAAAGATTTTTGATAATTATATCATATCATTTTGCTCTTTTAACACCAGTATATATGACCCAAAAAATTAGCGATGGGAAGGGCTGTTTCAGAATTTTTATAATCAACAAGTGACAGGTGTCCAAAATAATATTCAAGCAGGGATATAAGAATTTATTTTGGATGGGTATAGAAATAAACTTTTTATTTTCATATCTTTGTAAAACTTCCGCTCTATCGCTCTTCAGCTCTGACACTGACCTCATAAGGTGTCGTATAGAAATCCTTCACCAGCTCTTCCTATCTAATTTGTGGACTTTAAAACGCTTTTTAGTTCTATCACCGCTTCGGGATGCTCGAAAAAATAAAGGTAGTTCAAGGGTTAAAGTCTAAAGTTTAAAGTTAAAGAGCTATCAACACTATCACTGTTTTTCGGTATAACCCAAAAACGGTGTTTTTCTGACGCTTAAGACACTAACTTGCTATTCACTACCCGACTTTCCATCATAATAATCATCCTCAACAACTATCCCCCTTTTGACCATTATGTTGTAAATATGCCTTGAGCGGTTCTGGACATAAGATGATGGAGCGGCAGGATTGTATTTTCTTGGATTTGGCAAAACGGCAGCGAGTCTTGAGGCTTCTTCTGCCGTAAGCTCCGAGGCTGGTTTGCCGAAATAGTGTCGGGATGCAGACTCGACGCCGAAAATGCCCTCTCCCCATTCGGCTACATTGAGATAAATTTCAAGTATTCTCTTTTTTGAAAGATTTTTTTCGAGCCTCCATGTCAGAATAGCTTCTTTGAGCTTCCTTACAGGATTTTTGGATGGAGTTAAATAGAGATTTTTGGCAAGTTGCTGACTTATAGTGCTGCCGCCAAATTTAAATTTTTTTTCTTTGATGTCCCTCTCTATCGCTTTTTGTATTGCCTCAAAATCGAATCCTTCATGCCTCCAGAACTTGTCGTCTTCAGCTATAAGAACCGCCTTGATTAAATACGGAGATATCCTGTTAAGGGGAGTCCAGATTTGTTTTATTTTTATATTTTTGCCTTGCTGCTGCCACTCTTTCTCTCTGTATTCCATAAAAGAGGTCTTTTTGGGATTTTCCTTTTTTAATCTGGAGACATCTGGAAAAATGAAATAGTAGCCGATGCTTGCGGCAGCTCCAGTGAAGGCAAATATAATTATAACTAAGATTATCTTTTTCACATTTGTATCCCAAGAAATATTTGATAAGGGATATGAAACGATTTCTTTTCCACCGTGTCAAATCGAAGAATTTTGGATGGTATTTCTTTGTTTTTATTCTTTAAAACAACTCAAAAGGACATTAAAAAGGATATAGCTACTTCTTATCAGCTTGTTCAGTTACCCATTTTATAATTTCATTAACCATCATAGGAATTGTCGCCTTTGCAGGCATTATATCTACCTTTAAGCCCGCCTTCTCGATTGCCCCGAGAGTTACGGGTCCTATAGCTGCAATCTTTACATCTTTTAGAAAACTTATCGCTTCATCTCCCAGGATAGATATAAAATTGTTAAATGTTGCTGCGCTCGTAAAGGTGGCTATTGTGATTCTGCCTTCTTTAAGAAATCTCTGGAGCCTTTTCCCGTGTCTTAAGGGTTTGACCGTCCTGTATGCTGGAGGAGTGTCTATTATTCCCCCCCTCTCTCTTATTTTATCAGGGAATATCTCCCGAGCCTCAAAAGCCCTCGGCAGTAGAAATCTTAGCCCTTTTATTCCATCAGACTTAATGCTTGAGAATGCCTTTATAAGCCCTTCTGCATTGAATTCATTAGGGATAAGATCAACCTTTATGCCATAGTTTCTGATGATTTCCGCAGTTTTGGCGCCTATGGCGCATATTTGAATACCCTTCAGGTCCCTAATATCCCGACCCTTTTCAAGCAATCTTTCAAGGAAATAAGTAAATCCGTTTTTGCTCGTAAAGATAAGCCAGTTATAGGATTCAATGGTGTCTATAGACCTGTCGAGCTGGCTATAGCTTTCCGGCGGGATGGTTTTAATTGTTGGAAATTCCAATACCTCAGCGCCCAGTTCTTCAAGGGGTTCGTAGTCTGTCGAATATTCTCTGGTTATCAATATCCGGTGACCAAAAAGAGGCTTTTTCTCATACCACTGAAGGGTCTCTCTCAATTTCACTACATTGCCGATAATCATCACAGCAGGCGGCTTTATCTCAGCACCCCTTGCGTCTTCGGCTATCTTTCCCAATGTGCTCACAATGGTCTTTTGATCAGGTCTTGAACCCCATCTAACTAATGCCGTTGGGGTCTCAGATGATTTGCCATTTTGAAGGAGTTTCCCCGCAATATTAGGTATATTCTTAACACCCATCAGAAAAACAAGGGTGTCAAAGTTTTTGGCGAGTCCTGCCCAATCTATCGTGCTTTCTGGTTTGGTGACATCTTCATTCCCTGTTATAACTGCAAAAGATGAAGAAAATTTTCTATGCGTGAGAGGGATTCCTGCGTATGCTGGCGCTGCGATAGCAGAGCTTATGCCCGGAATTATCTCAAAGCTGATTCCCTTATCAGCTAAAGCCTCAGCCTCCTCTCCGCCTCTGCCAAAGACAAAAGGATCGCCGCCTTTCAATCTGCATACAATCTTGCCCTCCAAAGCCTTCTCTATAAGGGCTTTATTAATCTCCTCCTGAGACATCGCATGGTGCCCGCCCCTTTTGCCTGCATAGATGAATTCAGCTTCTCTGTTGATATAATTCAAAATCTGGGCGTTCAAGTGAAAATCATAAACAACAACATCAGCTCTCCTTAAACAGCGAAGCCCCTTTATAGTCAAAAGCCCGATATCTCCTGGTCCAGCCCCAATTATATATACCATACCTTTTTTCATCTGCAATACACCTCATCAAGGATCTGTCTTGCCCCTTTTGACAGAAGGTCTTCAGCAAGTTTAATCCCAAGGGATTCATAATCATCTAGTCCGCCCTCGATACGCCCCTTTATTATTCTATCTCCTGATATACTTCCAACAAAACCATCGATTATTAGTGAATGGCCATTGGTAGAATTTTGAATTTCAATTTCTTTACCTTCCCGCCTTATTATTCGTGCATGAGCAGCGATAGGAACCTGACAGCCCCCCTCAAGTCTCTTTAAAAAAGCTCGTTCAGCTTTAACGCATATAGACGTTTCATGATGATTTAAGGGTTTAATAAGGCTGTTGATAAACTCATCTTCAATCCTTGTTTCAATACCAATAGCGCCCTGTCCTACAGCAGGAAGGGATTGTTCAATGGAGAGCATTTCGGTAATACGATGTGGCAAGCCAAGCCTAATGAGTCCAGCAGATGCAAGGATTATTGCGTCAAACTGACCATCGTCAAGTTTCCTTAAACGGGTATCGAGATTGCCCCTCAATTGAACTATTTTTAAATCAGGGCGGGTGTTAAGCATCTGGCATGAGCGTCTTAAACTGCTTGTTCCAACTTTTGAGCCACTCGGGAGCAAGTTAAGGTTTTGAATTTTGAACTTTGATTTTTCAATCCCTGAGACAAAGGCATCTCTTGGCTCTTCCCTTTTGCAAATAGCAGCAAGATGAAGTCCTGCAGGAAACTCAGACGGCACATCCTTCATGCTATGGACTGCTATATCCGCCTCTCCCTTTAATAATGCCTCTTCTATTTCTTTGACAAATAGACCTTTGCCCCCAACCTTTGCGAGTGGAACATCGAGGATTTTATCCCCTGTCGTTTTAATTTTATTAAGCTCAACCTGTAAACCAGGATGCAATCTTAGCAGTTCGGCTTTCACCCATTCCGCCTGCCATAAGGCAAGTTTGCTGCCTCTAGTGCCTATAATTATTCGTCTCATGAGCTAAGACCGCCTGCATACTTAAAATTATTCCCCATTCTTCCGCTCCCAGGTATCATCCCCATTTATCCCGTATAATTTCTTGATAACGGCTATTAGTTCATCCCTGTCTGCGCTATTTTCCTTTAATGCAGCCATAGGTGGGTGAATAAGTTTGTTAATTATGGCAGTAGCGACATGTTCGATAGCTTTCATTTTTTCAGCATCAAAATCAGGGTATTTATTCCTAAACTTTTCCAATTCTTCGTTCTTAATCTCCTCAGCCTTCTCGCGCAAAGCAACAATGGTGGGGACTGAATCGAGGGAAGCCATCCATTTTTCAAATTTTCCAACTTCCTCGTCTATTATCTTTTCAGCCTTTTCCGCCTCTTTTTTCCTCTCAAGAATATTCGTATCGACAACTTCTTGAAGGTCGTCGATATTATAGAGATAGGCGTTGTCAATACTATTGACATCGGGGTCAATATTTCTGGGAACGGATATATCAATAAGAAAAACGGGCTTGTATCTTCTCTCCTTCATTATCTTCTGCATCTGTTCTTTTTTAAGAACATAATCTGGAGCCCCTGTGGAACATATCACAATATCGGTATTGACTAATTCCTTGTGAAAATCCTCAAATCTCACAGCCCTTCCGTTAAAATCCCTTGCAAGCTCACATCCTCTCTCATACGTCCTATTTGCTACCTTGACATCTGTTACTCCGTTATTTAGTAAATGCCGTGCTGCAAGCTCAGCCATTTCGCCGGCGCCTAAGAGCATAAAGGATTTTCCTGAGAGTTCCTTAAATATCTTTTTGGCAAGTTCGACCGCTGCGAAGCTGATTGACACCGCATTTTCAGCTATCCTCGTCTCTGTCCTTACTCTTTTGGCAGCAGATATTGCATTTTTCATGAGTCTGTTAAGAATAATACCTGTTGTTTTTTTATTAAGGGCAAAGTCGAATGCTTCTTTGATTTGTCCCAATACCTGTGGCTCTCCTACTATCATGGAATCAAGGCTCGAGGCTACCCTGAAAATATGACGGACTGAATCCAATCCGCTAAAAAAATAGAGGGCTTTATCAAAGTCATCTCTCTTTATAGAATGAAATTCGGATAGAAAATTCTTAATCGAATCTAAAGAATTGGAGGCATCTTTTGCGAGGGCGTATATCTCTACCCTGTTGCATGTCGATAATACAGCGACCTCGCTGATTTCTGGCAGTGCTTTGAGTTTGGTAATTCCCTCATCGAGTTTTTGACCGTTGAAGGCGAGCCTCTCCCTAACGTTTACATTGGCAGTTTTGTGATTAAGCCCTAAAACCAGAATAGTCAAGGTATTCCTCTCATAAAGTTAACTGAAGGAGTGCAGACTCCTGAGCAGCAGATTGACCCCGAAAAAGGTGAACAGCACTGATAAAAACCCGATAATAGAGAGAACAGCTGCTTTTTTGCCCCTCCACCCCTTAGCAACTCTTAGATGTAAAACAAGCGCATATATAAGCCAGGTAACAAGGGACCATACCTCTTTTGGATCCCACCTCCAGTAACCTCCCCAAGCGCTTTCTGCCCAGAGAGCGCCTGTTATGATGGCAAGGGTAAGCAAGGGAAATCCGAATGTGATGAGTCTATAGTTTATCTCGTCAAGTATCTGAAGATTCGGAAGTCTTTGAAAAAGCCCGCTCAACCGCTTTGCCTTCAGGTAATGTTCCTGCAAAAGATACATCAACCCTACACCTGCTGCGATAGCGAAACTTGCATTTCCAGCAAAGGCAAATATGATATGGATGTTGAACCAGAAGCTCTGCAAAACAGGGGATAGGGGAATAATTTCTCTTGGGAATGTAGATGAAGAAAGCATCAGGACAAATACTATAGGCAGGATAAATGCACCCATTATGCCTATTTTGTAGCGGTATTCGAGGAAAAAAAAGATCAGAACAATACACCATGCAAAAAATGATGAAGCCTGATGCATCCCTGCTACAGGCAGATAACCCCCGGCGTAATACCTTACGATGAGGTTTGCTGTATGGAATATAAAGCCGCAAATAGCGATAATCAGTATCAATCTGGAGAGTCCCTTGCTTTCCCTGAATATCTCTATTAGCCCTATTATCGTTGCGGCAAAATAAAAGATGAGGGCAAGTTTAAAGGTCAAAATTTCCATCAGAAGCAGCCAAGCTCGCAGTTACTGATTTTTATCCTCAGGTCATCTGCAAGTTTGCCAACACTGGAATATGGCAGTCCAGTCTCCTCAGCTATTTTTCTCGCCTCGGCACAGGAGATTCTTTGCTCTACTGAACGTTCAATTATAAGTTCTTTAGCTTTTTTTTCATTCATCAAGGTTTCCATATAATCAATTACCTCTTTTATTATTATATCGTTATCATTGTTTTTATTAAAATTCCATGTATCAAAAACCTTACAATTAAGTAAAATATTGGGATATACGGTAAATAACGGAGAGTCCGATGACATTATAACAATTTTAGCCTTATTGAGGAGGCTCCAAGACGACTGCTTGATATCTTTGTTACCCCCGGTAGATGCGAATACTATAACATCGGGGTTGACAAATTCAATTGCGCTGTTGCCCTCTATGATAATCCCGTCTAAATGATAGAGTCTGTCTAATGCAAGAGGCATGACCTCAGAAAGATTCTCAGGGGGCGATTGAACCCACAAAACCACTTGAGCCCCAGCCTCAATTAACCTCTGAGTGTCCTTATTAGGTTCGTTAAGAATTTCAGCGTCGTCTATTATTGATGAATAAAACTCGGTCTTTGTGTATTTTATTGCCCCCCATCTCTTTTTAGCCGAGAGCTTTAAGAATGATGCGTGTTCATTAATTTGGACTTCGGAAGCATTAAGCCTGCCAGAAAGCGCTCTGATAAGCGCGGAAGCAATTGTCGTCTTACCTGAAGAACTGCCACCCCCCCCGACTCCTATGATAAATGGACCGCCCATACTCTTAAAATAGCTTATATATCAAATTCTCTGCAAGGCTAAATGTCTGTAGTATAGGATAAGTAAAAAAATTACTATTATCATTACGCAATTTCAGGGTACACCATAACTAATTGCTGATGAACTAAGTAAGCTGCCCCCGGAATACGGGGGACTTAAATAGAGATAGAAAACTGTCACCGTAAGCGGAGTAAAGCGAAGGAGCCTTGTCCTAAGCCTATCGAAGAGGAAGCAATCTCGCCTTTTATTATTTAAAATTTGCTACGAACCCTACGGGTTCTCGCAATAACCTGTAAATCCAAAGGTTTATGATCCTATCGCTATTTTAGAGACAGGGACTAAGGTAGTTCTTAGGCAAAGAAATCGTGTCATATCCCTGCTTGAATATTCTTTTGGACGCCTATGTTTTCCAATATTTATTTAGCCGTTAAGCTGAATGTATAATAATACTTAAAGCCCTTACTCAGCGATTACACAAGGGAGGACATAAATGAGAAGGTTAATAACAATACCGACAATCTTTCTTGCGGTATTTTACATATTTCAATGTCTGATTTTTTCTGCTGGTTTTTTGAGTGATAAAGTTTATGCTGAAGAGCCGAAAATTTCCAAAGAGGCAATTGATATACTCTCTCGCACAGGACAAGCAATGGCTGAGGTCGTGGCTGCCGTGAGGCCTGCCGTCGTAAATATCTCAACGACGAAGATTGTCAAAATACCTGGAATCCCTCATCCTTATTTTGATGATCCCTTTTTCAGAAGGTTTTTCGGCGACGATTTCAACAATATGAGAAAAAAGAGGGAGCATAAAACCACAAATCTCGGCTCGGGTGTAATAGTAGATAAAAATGGTTATATCCTCACAAACAACCATGTCATAAGAGGTGCTGACGAGATAATAATCAAACTGTCTGATAAAAGAGAATTTAAAGGAAAGATAGTGGGCACTGACCCTAAAACGGATATTGCTGTAATAAAGATTAATGCCGATAGGCTCCCTGTAGCTAAATGGGGCGACTCAGACAGGTTACGAGTCGGTGAGACCGTTATAGCTATCGGTAATCCATTCGGTTTAAATCAAACTGTAACATCCGGTATTATAAGCGCTACTGGCAGGGCTAATGTTGGGATAGCTGATTACGAGGATTTTATTCAAACTGATGCCGCCATTAATCCCGGCAACTCCGGCGGAGCCCTTGTGAATGTGAGGGGCGAAATCATTGGAATAAACACCGCAATATTCAGCACCTCAGGGGGATATCAGGGCATCGGATTTGCAATCCCAAGCAACATGGCAAGGTCTGTTATGGAAAATCTTATCAAGAAAGGCAAGGTAATCAGAGGATGGCTCGGTCTAACAGTTCAGCAGCTTACACCCGAACTCTCGAAACAGTTTAAAATTAAAGATGGTAAGGGAGTTCTTGTAGCAGAAGTAACAGAACAGAGCCCTGCAGATCAAGCAGGGATAAAGAGGGGGGATGTTATTGTCGAATTTGACGGCAGGGAGGTCAGTGAACCCGCCGTACTCAGAAATCTTGCAGCGAATTCTCAACCCGGCAAGGAGGTAACAATTAAACTCATCAGCAATGGGGTTACAAAATCTGTCAGGGTCGTTATCTCGGAACTGCCTGCAGAAAGGCAAAAGAAGCCGGAAATATCTCAAAATCAACTCAAAGGCGTTCATGTCCAGAATATCACCCCTGACATCAGAAAAATGCTTCAAATACCTCCAAAGATAAACGGAGTTATCATCACCCATATTGAGACAGGAAGCCCAGCAGAAGATTTATTAAAAAAGAACGATGTAATTGCAGAGGTGAACAAAAAAAAGATAAATAATGTGGCTCAATACAAAGAGGCTTTAATGGGCATAAAAGCGGGTAAACAAATACTGCTGCTTATTTACAGAAATGGAGCATTTGAATATCTTATTTTGCCGTCGAAATAGATAGTTATGTGCGACAATAAGAGACCCAACATAAGGGCTTTTTTTACTAATATGAAAGTCCCAATGCCCCATTTACAAGGAAGTTGTATCTGCTTGTCAGAAACAATGCCTTAAAAATAATAAAAAGAAAAAACTGCTGTGGCAATCATGGTGAGCCTGGCTGCTGACAAACCGACAGCAGGGTCACCGGCAGGTGACCAAAGTAATTGAATTCCTTAGACATATAGCGAGTTTTGTCTTTCAAAGTTATACGCCGCCACATTGCAAGGCATATGGCTAATGCTGCATCCTTCGACAAATTCAGGATGACAGTATGAATATTGTTGTAGGATGACAGGATAAACTTTTTGGAGGAGAAGCAGGGGATTGCTAATCCCATGCAAATATGACAAGAAATACTTAATGTTAAACAAAAATTATCTCCTACCTTCAGAGGCGCTAAAAATATTAATAAACGCACTAAAAAAGGTTGACCCCCCTTTTGAGAGATGTAAAATTGAGGAGGGCTTTGGACGCATAACAGCGACCGATATAGCGTCACCCGAAGATTTGCCCCCTTTTGCACGCTCAACGGTTGACGGCTATGCGGTCAGTTCAGCAGATACCTTTGGGGCATCAGAGACTTCACCTGCCTATATTACCGTCAGACATGAGGTCAAAATGGGCGCTGCCCCTGATTTTACTGTGAGATCAATGGAATCAGCCATTATTCCAACAGGGGGGATGCTGCCAGAGGGGACAGATGCAGTCGTAATGCTTGAGCACGCCCAGTTTATACCTCCTGATATGATTGAGATTATAAAGTCCGTCGCTCCTGCTGAGAATGTCATTCAAAGGGGTGAAGATATAAAGCTGGGAGAAATCCTCATTCATAAAGGGAGTAAATTAAGGGCTCAGGATATTGGCGCTCTTGCAGGGCTAGGGATTACAGAGATAGATGTCTTTAAAAAACCTTTAGTATCAGTTATCTCTACAGGCGATGAGATAGTATCCCCTGAAATGCCAGTCAAACAAGGGCAGATAAGGGATATCAACTCCTATACCCTGACAGGTCTTATTAAGGATGCAGGTGGAATTGCACTTAGGAAAGGGATAATCAGAGACGAATACAAAGCGATCAAGGGTATCATTGAGGAGTCTGTAAACGATTCCAACATGATTTTGCTGAGCGGAGGCACTTCGGCAGGGGCTCAGGATATGGTCGCTTCTATAATAAACGATATCGGCAGCCCCGGAGTTCTGTTTCACGGCTTATCTCTTAAGCCGGGCAAGCCGATGATAGGCGGCATAATTGGCAATAAACCTGTTTTAGGGCTTCCCGGACACCCTGTTGCTGTTGCTGTATGTTTCGATCTTTTTATCAGACCATTAATAGAAGCCCTTGCAGGGTTAAGGCAAGACAAATATACATATAAGACAATAAGGGCGAAAATGACAAAGAATATCGCATCTGCTGCTGGGAGGGAAGACCATATAAGGGTCTATATTGAAGAAAAAGACGGAGAGATATACGCACATCCCGTATTAGGGAAATCTGGGCTTATATCGGTGCTTGTAAGGGCGCAAGGTTCAGTAGTTATACCCCATAGCAAATTCGGATTGGACGCAGGAGATGAGGTCACAGTAAGGCTATTCTGAAATATCAAAAACTAAGTGACACCTTAATTGCCCACCCGATAACCATGTCAGAACTTTATAAGCTTATACATGACCATGCCACTCAAATACTTAACCAGCTTAAAGAATCCACTGTTAAAAAAATCTATAACCTCTCTATTCCACATTTTGCTCTGATTCTTCAGTTTTTGGGCAAGCCTTTCATAGCGATAGAGGACTCTCCTGAGAAGGCACTAAGGCTTTACGGGGACTTTCTTTTTTTCAGAGACGCCTTATCAAAGGGAAATAGAGAACCTGTGTTTTATTTTCCGCCGCCTGACAGTCCTGAAAACATCGGCATGAGATGCAAGACTTTACACAAACTTACATCGATGGAGCCATTTGTCTTGTTTACCTCTTCCGATGCTCTCATGACTGGATTTGAAATTTCGTCCTTAAAAGATAAGGTTTTGCAATTTAAAAAAGGGCTTTCCTTTGAGAGGGGGAAGCTCCACGAAAGCCTTAATACACTTGGATATAAGGAGGTAAGCCTCGTTGTAGAAAAGGGCGATTATGCCAGAAGAGGGTGGATATTCGACATTTTTCCGTCAACTGAAGAAAACCCTATAAGGGTCGAATTTTTTGGAGATGAGATTGAACTGATAAGGACTTTCAACATCGAAACTCAGAGATCTATGAGAGAACTTGAGGAGATCTTGATTTTCCCTTCTTTTGAGGAGGCGCCTGTTACACACTTGATTAGTCAGCTAATTAAATTGGACGAAGTAGAAATCTTTTGTGAATCTAGTGTTTGCAAAGAAGCAATGGGGGGATCGGAACTCCAAGTTTATAAAGCTATCTCCCTATCTCACTTTCCTTTTATAACAGACGGAGTAGATTCAGGCGAGAGTTCCCTGAAAGGATTTGGAATAACATATGATGAAAGGAAATCAATCGAGGAGCTTGTCCGTCCAGTATCAGAACTTGAAAGGGTCGTCATAGTCCTGCCTTCGGAATCGCAGTCGCAAAGGCTTAAGAATATTTTCCGTGAAAACGACATTGTCATTCCTGCTATAGAAAGGACTGCCTTGCTCCACTATGATGGCTCGAAATGCATCACTACAGGCAATCTTTCAGGGGGTATCAATATTTCAGGACTACTGATACTTACCGATAAAGAAATCTTTGGGGAGAGACCAGATAGACCCCGAAGAAAATTAAGAACGACAAACCTTCTCTCCCAGATAGAGCATCTCGATATCGGCGATTTCGTTGTTCATGAAGAGCATGGCATAGGAAGATTTGCCGGGTTTGAAGTCAGGTCAATAGAAGATTATGAAGAAGAACTAATAATCATTGATTATGCCAACGGGGATAGACTTTACATCCCTACTTACAACATAGACAGGCTTCAAAAATACAGCTGTTCCGAGGGTCATCTGCCTACGTTAAGCAGGCTCGGCACCAAAAAGTGGCAGAAAACTAGACAGAAAGTCAAAGAAGGAATAAGGGAGATGACGGAGAAGCTGCTCAGGCTTTATGCAGAGAGAGCGGTTGCAAAGGGTTTTGCTTTTAGTGATGATACCCCTATGCACAGGGAATTTGACGAATTTTTCCCCTATGAAGTCACAGATGACCAGTTAAGATCGTTCGATAAAATAAAGAGACTGATGTCTTCTGAAACTCCGATGGACATGCTCCTGTGCGGAGATGTGGGTTTTGGCAAGACAGAGATTGCCATGAGGGCAGCATTCAGGGCGGTTTATGACGGAAAACAGGTTGCCGTAATAGTTCCTACTACACTTCTTGCAGAGCAGCATTACAGAACCTTTAAGGAAAGATTTTCAGCCTTCCCTGTAAAAATAGATTATCTGAGCAGGTTCAAAACAGTGGGTGAGATTAAAAAATGCCTTACAGCCCTTTCAAGGGGCGAGATTGACATTATAATTGGCACCCATATGCTTCTCAAGAAAGATATCAACTTTATTAACCTTGGCATGCTAATAATAGACGAAGAGCATAGATTTGGCGTATCCCAGAAAGAAAGACTCAAGGAACTCAAAAGGGGAGTCGATGTCCTGACCCTTACAGCAACTCCGATCCCACGCACGCTGCATCTCTCCCTTTCAGGCATAAGGGAGATGTCAACGATAGAAACGCCACCCGAAGAGAGACTTGCCGTAAGGACATTCGTAACCACCTTTTCCGAAAAAACCATCAAAGAAGCCATTGAAAGGGAGACAAGAAGGCAAGGGCAGGTATTTTTTGTTCACAACAGAATAAGGGATATAGATAAAATGGCTGACTTTTTGAAAAGACTGCTTCCAGACATACGCATTGATGTTGCTCACGGTAGGATGAAAGAGACTGACTTAGAAGGCAAAATGCTAAAATTTCTCGACAGGCATACGGATGTCCTGGTATGCACCGCAATTATAGGTTCCGGACTGGATATAACAAACGCCAATACCTTAATAGTGAATCGTTCAGACTCATTCGGACTCTCGGATTTATATCAGCTAAGAGGAAGGGTTGGCAGGGGACCGACTCAGGCTTATGCTTATTTTCTTATTCCCGGTGAAGAAATTATCTCCGCAGAGGCAAAAAAAAGATTAAAGGCTTTACAGGAGATGAGTTATCTGGGCGCTGGGCTCAAACTTGCCCTAAAAGATCTGGAGATAAGGGGTGCGGGTAATATTCTCGGCAGGGAACAATCTGGACATATCCATAATGTCGGATTCGATATGTATATGGAGATGCTCGAAAAGACAGTGGCTGAACTAAAGGGAGAGATTCTCCCTTATGATTTTGAACCGCAGATAAGATTTAGATTTACATCCTTGATTCCAGAAGATTACATATCGGATGTAACTTTGAGATTAAGCATATACAGACGAATCTCGTCGGCGAAATCACCTGAAGAACTGCTGGACTTAAAAGATGAGCTGACCGATAGATTCGGGGCATTGCCCAAAGAGACGACTAACCTCCTAAATATAATGAAGATAAAACTTTTTGCAAAAAACCTTTATATTAATAAAATTATCGATACAGGCGAAAAGGTAAGATTTCTGTTCATTGTTGACACTGAAAATGTCTATAAAATTCCTTCTGATTTTTACGATAGTATCCTTAAAAAACTCTTTACCCTAACATCAGGGAAACAAAAGAACAATATTCGTTTCCATCCCGAGGGTTTTGAGCTGGTTACCTCCGGGATGCAGCCTGACGAAATAATCAAATTTAGTGAAGAGATATTAACGCTGCTGGTTAAGAAATAGACTTTTTTGAATACTGGCATGATATAATATTTGGTTTTAAATAAATCTTTTATTGTTTTTTCATGCCTTAAGAATTTAAAGAATGTTCAGATAAAATTAACTGGGGGTAAACAAATGAAGAAAGTAACAAATATACTTTTTGCAGGAGTTGGAGGTCAGGGCGTAGTTCTCGCAAGCGCTATTGTCGCCAAGGCTGCCTTTGATAACGGCTATGATGTTAAAGACAGCGAACTCCACGGTATGGCTCAAAGGGGCGGGAGCGTCGTGAGCCATATCCGTTATGGAGATACTGTCAACTCACCTCTCATACCAAAAGGCAAAGCCGATTTTTTTGTTGCTACAGAAGAACTTGAGGGTCTCCGTTACGCCTCCTTCGTAAAGTCGGGCGGTAAAGTAATACTAAATAAGCGGAGAACTGTCCCTGTTACTGTCAATCAGGACTGTCCTTATCCCGAAAATGCCAAGCTTGATTTAGAAGCTATGAATCTCGATGTCCTCGAGATAGACGCCTCTGAAGTCGCAAAGAAAATTGGCAGTAGCAAGGTAGAAAATATAGTTTTGATAGGTGTTCTCTCATCTTTTCTGTCGCTGCCAGTTGAGAAATGGCGGAACGCCATAAAGGAGATGGTGCCTCCCAAGACCATAGATCTCAATTTAAAGGCATTTGAAGAAGGACGGAAAATAGCTGAAGACAACAGAAAGTAAGTATTTGTCCAAGAGTAGTAAGAGTGCCTAATTAAGATTTGCTCGTCATCACCGCAGAGCAATCTTTTTAAATAAACCAACATACAAGGAGAGATGATGTATTGGCAGGAGGAGATAGAAACTATTGACAGAAATAACCTTGAGAAAATACAGCTGCAGAGACTTCAACAGACAGTCAGCCGCATTTATGAAAATGTTCCTTTCTATCGTGATAAATTCAATGAAAGCGGGCTGAAGCCCGATGATATAAAATCATTGTCGGATGTTGTTAAACTGCCTTTTACAACGAGAGAAGACTTGCGCAATAACTATCCTTACGGTTTACTAGCAGTGCCGAAAACCGGCGTTGTTCGTCTCCACACCTCAAGCGGAACAACAGGAAAGCCCAAGGCTATATTTTTCTCACGAAACGACGTGAACCAGTCTGCTGAGCTTATCGCACGCTGCCTTATTATGACCGGCATCAGGAGCGATGATGTCCTCCAGAATATCATGACATATGGTTTGTTTACAGGCGCACTGGTTATGCATTACGGCGCCGAAAAGGTTGGAATACTCGTAATCCCTGCAGGACCCGGCAATACAGAGCGCCAGATAGCCCTGATGCAAGACTTCGGCTCTACTTCACTTCATATTACTCCCAGCTATGCCCTTTATCTTGCAGAAGTAATGGAATCAAAGGGGATATTGCCGCAGAGAGACCTTTCATTGAGGAGGGCATATATAGGCGCTGAGCCTTATTCTGAAGAGACGAGGTTGAAACTCGAAAATATGCTTGGCATTGATGTTTATAACTCTTATGGTTTGTCCGAAATGAATGGCCCTGGTGTGGCTTTCGAGTGCACAAAAAAAGACGGGATGCACATATGGGAGGACAATTTTATTGTCGAGATTGTTGACCCTGAAACCGGCGAACAGTTACCGGATGGGAGTGAAGGCGAGCTTGTTTTGACAACCCTTTGCAGGGAAGGAATGCCATTTTTAAGATACCAGACAAAAGATATAACCAGGATTATTCCAGACAGGTGCGAATGCGGCCGCACACACAGGAGAATAACCCGCATCACCGGCAGGGTGGATGATATGTTCATAGTAAGGGGGGTGAATATCTTCCCTCAGCAGATCGAAAGAGTGCTTATGGGCGTCAAGGGGGTTGCACAAAATTACCAGATTCATCTTGACGCTTATGATAAAATGACTGTGAAGGTAGAAATAGAACAAGACTTCTTCGACGGGAGTATTGACCATCTTTTGAGCTTAAAATCAAAGATAACAGAGAAATTAAAGTCCGAAATTCTTATTACTCCCAAGGTCGAACTTTTGGAGCCCGGAACCCTCCCAATAAGCGAGGGCAAGGCACAGAGGGTTATAGACAACAGGACATTATAGAAAGGAGTTTTTATGGCTGGACTTAGAGAGATATCAGTATTTGCTGAGAATAAACCCGGCAAGGTCGAAAAAATCACAGGGGTTCTTGCCAGAGAAGGAATTAATATACTTGCAGTCTCCATAGCGAGTACGAACGGTTTTGGGATAATTAAATTTATCGTTGATAAAACAGAACTCGCCTTTACAAAGCTTAAAGAGAGCGGTTTCACTGTTTCTCTTAATGAGGTGCTGGCTATCGAGATGCAGGATGTGCCGGGACAGATAAATGAGATTGCCAAAGTCCTTTTGAGAAATGATATTAATATGGAGAATGCCTATGTTTTCGTTGAAGAGTCAAGGAAGAAGGCTTATTTAATAGTGCTGGTCAAAGATATTGAGTCTGCAAAAAGCCGCCTGAAAAATGAAAGTCTTAAACTATACGAATGATTATTAACAGGAGGAAACATGATCTGGGACAAAGAAGCTGAATGCATGCCTTTCGAACAAAGGCGAAAGCTTCAACTTGAGAGACTGCAAAAAATAGTTAAAAAAACTTATGAGAAAGTGCCTTATTACAGAGCCCGCTTTGACGAACTTAAGGTAAAGCCTAAAGATATTAAAACCCTTGAGGATATTTCGAGACTTCCTTTTACAACCAAGACAGATTTGAGAGAGGGCTATCCTTTCGGGATGTTTGCTGTGCCCTTTGGAAAGATAGTCGAAATCCATACATCTTCAGGCACAACAGGCAAGCCTGTTGTAGCAGGCTATACTAGAAAGGACATAGATGTATGGGGAGAGGTAATGGCTCGCGCCCTAACGATGGTAGGAGCTGGCAAGGATGACATTATTCAAAATGGATACGGCTATGGGTTATTCACAGGGGGGTTGGGTGTTCACTACGGGGCACAAAAAATCGGCGCTACCGTGCTGCCAATCTCTGCAGGAAACACAAAGCGTCAACTTGAGGTAATGCTTGATTTCGGTTCTACCATAATTACATGCACCCCTTCATACGCCTTGCATCTAGCTGAAGTCGCTGCAGAGCAGGGTATAGACGGCAAGGATTTAAAATTGAAGGCAGGCTGTTTTGGCGCTGAGGTCTGGACGGAAAAAATGAGGGATGCCATCGAGGAAAAGTTTAATATCTTAGCGCTTAATATTTACGGCTTGACTGAACTCATAGGCCCCGGAGTTGCTCAAGAGTGTGAGGATAAGAGCGGACTTCATATCGCAGAAGACCATTTTTATCCTGAGATAGTCTCTCCCGAAACCCTTGAGCCTCTGCCTGAAGGACAGAAAGGCGAACTCGTCTTAACATCTCTCACGCGAGATGGAATGCCGATGATTCGGTTTAGGACACGGGATATCACCTCGCTAAAGCGGGAGGTTTGCAAATGCGGCAGGACGCTTGTGAAGATGGAAAGGGTTATGGGTAGAAGCGATGACATGCTCAAAATCAGGGGTGTGCTGATATTCCCGTCGCAGATAGAAAAAGCCCTTCTTGAAATTAAAGGCATAGAACCTCATTACCAAATCATAGTCACCCGTCCTCACCACCTCGATGAACTCGAAGTGCAGGTAGAAACCTCAAAGGATATATTTTCTGATGAGATAAAACATCTGGAACAAATGAAGAAAAAGATCGAAAACCATATTGAGAAATCGATTGGGTTAAGGGTTAAGGTGACCCTTGTTGAACCCAGAACCCTACCACGAAGCGAAGGCAAGGCTAAAAGGGTATTTGATAAAAGGGAATTATAAGGAGGCATGAAATGAAGATAAAGCAAATTTCAGTTTTCCTCGAAAACAAAAAAGGCAGGCTTCTGGAAGCTACCGAAGCACTTGCAAAGGCTGGCATCAATATAAGAGCCCTTTCTATAGCGGACACCTCGGAATTCGGCATACTCCGCCTCATCGTGCCGGATCCAAAAAAGGCAAAGGAAGCTCTGGAAGGCAGCAATTTTACGGTTAGAGAAAACGATGTCATTGCGGTTGGGATTTCTGACAGTCCAGGCGGGCTTGCCGGTATCCTTAAAGTCCTTAATGATGCAGACATAAATGTCGAATATCTTTATGCCTTTGTTCAAAAGAGCGGTGAAAAAGCTGTTGTGGTTCTCAGAATAGAAGACCCGGAAGCAGGTTCAAAGGCGCTTATAGACAGAGGCATCACTCTGCTTTCGAGCGATGATGTATATCAGTTATGAATCACAGGTGCCCAAAATAACATTCAAGCAGGGATATGATGCGATTTCTTTGCCAAAAAACTATCTTCTTGCATATGTAAGCCTTTGAGAGACTTCATACTTAGTTTTGCAATATCGGCAGTTGAGGCTTCCCTTCGTCTTCAGCCCCTTTGAGATACCTGTGGCTTTGGCTCCAGAAATTGCATCATATCCCTCGGATTCGAAAGTATATAAGAATTTATTTTGGATGGGTATGGTTATAAATATAAATTAATCAGCCTTGCGGTTTTGCCGTGGGGCCGATTAATATTGCCGCCACACATGCCTTTGCTAAATACAAAACAATAAAGATGGAAAATTGAACTGGTTTGTTTATTTGTCATTCCGAGAACCCGAAGGGGTCATAGCAATAGGCGAAATCCTTTACCTATAGAGACAGTGATCCAGAAGTATTAAGAACTGTTCAAAAATCAATTGTGCGACAGTTTCAATCCAATAATCCCCGCAACAATCAGAATTACCGACACTATCCTCATAAGGTCTGCCGAATCTTTGAATAAAATAATCCCTGTTATAAAAGCCCCCACTGCTCCAATGCCAGTCCATACCGCATAGGCGGTTCCCATAGGAATATTTTTTTGGGCTAACCACAAGAATAAACCACTCAGTCCCATCGAAATTACCGCAACAAAAATCCACATAACCTTATTTGAAGTGGCTTGTGACAGCTTTAGACCAAGGGGCCAGCCAATTTCAAAAACGCCAGCTATTATAAGAAATATCCAAGACATGTAATATTTTCCCTTATTTTATATAGATTTTAAGATTGAAAGAAATTAATAATGCAGAAGAAAATAGTAAAATACTAAAAACAGGGTTCGTGCAATAACACGAACCCTTTGATAATAAACTCAGCATGCTAACAGTTTTCACTGTTAACTGATTATAAGCCCTTCAAGAACTTTAAATTTAGCGATAAAAAAGATTATCATAGCAACCCAGAGCGAAGCTAAGGGGGAAGCAATCTCCTCTTTTATCATGGGATTGCCAAGAATCTGCAAGGTTCTTGGCAATAACCTATAAATCAACTAAACTACGCTTCTATCGCTGTCAGCCTATCCTGTTGATTTCGAAGAGTTGTTTAGTCCTATCGCTAAATTTAAATAAAAAATCAAGCCTTCTCAAAATTATCTTTGGAAGCTCCGCAAACTGGGCATACCCAGTCTGCAGGAAGCTTATCAAAAGGGGTCCCTGCTGCAACACCTGAATCAGGGTCGCCCTGAGCAGGGTCATAAACATAACCGCAAATACTGCATTTCCACTTTTCCATACATTCCTCCTTGTTTTTTAGCTTAATTGAAATACTATTCCAAAGCTTCATTATTGTCAATAGTTTCGATCTTTACCTTTGAGATCCTCTGTCCAGCCATCTCGATAACCTTTAACCTTTTGTTTTCAATATCCAGAGTATCGCCCGTGACTGGTATCCGCTGCAAGTGCATAACAATAAAACCTCCCAACGTGTCATACTCTGTTGACTCTGGAATGCTTATATTATAATCATCCTCTAAATCTCGGATGCTTATTGAGGCATCTATAATCAAAGAACCATCAGCAAGTACAATAACAGGGCTTTCCGTATCGTATTCATCCCTTATCTCTCCCACTATCTCCTCAAGAAGGTCTTCTAGAGTTACCAAGCCCGTGACTGTGCCATATTCATCTATCACTATAGCCATATGAACCCTCTTTTTCTGCATCTCTTTCATTAGTATGCTTATCTTCATGGTCTCAGGAATGAATAATGGTTTTTTCATAATCCTGCGTATATCAACCCTGTCTTTATCAGTCTTTGAGAGCATGCTGAGGAATTCCCTCGCATGCAGGATGCCCTGCACATCGTTAGTATCCTTATCGATGACCGGATACCTCGAAAACTGCTCCTCAGAGATAATATCTACAACCCTGTCAAAAGGAGTATTAATTTGTATAGTTACCATCTTGGGCAACGGAACCATCACTTCCTTGACAGAGGTATCTGTGAACTCAAAAACCCCGTGAATAAGCTCCTTTTCAGCAGGTTCAAATACACCCTGTTTTCTGCCCTCCTCAAGCATAAATTTAACATCTTCCTCAGTGATATACTCTTTTCTGGTAATAGCCTTTTTGCCGAAAGGCTTTAGAAGAAAATTGGCGCTTACGGTCAATATACATACGAGTATATTTGTCAGCCTCGAAAACCACTCGAGAAAAGGAGCTACTGAAAGACTCACTCTTTCTGGGTATGCATGTGCTAAAGTCTTGGGAATCAGCTCGCCAAACATTAGGCTGAAATATGTAACGAAAAGCACAACTATACCTATCGCTATAGCATTGCTTGAAGCAGAAATAAAGGATATGGGAATATCACTTATTATGGGACTAATTGTTTCGACTGCTGCTGCTCCTGCGATTGCAGATGCGAGAGCCCCCGCGGTCGTAACGCCTATCTGGATGGTGGCAAAAAACTTGTCAGGGCGTTCCCTTAATTTATTAAGAGGTTCGGCGTTTTTGACTCCGTCTTCTAATAGTTTTTTAATGCGGATCCGGCGCATTGAAACGACTGCAATTTCAGACGCTGCAAAAAAGCCGTTTACAAAAATAAAGACACAGATTAGTAATATCTCAAGCCACATTTTTAGAGTTTGTTGATTACGGCACTTGCTGCCTCAGTGGTGGAGACGGCTGAAGGATCATTTAAGGGCTTTAAATCATAAGTAAGATAAACGCCTTCCCTTATGACCGTTGCGACAGCGTTTTCGAGCCTGTCGGCAGCGTTGAGTTCGCCAAGGTGTCTCAGCATCATTACGGCTGATAGTATCATGGCGAAGGGATTCATTTTATTTAAACCCTTGTACTTGGGCGCACTCCCGTGCGTTGCTTCAAAGACGGCATATTCATCGCCAATATTAGCACCGGGCGCAAGTCCAAGCCCGCCTATCAGACCGGCAGCCAGGTCTGAAACGATATCGCCATAAAGATTCGGCAGAACCAGAACATCATACAGCTCGGGCTTTTGAACGAGCTGCATACACATATTGTCAACAATTCTGTCCTGAAATTCTATATCCTGATAGTTCCCTGCAACGCTTCTTGCAACCTCTAAAAATAATCCGTCTGAATGTTTCATTATATTTGCCTTATGAACAGCGGTCACCTTCTTTCTTTTATTCTTGCGTGCATATTCAAAGGCAAATCTTACAATTCTCTCTGTTCCATAGGTAGATATTGGTTTGATGCTGATGCCTGAATCAATCCTTATATTTTTGCCGGTTTTTTGCTTAATGAAGTGAATTATTTCAAGCGTTTCTGGGTCGCCCATTTTGAATTCTATCCCGGCGTAAAGGTCTTCGTTATTTTCTCTAATTATTACTATATCAATATTTTCGTATCTTGAGGGAGCGCCTTTAAATGTTTTGCACGGCCTAATACAACAGTAAAGGTCGAGTTCCTGTCTCAAGGCGACATTGATGCTCCTAAATCCTTTGCCAATCGGCGTTGTAACGGGACCCTTTAGGGCAACCTTATTTGTCTTTATCGAATCTATAACCCTTTGAGGCAGAGGAACGCCTTCTGAAAGATAGGTATCCTCGCCAGCATTCTGTATGTCCCACTGAAATCCAACGCCTGTAGCTTCAAGAACCCTTATTACCGCCTCTGTAACTTCTGGTCCGACACCGTCGCCCGGGATAAGCGTAACTTTATGCATACTGCCAGTCTCTCCTTACGGGCATACTGATAATATCTCCCTGACTACATCAGGATAGTTGGCGATGAACTTCAATTCATCATCAATCAAAGGCTTCTGGGTATGCAGATTTGCATATTGAACAAGCTCTAATATCCGTCGTGCATCGCTGTCGTCCTGAAACTCTATCCCAAGTTTTTCGTAAACATGCCTGAACCCTTTTATTCCTCCATACTCGCCTGTGGTTATTAAACGTCCTGTGTGAGCGAGTTCTGGCTCTCCCCTGCCGACATCCTCTGGGTCGTAAAGTTCATAGTTTCTGCGGTCTTTTAATGCGCCGTCTGCATGGATGCCGGATTCATGCGCAAATGCGTTAGCGCCAACACCCGGCTGATTTATAGGAATAGGCAAATTGAAGGCATATGATGCATAGCGCGCAATCTGCCATGCCTTAGTAAGGTCAACGTGCTCATCCAAGGGGATTTTGCCTTTGAGTCCATGAGAAAATTTCAGGGCTAAAATTGTGGATACGAGGTCGCAATTGCCGGCTCTTTCTCCATAGCCGTTTATAGTGGTATTGATGTATGCATCGATTCCTGCCTCTATTGCAGCCTGAGCTCCAGCTATTGAAACAGCCTCCGCCATGCCAAGGTCATTATGGCAGTGCATCTCGATAGGGAATTTTGTGGCAAGGGCAAGGGTCTTTATCCTTTCGTATATTGTGATAGGGTCGTCCGTTCCCAGTGTATCACAATACCTGAATCTGTCGGCGCCGCTCTCCTTGCCTGCCAAAATAAACTCAATGAGTTTATTCAGTTCCGTCCTTGAACCATCCTCTGCATTAATCCCGATAGTTTGAGCCCCAAGACTTCTGGCGAGCTTAACAGAATCCGTAAGAGACTGTAATATGTCTTTCCAGGTTTTTTTCCCCTGAAATTTCCCCTGAAGCATTATATCTGAGGTTGCCATTGATATATTTATATGCTGCAAGTCGGGGCAATTGCGAAAAGACAATTCTACATCCTCAGGAACAGCCCTACACCAGCCTTCTAAATGAAGCCTCTTTATTACCCCCATCCTCGCCAGTTCAAGATTTGCATTTATATACCTTACCTCGTGCTTGATGGTAGGGAACCCTATCTCGCTCTGATATATGCCCATCTCATCGAGATAAATATTGAGCATTGTTTTTGACAGCTTGGGCAGAAGAATCCGCGAAGTCTGCACGCCGTCCCTGTTGGTCACATCCACTAAATATACTTTACTGCTCATCCAATCCTCCCTTTATTTTCATAAATATAATTGTGCTTTTGCGGTAAAAAAATCTTGTTTTATACCATTCTATATTCTCTTTTTGATTGTCTCCCTTGCAATAGCAACCTTGCCAGTTCTGACGAATTCCTTTATGCCGACCGGTTTCATAAGCTCAATAAAAGCTTCGATCTTTTTCTCATCACCTGTTATTTCTATTGTATAGGTTTGAGGACTTGAGTCAAGCACCCTGCCTCTAAAAATCTCAACTATTCTAAGCACCTCAGACTTGACTTCCTGCTTAGGCGCAACTTTTATGAGTATCATCTCCCTCTGGACATGGTCAACCTCTGTGAGGTCAACGACTTTGATTACATCAATTAATTTGTTGAGCTGCTTGATAATCTGCTCTATAATCCAATCATCGCCGGTTGTGACAATAGTCATGGTAGATATCTGGGGATCAATCGTCTCCCCTACTGAGAGACTCTCGATATTATAGCCGCGCCCGCTGAAAAGCCCTGCAATCCTCGAAAGAACACCAAATTTATTCTCCACAAGCACAGAAATCGTATGCCTCATAATAATAGTCCTCCCCTTTTCTATTTAACGGCTTTCAATTTCTTTTCAGCCTTGCTTTCCTTTTCCAAAAAGAGCATCTCATCCAAAGAGGCCCCGGCTGGCACCATCGGATAAACCTTTTCCTTCCAGTCGCAGACGAAGTCCATAAAAACCGTCTTTTTAATCTTGAAAGCCTCAGTAAGCACAGGTCTGACCTCGCTCGGTTTTATAGCCCTGAATCCGACAGCTCCATAAGCCTCTGCAAGTTTAACAAAATCAGGAACAACATTGAGATATGTGTGTGAGTACCTCTCGTTAAAGAAGAGTTCTTGCCACTGTCTCACCATTCCAAGATACTGATTATTCAATATGGCTACCTTCACAGGTAGATTGTGAATAACAGCAGTTGCGAGTTCCTGTATGTTCATCTGGATGCTGCCGTCTCCTGCTATGTCTATAACGAGTTTGTCTGGATTGCCTATTTGGGCGCCTATGGCGGCAGGGAAGCCATATCCCATAGTGCCGAGTCCACCTGATGATAGCAACGTCCTTGGCTTATTGAATTTATAAAATTGCGCCGTCCACATCTGGTTTTGACCAACTTCTGTAGTGATTATTGCGTCATCTCCTGCAAGTTCGCATAACTGTTCAATCACAAACTGAGGTTTAATCACATCAGTGCTATGGTAATAAATCATAGGCCTTTCGGCTTTCCACTCAGCTATCTGTTTCAGCCATGCCTTTCTTATCTCACTCCACTGCTCCTTTGCCTCATCCTTTAAAACCTTATTCAGGGATACAAGAACCCTTCTTACATCGCCGACTATCGGCACATCAACCCTTACATTTTTTCTGATAGAAGTTGGGTCTATGTCTATGTGTATAATCTTTGCATGCGGAGCAAATGCCTCGATCTTCCCAGTTACCCTGTCGTCAAACCTCATCCCGATTGCTATCAGTAAATCAGTGTTCTGGACGCTACGGTTCGCATAATAAGTTCCATGCATACCCAGCATACCAAGACAAAGGGGATGGGTGCTCGGAAAGCTTCCAAGCCCCATTAGTGTCATTGTGACGGGGATGTTTGTGAACTCAGCCAATTCCCTCAGTTCTTCAGAGGCGTTGGAAAGTATGCATCCGCCGCCTGCAACGATAACAGGTTTTTTGGATTTGGTTATCTCGTTTGCCGCTTTCTCGATCATCCAACGGTTACCTTCGTATGTAGGGTTATAGCTTCTTATATATACCTTCTCGGGCCATATAAATTCAGTTTTTGAGGTGCTGACATCCCTTGGCATATCAATAAGCACTGGTCCTGGTCTTCCAGCTTTTGCTATGAAAAAGGCCTCCCTCATCAATCTTGCCACATCCTTTACATCTTTGATGAGGATGTTATATTTTGTGCAGGGTCTTGTTATCCCGACTATATCAGCTTCCTGAAAGGCGTCGTTGCCTATGAGCATTGTCGGCACTTGTCCTGTAATGACTATCAGCGGAATAGAGTCCATATATGCGGTGGCGACTCCTGTAACTGTATTGGTAGCTCCGGGTCCTGATGTAACAAGCACTACACCTGGCTTGCCCGTAGATCTTGCATAACCATCTGCAGCATGAACGGCTCCCTGTTCATGTCTGGTAAGGATTAGCTTTAAATCTTTATCGTCATGCAGTAAATCAAATATACTCAACACTACCCCGCCAGGATAGCCAAAGATATATTCAACCCCTTCTCTTTTAAGACACTCAATAATTATCTCAGCGCCCGACATTTTCATTTTTTTCCTTGCTCCTTGAATTTTAATCTGTTTAAAGGTGTGATATTCAACTTAACATAAAATATATGAACTTTTCTATATGTGAGAACTTCTCTAAAACAGCTACAGGATCATAAGCCTATGCTATGGATTTGCAGGTCATTGGGAGACCCCGTAGGGCGCGCAGGCGGGGTCAGACTTGACTCTTGACTTTCTACTTGAAGCTCGAGGCTGGCTGTGCATTATTGGCTTTAGCCGAAGAAAGTCAAAAGTAAAGACCTGAGCCTATTTTCTGTTACATGATTTCAAATGTGGATTTGGGCGACAGCCTGTAAAGACCTGAACCCAAGTTTCCTCGCTCATTCACTAACATCTTCGTAGTCATTTCGGCGCAATATAGTATCATACAGCCCGATATCCTCTCCTTCGTGCTTGTTGATACCCATATACACCAAACTGGGGTCTTCATAGCGCTTGAATTTATAAACCGCATCGTTCATCAGGGCGCTGTTGAAAACGCCGAGA
>Ga0209721_1000679_pt1 | contig 28809 bp, 27 predicted proteins | sample TshhotsprinmetaG_FD_184139 | JGI IMG/M metagenome (GOLD analysis project Ga0209721, IMG submission 184139) | Hot spring microbial communities from South Africa to study Microbial Dark Matter (Phase II) - Tshipise hot spring metaG (SPAdes)... | ecosystem: Environmental > Aquatic > Thermal springs...
TCGCAGGCTGGCGCGAGACTATGAGCGGCTGGCTGAGACCTTGCGAGGTTGGCACTGGTTGGCTTTTTCGATTCTGATGACAGCGAAAACTGTGGAGCTTTTACGAACAGCTAGTTAGCAGGCTCTAAGCCGCTCGGTGGCGCTCCTGGCTATGGCCATCGTGGGCGGCCTGGGCACGGTGGTGGGCAGCCTACTGGGCCCGGCCTTTATCGAGTTCCTGCGGCTTTACGTGGAGCGCCTCTCCGAATGGATGAAGTCCAACGCCTTCATCCAGAGCATCACCCCGGCTGGTGTGGATGTGGCCTCGGCCCTGCTACCCCTTTCCTTCGGTTTGGTGATTGTGCTGTTTTTGATCTTTGAGCCGAGGGGCCTCTACAACTGGTGGCGGCTTTTACGAAGTTATTTCCGAACGTGGCCGTTCAGATACTAGCGGGGCACGCAAGCTGGGCAACACCGCGAAAAGCGCGTTGCAATAGGCGAGATAGAGGAGGCACCATGAAGCGAGCGATGATTTTGGCGACAATGGCCTTCCTGGGGCTGGCTATGGCCCAGGGGCGCACGGTAAACCTGCTGTGGTCGGGGGCCGTGACCGGCCCGACCTCAGATGTGGGAGGGCCTTACGGGGCGGGTGTGGAGGACTACTGCAGGTACGCCAACGAGCAAAAGCTGATCCCCAACGTAACCCTGAACTGCACGGTGCGCGACGACCAGTACCAGAACCCCAACACCCAGCGCATCTTTGAGGAAGCCCTGGATCGGGCCAAGCCAGCTATTTACCTGGGCTACTCCACCGGGGCCATGCTGCAACTCAAGCCCCTCATCAACGAGGTGAAGATGCCCACCATTCCGGCCTCGGCCCACATCGGGCTGATTGACCCACCCAACAACCAGTACATGTTCCTGCCGGTGAGCAGCTACTCCGAGCAGGTGGTGGCTTTGATGGAGTACATCAACCGCACCACCAAGAACGCCAAGATTGCCCTGGTGATTAACCCCAGCCCCTTTGGGCGGGCGGTGGTGGATCATGCCCGCCGGGCTGCTCAGCGGCTGGGGCAGACCATCGTGGATGTGCGGGAAGTGGGGAGTGGCAACCTGGACAACACCGCGCTGCTGCGGGCCCTGGATGCGGCAGGGGCGCAGTTTATCATCCACCAGAACGTAGCCGGGCCGGTGGCCAATATCCTCAAAGACGCCCAGCGCCTGGGTTTGAACCGCAAGATTCGTCAGATGGGGGCGGTGTACACCGGTGGCTCGGATCTGATCCGCCTGGCGGGGGAGGCCGCTGAGGGTTTCTTGTGGGCCAGCAGCTACTATACCCTGGACGAGAACGCCCCGGGCATCAACCTGCAAAAACAACTGGCCCAGAAATACAACCGCAGCGCCGACATCCTCAACTCCACCAACTACACCGCCGGGATGCTGGCGGCGGCCATCGCGGTGGAGGCCATGCGCCGGGCCGGGCAGCGTTTTAATGGGCGCATTGACAACGAGACCGTCTATCAGGCCCTGATTGGTATGAACGGCCCCAACGCCTTTAAGCCTGGTTTTGCAGTTTCCACCAAGGCCGGTATCGAGATTGACTTTACCCGCAGCGAGCAAACCGGCGCCGAGGGCCTGCGGGTGCTGGAGGCCAGGGGCGGTAAATTTGTGCCGGTAACCGAGCCCTTCACTTCAGCGCTCTTCCGGCAGGTGCGGAACCCCTAAAGGAGGCAGAAAGCTGCAGGCCAAAAGACCCATGCCGAATGCTTTTGGCCTGCAATTTCCTGTGAGGTGATATGCGCCCCGAAGACCTTGGGAACATCCTGCTGGAAGTCAACAACATTGAGGTGGTGTACAAGGACATCATCCAGGTGCTGCGCGGGGTATCGCTGAAGGTGCCCGAAGGGCAGATCACCGCCTTGCTGGGCCCCAACGGAGCTGGGAAAACCACCACCTTGCGGGCCATCTCGGGGTTGCTGGTGCCCGAGGACGGCAAGGTGGTCTCGGGCTCCATTCTGTACCGGGGTGAAAACATCGCCAACAAGCCGCCCGAGCAGATTGTGCTGAAGGGCATTGTGCAGGTGCCGGAGGGGCGGCGGGTGTTCAAGCACCTCACCGTTGAGGAGAACCTGCGGGTGGGTGCGGTGACCCGGCGGGATGGGGCCAAGGTAAGAGAGGATCTCGAGCGCATCTACCACTACTTCCCCAAGCTGGCGCTGATCAGAACCCGCCTGGCTGGCTACTGCTCGGGGGGGGAGCAGCAGATGCTGGCCATTGGGCGGGCCCTGCTGGCCAACCCCAAGCTCTTGCTGCTGGACGAGCCAAGTTTGGGTCTGGCCCCCCTGCTGGTACGGGAAATTTTTGACATTGTGGCCCAGATCAACGCCGAGGAGGGCGTGACGGTGTTGGTGGTGGAACAAAACGCTCGAGTAGCCCTTTCGGTGGCCCATTATGGCTACATCATGGAGTCGGGCCGGATTGCCCTCGAGGGCACCAGGGAATACCTGGAAACCAACCCTGATGTAAAGGAGTTCTACTTGGGTGTAGCCAAGTCGGGCGGGCGCAAGAGCTTCAAGGACGTCAAAAGCTACCGCCGGCGCAAGCGCTTTATGTGAGGGGAAGGGGCGAGCGCAAGCTCGCTCTTTTTTTTGGAATGCAGCTCAGCTTGTGTGGCTCCGGTCTAAAGTACCATGGGGCCATGAGCGAGACCACGCTGCCCACCAAAGAACAGGTTCTGGAGGCCCTCAAGGTAGTGCGCGACCCGGAGATTCCGGTGAACGTGGTGGATCTGGGGCTGGTCTACGAGGTCGAAGTCAAGGAAGGGGGCATTGTGGACATCACCATGACCCTTACCTCTATCGGCTGCCCCGCGCAGGATATCGTCAAAGCCGATGCCGAGATAGCGGTTATGCGCCTGGCGGGGGTTAATGCCGTGAATGTGGAGTTTGTCTGGACACCGCCCTGGACGCCGGCCCGTATGACTGAAGACGGCAAGCGTCAGATGCGGATGTTTGGCTTTAACGTTTGATAACGGCTCTGGGTGGGCGATCGCTCACCCAACCGAGGCGCATTCCTAACTGCCTTGGAACCAACGACCCGGCCACCGTGCACCTGTGGGGTGGCCGGGCGGTGATTACATCCGGCTGGTGAATTCCCGTTTGATGTAGAGCATGGGGTCGGTGGGGTTGGCGCTGGCCATAATCAGCTTCTGGGCTTCTTCCGCCTCGAGCTCAAACAACGCCGCGAACTCCGAGGGGGCTACCACGGCTTCTTTGAAATCGGTCACGCCCCGTTCGATCAGCCAGAGGGTGAGGTCTTTGAGCGCTGCGTCGCCCTCGAGGCCAAACCGCGGGCCGAAGGCATCCCGGCTCAAGACGCGGTGCTTGCCCTGCCGCACAAAGAGGGCAAAGCGGGCCTGGGCTCGCTGATCCTGCCAGTCGGTGATATAGATCGCCAGGGCCTCGGGGAAACTAACGCCCTTCAGGGCTTCCTTGAGGGCTCGAAGGGTTTCTTGGGGCGCGCCGCGAAGGCCAACAATTTCCATAGCCACCATTTTATAGCCCTCTTTGTGGCCCCGGTGTTTTGTGTGTGAAAAGTGGCTTCACAAATATTTCATTTGACAATACTTTATTTTGAAAGTATATTGACAGAAGTATGGCCTGGGGCTTACTTACCAACCTATGGCGACTTTCCCGTGGTTTGCGAGAGGAGGTGGTGCCCCACCTCGAGCACCTCGGCCTGGCCCCAACCGACCCCTGGCTTCTGGCCGAAATTGAGCGCCACCACTACCCCACCGAGGCGGTGCGGGCCATGCAGATGCCGGCCCCTACCATCAGCCAGATGCTGAAGCGGCTCGAGCAGGCCGGACTGGTGGTGCGCTCGCTCGACCCAGCCGACCTGCGCCGCTACCGCTTTGAGCTGACCGAGGCTGGCCGGGCAGTGCTGGAGGAAAGCCGCCAGCACATCCTAAAGGCCCTGGAGCGTCGCCTGGAACGGCTGAACCCCCAGCAGCGCCGGCAGTTTGCCGAATGGTTGGAGATTCTGGCGCGAGAAGAAGCCCCCGTTTCAAAGGAGTAATTCACTGTGAACCCCTCAACCCAAACCCCCTCCCAGAGCACTTCCCGGGAAACCCAGCTCACCTTCATTGGGATTCTGCTGGGGCTTTTCCTGGCCGCGCTCGACCAGACCATTGTCTCGACGGCGTTGCCTAAAATTATCGCCGACCTTAACGGTGCCGAGCTGTACGCCTGGGTGACCACTGCTTACCTGCTGGCCTCCACCGTCTCGGCCCCCATCTTTGGCCGCCTGACCGAGCTTTTCAGCCGTAAGACCATTTTGCTGGTGGCGATTAGCATCTTCCTGCTGGGCTCGGCGCTCGCGGGTTTGTCGCAGAACATGCCCGAATTAATCGCCTTCCGTGGGCTTCAGGGGATTGGCGGTGGGGCCCTGTTCGCTCTTGCCCTGACCACCATTGCGGTGCTCTTTCCCCCGCGCGAGCGTGGACGGGTAGGCGGATTCTTTGGGGCCATCTTTGGGGTGAGCAGTGCGGTGGGGCCGTGGCTGGGGGGTCTCCTGACCGACCACTTCTCCTGGCACTGGGTTTTTTACATCAACATGCCCGTGGGAGCGGTGGCCTTATGGTTCATCCTGCGCTATATGCCCCGCCTGAGCCCGGAACACCGCGAGCGCTTCGACTACCTGGGGGCCGTCTTGCTGGTGGCCTGGACGGTGCCGCTGATGCTGGCCTTCTCCTGGGGGGGCAGCACCTACCCCTGGCTGAGCGCTCAGATCCTGGGCCTTTTGGGGTTGAGCGCGCTGGCCCTGGTGTTGTGGGTCTGGTCACAGAACCGTGTGCAGCACCCGCTTTTTGACCTCTCGATTCTGCGCGTGCGCAGCTTTAGCCTGGCCTCGGCGGCGACCTTCTTCTATGGCCCTGCTTTTCTGGGGGCGGTGGCCTTCTTGCCCCTGTACTTGCAGGTGGTTAAGGGGGTCTCGGCCTCGGCTTCGGGGGTGACGGTGCTGCCCCTTACGCTGGGGGTGGTCTTGGGGGCCACCGGCAGCGGGCTGCTCTCGGGGCGGCTGGGCCGCTTTAAGCCCCTTTTGTTGCTGGGAACCGGCTGGCTGCTGGCGATCTTCCTTACCCTGCACTTCCTGATTAAGGTAGATACCCCCCTCTGGCTGGCGGTGCTGTTTTTCTTCCTGCTGGGCCTGGGGCTGGGGCCTGCCCAGTCGCTCCTACAGATTGCTGCCCAGAACAATGTACCGCCCCAGCGGTTGGGCTCGGCCACGGCTTTTACTCAGTTGATGCGGCAGATTGGCTCGACCGTGGGCATCGCCCTGATGGGCACGCTTTTAGCTAAGAACCTTACTGCCGAGACCTGCAAGGTGTTTCCCGACAATGCGGCCTGCCGTCCGGGCGCCTTGGTGCAACGGAGCAACGAGGCGGGGGTGGGTTTTAACCTCGATGAACAGTTTGCCAAGCTCGAGGCCCAGATCGTGGCCGCGCTTAAGGGAGACACCCAGGCCTACGCAACCCTGCTGCAGGATGCCCAGGTGCCCACCCAGGTTAAGGAAGGCCTGATCAAAGGCGGCATCCCGGCGCAGTTCCAGCAGCTTGAGGGCCGGGTGGTGGCAGCCCTCAGAGGCGATGCCCAGGCCTACGAGGCCCTGATGCAAGACCCCAACCTGCCGGCGGAGTTCAAATCGAAGCTGACCAGAGGGGGTATTCCGGCGCAGTTTGAGCGGATGGAAGGTCTGATGGTGTCGGCGCTCGAGGGGGATACCAAAGCCTACGAGGCCCTGATGCAAGACCCCAACCTGCCGGCGGAGTTCAAAGCCAAGCTGGTGAAAGGCGGTATCCCGGCCCAGTTTGCCCAGTTGCAGGATCTGGTGATTGCGGCCCTCGAGGGGGATGTGGCTGCCTACAACCAGCTCATCCACAACCCGCAGGTTCCAGCCGACCTGAAGGCCCGGCTGGTGAAAGGCGGCATCCCGGCCCAGTTTGCCCAGCTAGAGAAGCTGCTTTTGGCGGCCCTGAACGGGGATGCTCAGGCCTATCAAGCGGTGCAGCAGAACCCGCAGATCCCCCCTGCCTTCAAAAGCCAGATTCCGCAGGGCGGCCTGGCTGCCCAGGTCGAGGCCCAGCTACAAGCAACCGCGCGCCTGCTCGAGGCGGCCTGGCAGGGAGATGAAAGCGCACAACAAGCCTTGCGCCAGAACCCCAGGCTCGACCCCCGCCTGCGGAGCCTGCTCGACAACCCGCCGCCCGTGGAGGCCCGAGCAGGGGTGCTGGCCCAGGTGCGGGCCCAGGCGCCTCAGCTCAAAGCAGCCGCTTTGCAGCAGGCGACAGCCCAGCTCCAAGCGGGGCTAGAGCAAGCCCAGGCCCAGGCGCTTGCCCAGGCCATTGCCGGGGTCAAGGCGGGTCTGGCCCAGGCCCAGGCCAAAGCCCAGGCAGCGGCCATCGCGGCAGTCCGGGAAAACCTGCGCAAAGCCCAGGCCCAGGCGCTGGAGCAGGCCGTGCAGGCCACCCACGAGAACCTGGTCAAAGCCGAGCAGCAGGCCCTCGAGGAGGTGCCCCATAAGGTAGTAGCGCAGCTCGAGGAAACCAAACTCAAGCTGCACCAGGCCCTCAGCAACGGCATCACCAACGCGGAGAAAAACATTTTCCTCTACGCGGCCCTGTTCGTCCTGCTTTCAATGGCCTTTATCCTGCCCTTGCCCAACGAAGAACTGCGCGGCCGGGGGGCTCGAGCCTGAATCGCCCTATCAAAAAAACCCAGCACAGTCCAAGTCACTGTGCTGGGTTTTTGTGGCCGCACTAGGGCAGCAGGAACGAGATAAGCTTGGTCTCGAGGAACTCCTCCATGCCCCAGTGCCCGCCCTCGCGGCCCAGCCCCGAGTTTTTGTAACCACCAAAGGGCAGGTTGGAGCCCATGGCGCTGGGGACGGGGTCGTTTACGCCCACGATGCCATACTCCAGGGCCTCGGCCACCCGGAAGGCGCGGGAGAGGTCTTTGGTCCAGATGTAGGCGGCCAGCCCGTAGTCGGTGTTGTTGGCCCAGGCGATGGCTTGCTCCTCGTCCTCGAAGGGCATCAGGGGGGCGACCGGCCCAAAGGTCTCCTCCTCGAGGATGCGCATCCCGGGCTGGATGCCGGTGAGCACCGTGGGAGCGTACAAAAGCCCGCCCAGGGCCTTGCCACCGGTAACCACCTTGGCCCCTTTGGCGAGGGCATCTTCCACGTGCGAGACCACCTTATCCAGGCCCTGCTGCTCCACCAGGGGCCCCACGTTGGTGCTGGGATCCAGGGGGTCGCCCACCTTCAGCTTGCCAACGGCCTCGGCCAGGGCGCTGGCGTAGTCGGCCTCGAGCTTCCTGTGCACATAGATGCGGTTGGTGGTTACGCAGGTCTGGCCGCTGTTGCGGTACTTGGAGAGCAGGGTAAACTGCACGGCCTTTTCAATGTCGGCGTCCTCGAAGACGATAAACGGGGCGTTGCCGCCGAGCTCCAACGAGACCCGCTTGAGGGTATCGGCCCCCTGGCGGTAGAGGATTTTGCCCACCGGGGTGGAGCCGGTGAAGGTGATCTTGCGGATGCGCATGTCCTCCATCAGAACCCTGGAGACCGGCACCGGGTCGGAGGCCGGTAGCACCTGCAGGGTTCCGGCGGGCCCCCCGGCCTCTTCCCAGAGCCTGGCCAGATAAAGCGCACATAAGGGGGTCTGTTCGGCCGGCTTGATGATGATGGTGCAGCCCGCAGCCAGCGCCGGGGCGGCCTTGCGGGTGATCATGCTAGTAGGGAAGTTCCAGGGGGTAACGGCGTACACCGGCCCCACCGGCTCGTACACGGCCATCTGGCGCTTGTTGGGGAAGCGCGAGTGGATGAGTTCCCCATTTACTCGAGGGGCTTCCTCGGCGCACCACTCCACAAAGCTGGCGGCATACAGCACCTCCCCTTTGGCCTCGGTGATGGGCTTTCCCATCTCCAGCGCGGTCAGCCGCCCCAGCTCTTCCTGATGGGCGATGAGCAGGTCGTTCCACTTGCGTAGAATCTTGCCCCGCTCAAAGCCGGTCAGCTTTTTCCACTCCTTGAAGGCCGCCACCGCAGCATCGGCGGCCAGGCGGGCCTCGGCCTCGCCGCAGTCGGCCACCTCGGCCACCAGTTCGCCGCTGTAGGGGCTCTTGACCGCAAAGGTTTTGGAGGTTGGCTGCCACCGGCCGCCCACATAGGCGAGGCTTGGAAAATCGAAGTCTTTGACCATAGCAAGGCCTAGCATACGCCCGGCCTGTGCGTGGTTGGTAGGGGGGCGGCTTGCAATTGCACCCCGCGGGAAAGGGTTCCAGAAAACCAGCGTGGCCCTCAGGCCTGCTAGCGGTTGCGCGCCGGATTGAGCATGTTGCGCCAGTCGCGATCCACCAGCAGGGGCAAGGGGTCAATTACCTGATAGTCGCAGGTGCGCCGGCTGCCGGCATACACCCCAAAGTGCAGATGGGGTGGGGTGGTGCGGGCGTTGCCGGTGTTGCCCACGTACCCCAGCAGAGTCTGGGGGGTTACCCGCTGGCCCTCCCGGAGGCCTGGAGCGTAGCGGTCGAGATGGGCGTAGTAGTAGCGCCGCCCACCCGGCCCAACCACAAACACGTACAGCCCACCCAACTGCCCCTGACCAATGCGCCAGACAAACCCGCTGGTAGCTGAGTAGACAGGGGTTCCCCTGGGGGCGAAGATGTCCTGCCCTTCGTGGGTGCGCCAGCCGCCGCGGGGGGCGCCGAAGGTGTTGGCTACCTGGCGCACCCGTACCCCCTGTACTGGCATGGCCAGTCGGCGGTCGGGCTCTTTGGGCAGCAGGGCCAGATAGCTCTGTAGCTTTTCCCGGTAGGCCGCCCAGCGTTCCCGCTCACGTCGCTCGGCTTCGGTGCGAGGCTCGGGCCGGCTCGAGCTGGCCGGGGTGCACACCCGCCCGGGCTCGCTATCGGGTTCGCCGCTCCGGTTTTGGGCCAGGCTCTCGCTGCCCCACAGGAGCACACACAGCAGCGCAGAAAAACCCACCTGTCGAGCCAACATAGGTTTAGTTTGCGACCACAAGATTAGTTTTAAAAGAGAGCTGGTCAGGGCAGGCCGGGACAGCTAGACTCTATTTATCGGTTCTACCGATGGGAGGCCTCGGTGCAGATATCGCTCAAACAGTTGGTGTACTTCATCGCGGTGGCCGAGTCGGGCTCGATTTCCAAAGCCCTCACCTCGCTCAACGTGACCCAGTCGGTGGTCACGGAGGCCATCAAAAAGCTGGAAGAGACCCTGGGGGCAGAGCTTTTTACCCGGCACGCTCGAGGCATGATTCTGACCCACGCCGGGCACCAGTTTTTGCGCCACGCTCACGAGGTGCTGGCCGCGCTGCGCAACGCCGAGCAGGCCATCCGCGAGCGCCCCGATGCCACCACGGGGCAGCTCAACCTGGGCGTGACCAGCCTGGTAACGGCTTACTATCTGCCCTACCTGCTCGACCGCTTCGAGCGGGTGTTTCCGGGTGTTCAGGTGGCCGTGGTGGAAGACCGGCGGGGCTACATCGAGCACCTGCTGATTAATGGTGAGCTGGATGTGGCGGTGATGAACGTTTCGATGGTGGATAAGCAGGCCTTGGAGACCCGCACCCTGCTGCGCGCGCCCTGGCGGGTCTGGCTGCCCACCAACCACCCCTTGGTACAGCAGGAGGCGGTCTCACTGGAGAATTTGCGGGAGGAGCGGTTCTTGTACCTGAAAAACGACGAGCTCGAGGAGGTCACCCAGCAGATATACCGCCTGAGCGGGTTTCCTCGAGTGGCCGTGCGCACCGATTCCATCGAGGCTATGCGCAGCCTGGTGGCCCTGGGCATTGGCGTGGCGGTTCTGCCCAACCTGATGTACCGGCCTTGGAGCCTGGAGGGTGACCGCCTGGAGTCGCGGCCCTTGCTCGAGAACCTGCCCCGCCTGGAGATTGGGGTGGCCTGGCGGCGGGGTAGTGCGCTGAGCGAGGCCGCCCGGCAGTTTTTGGTGGTGGTGGGGGAGCACAGCCGGGTGCAGACCTACGGGATCAGCTACAGCGACTTGCTGAGCCCGGCGGAGTAGGCCCGGCTATCAATCTATTTTCCCGATACCTCCTATATCCCCAGGTTTCTTGTTGGAGGGCCTGGGGGGCTTTATCGTAGGGGGCAGTTCGACAGCTCGAGTCGTCTCGTTGGCATGGCTAGGCCTTTGGGGCTGTCGTATTTGATTGAGGAGGGGGTATGAGAACGCAGTGGTTCTTGGCCGTGGTGGGTTTAGCAGCAGTGGCGGGCTTGGCGGTGGCGCAGCTCCCGGCCAGCCGGGCCAAGCAGTCGTTGGGGCCCAGCGAGGGCCAGCTCAACATCCTGGCCTGGCCGGGCTATGTGGAAAACGGCTCTACCGATAAGAGCGCCGACTGGGTTACGGGCTTCGAAAAAGAGACCGGCTGCAAGGTGACGGTCAAGGTGTTTGGCAGCTCCGACGAAGCGGTGCGCCTGATGAACCAGGGGGGCTACGACCTGGTGACCGCCTCCGGCGATGCCACCCAGCGCCTGATTGCCGGTAATGTGGTGGCCCCCATCAACTGGAACCTGATCCCCAACACCCGCAACATTGATCGTCGCCTGCTCAACGCCCCCTGGTACGTGGTGAACGGGGTGCGCTACGGGGTGCCCTACCAGTTTGGCGTGAACGTGCTGGCCTACAACACCAACGTCTTCAAGACCCCGCCGGATAGCTGGAAAGTGGTGTTCGAGGAGATGATTCTGCCCGATGGCAAGAGCAACAAAGGCCGTATTCAGGCCTACTATGGGCCCATCTACGTAGCCGACGCCGCACTCTATCTGATGCGTACCCGGCCCGAACTGGGCATCAAGGATCCCTACGAACTCAACGAGCGGCAGTACCAGGAGGTGCTCAAGCTGCTGCGCCAGCAGCGGGCCTTGCTCCAGCGCTACTGGAACGATGCCAACGCCCAGGTGCAGGACTTCACCAACGAGGGGGTGGTGGCCTCGACCTCCTGGATTTTCCAGGTAAACACCCTCAAGGCCAACAAGCGCCCCATCGATTGGGTGGTTCCCAAGGAGGGCGCCACCGGCTGGGCCGATACCACCATGCTGGCGGCCAACTCCAAGAACTCCAACTGCGCCTACCGCTGGCTTAACTGGCAGCTCACCAACAAGGTGCAGGCCGATATCGCGGGCTGGTTTGGTTCCAACCCGGTGGTGCCGGCGGCCTGCAACACCCCCGGTTCCCTGCTGCCTGCCGATGGCTGCAAGAACCAAGGCTTCAACGACTTCGACAAGATTTTCTTCTGGCGCACCCCCACCACCCAGTGCCGCACCCAGAACAACCAGTGCGTGCCCTATAGCCGCTGGGTGAGCGATTACATCGCCATCCAGGGAGGCCGCTAAAACGATGCTCGGTGTCTCGGCACAAAGGGTAAGACTATAGCCAGGAATCGCACCACCTAAAAGAGCGAAGCACTTCGTGGGTAGGGTTGGGTGCGGCAGAGTCTGGCATAGCGCCCAGCCCCCACCCACGGCAACAGACGACAACCTCGCTACGATGGTACAGATGTATAAAGAACCCGAAACCCAATCCGTTCAGGCTGCCGTGGAGCTACGCGGGGTGTCGTGTTACTTCGGCCCGGTGAAGGCGGTGGACGGGGTGGACTTGGAAATCTTGCCCGGCGAGTTCTTCTCCATGCTGGGGCCCTCGGGCTCGGGCAAAACCACCTGCCTGCGCCTGATCGGCGGCTTCGAGCAACCCACCGCGGGGCAGATTGTGCTGTTTGGGCAGGACGCTTCCAAGCTGCCGCCCTATGCCCGCGACGTCAACACGGTCTTTCAGGACTACGCGCTCTTTCCCCATATGAACGTGCGCGACAACGTGGCCTATGCGCTGATGGTGCGAGGGGTTCCCAAACCTGAGCGTCACCGGCGGGCCGAGGAGATGCTGGAACTAGTGAAGCTCTCGGGGCTGGGGGATCGGCGGCCTGGGCAGCTTTCGGGTGGGCAGCGGCAGCGGGTGGCGCTGGCTCGAGCCCTCATCAACCGGCCCAGGCTCCTGCTCCTGGACGAGCCCCTGGGGGCCCTGGACCTGAAGCTGCGCGAGGAGATGCAGATCGAACTCAAGGCCCTGCAGCGCCAGCTCGGTATCACCTTCATCTACGTGACCCACGACCAGGGCGAAGCCCTCTCGATGTCGGATCGGGTCGCGGTGTTTAATCACGGCAAAATCGAGCAGCTCGACAACCCCAAGACCCTCTACGAGTACCCCAAAACCGAGTTTGTGGCCCGCTTTGTGGGGAGTGCCAACGTGCTCGAGGGCCGCCTGCTGGGGCTTGGAACCGGCAAATACGCCCTGCGCCCGGAGCGCATCGCCATCCAGGCGGGAAGCCACAATGGGCCCAACAGCCTCTGCGGCACCTTGCTGGACATTCACTACCTGGGCGCACAGACCCGGTACGAGGTTCAGGTTGGCAACGAGCGGCTCACGGTGCTCACCTCATCGGAAGAGCAGGGCTTGCAGGTGGGCGGTGCCGTTACCCTGCGCTGGGAGCACAGTGCACTGCGGCCCCTGCAGGAGGTCTCATGAGCGGTATGACCCTGCGCCGTCGCCTTTCCGATGCGCTCTATGTGCGCCCGCTGCTGCTGTTGTTGCTGCTGCTGATACCACCTTTGCTATGGCTGGGCATCATCTACCTGGGTTCGCTTTTTAACCTGATGCTCTACAGCTTTTACTCCCTCAACGACTTTACCGGGCAGGTGGAATATAAGTTTTCACTCTCGGCTTTTCGACAATTGTTTAGCTCCCCGGCCAACGTAGACATCGTGCTACGCACCACCCTGATGGCCCTGGCGGTCACGCTGGCCTGCGCGGCCATTGGCTTTCCCATTGCCTACTACATCGCCTTTTATACCCAGGGCACGGCCCGAACCTTCTGGTATCTGATGGTGTTGCTGCCGCTGTGGTCGAGCTACCTGGTCAAGGTGTATGCCTGGCGCCTGATTCTGGCGGGCGAGGGGGTGGTGAGCTGGTTTTTCAACCTGTTGGGGCTGGGCTGGCTTTTGCAAGGCATCCTGGGCCTGCCGGTGATCGGTGGCCCCAGCCTGTCCAACAGTTACCTGGGTATGTTTCTGGTCTTTACCTACATCTGGCTTCCCTACATGATTCTGCCCATCATCGCGGCCCTCGAGCGCGTCCCCCGCTCGCTCATCCAGGCCTCGGCCGACCTGGGGGCCCGGCCCGGCCAGACCTTTCGCAAGGTGATCTGGCCGTTGGTGATACCGGGGGTGGCGGCAGGCTCCATCTTCACCTTCTCACTAACCCTGGGCGATTACATCATTCCGCAGGTGGTGGGGCAGCCGGGCTTTTTTATCGGACAGATGGTCTATGTGCAGCAGGGCACCGCGGGCAATTTGCCGCTGGCGGCGGCCTTCTCGGTGGTGCCGGTGGTGATCATCGCCATCTACCTGCTCATCGTGCGGCGGCTGGGGGCTTTCAATGCGCTGTAAACGCTCCACGCCGGTAGCCAGGAGGGACGGGTATGCCGGGTAAGCCATCCCTGGGCCTGCGGCTGGCCTTTTACCTGGGGATGCTTTTTTTGCACTTCCCCATCCTGATCATCGTTCTGTATGCCCTGACCACCGAAGACCGCACCTACCAGTTCCCGCCCCCCGGCCTGACCCTGCGTTGGTTCGGCGAGGCTTTCCAGCGGCAGGATATGTGGGCGGCCTTGTGGTTATCGCTGAAGGTGGCGGCCATGGCGACCGCCATCGCGCTGGTGCTGGGAACCATGGTGGCGGCGGCCATGTACCGCTTTCAGTTCTGGGGCAAGGACTTTATCACCGTGCTGCTCATTCTGCCCATCGCCCTGCCGGGCATCCTGACCGGTATCGCCCTCCTCACCACCTTCAAGCGGCTGGCCCTCGAGCCCGGCTTCTGGACGATTGTGATAGGCCACGCCACTTTTTGTATCGTCACGGTTTACAACAACGTGGTGGCCCGCTTCCGCCGCACCGGCTACTCCCAGATCGAGGCCTCGATGGACCTGGGGGCCGACTGGTTTACCACCTGGCGGATGGTGGTGCTGCCCAGCATCGCCACGGCTTTGCTGGCCGGCGGGATGCTCTCGTTTGCGCTGTCCTTTGACGAGGTGATCGTCACCACCTTTACCGCTGCCGACCAGAAGACCCTGCCCATCTGGTTCCTGAACGAGCTCTTCAGGCCCCGCGAGCGCCCCATCACCAACGTGGTGGCGGTCTTCGTGATGCTCATAACCTTTCTGCCCATCGTGCTGGCCCAGTGGCTGACCCGCGACACCGACGACCTGCACGGCGGCGGTAAAACGGGCTGAGGCAGCAAAACCATTCCCACATCTTCGGACGAAAGAGAGGAAATCCCATATGCTAAAAACCCGCATAACACAGGACAAGATGCTGATTGGTGGCGAGTTTGTAGCCGGGGAGAGCACCCCGCTGGAGATCCTTAACCCGGCCACCGGCGAGGTGCTCTTGAAGCTGCCGGAGGCCTCGGTGGAGCAGGTTAAGCAAGCCGTAGCCGCTGCAGAAAAGGCCTTTGAGGCCTGGTCACAGACCACCCCCAAAGACCGCTCCATGATGCTGCTCAAGCTGGCCGACAAAATTGATGAGCACGCCGAGGAGCTGGCCCGGCTGGAATCGCTCAACTGCGGCAAACCCTACCTGGCGGCGCTGAACGACGAAATCCCGGCCATCTCGGACTGCTTCCGCTTTTTTGCCGGGGCGGTGCGCTCGATGACTGGGGCGCTGGCGGGCGAGTACCTGGCCGGCCACACCAGCATGATCCGCCGCGACCCCATTGGGGTGGTGGCGAGCATTGCCCCCTGGAACTACCCCCTGATGATGGCGGCCTGGAAGCTGGCCCCGGCCCTGGCGGCGGGCAACACGGTGGTGCTCAAACCCAGCGAGCAGACCCCCCTGACCACCCTCAAGCTGGCCGAGTTTATGGCGGAAATTTTCCCGCCGGGGGTGGTTAATGTGATCACCGGGGTTGGGGAGAGTGTGGGTTCTACGCTCATCCACCAACCGGCGGTGCGGATGATCTCGCTGACCGGCGATGTGGCCACCGGTAAGCGGGTGCTCGAGGCCGCCGCCGGTAGCCTCAAGCGCACCCACCTCGAGCTCGGCGGCAAGGCCCCGGTGATCGTGATGGACGACGCCGACCTCGAGGCCGCCGTGCAGGGCATCAAAATCTTTGGCTACTACAACGCCGGCCAGGACTGCACCGCGGCCTGCCGGGTGTACGCCGGCAAGAAAATCTACGACAAATTCGTGGCCGAGCTGTCCGATGCGGTCAAGTCCATCAAGGTGGGGGCCCAGACCGACGAAGGGGTGGAGATGGGCCCCCTGATTACCGAGCGGCAGCGGGCGCGGGTGGCCAGCTTCGTGGAGCGGGCCAAGATGCAGAAGCACATCGAGATTACCGCCGGTGGACACCCCGTGGAGGGCCGGGGCTTCTTCTACGAGCCCACGGTGGTGGCCGGGGCCTTGCAGTCCGACGAAATTGTGCGGCGCGAGGTGTTTGGGCCGGTGGTCTCGGTCACCCGCTTCTCCGACCCCGAGGAGGCCATCGCCTGGGCCAACGACTCCGACTACGGCCTGGCCAGCTCGGTCTGGACGCAGGATGTGGGCAAGGCCATGCGCATTGCCAGCCGCTTGCAGTACGGCTGCACCTGGATCAACACCCACTTCATGCTGGTCAACGAGATGCCCCACGGGGGGCTCAAGCAGTCGGGCTACGGCAAGGATATGAGCCTGTACGCGCTCGAGGACTACACCGTGGCGCGGCATATTATGGTCAAGCACTGAAGCGTCCGACGGCACACCAAGAACCGGTTGTAGAGCAGCCAACGGGTGGTGTAGAGACCATGGAACTCACAAACCGCTACGCAGAGGCCCTCGAGCTCGCCTACGAGCTGCACAAGCACCAGTACCGCAAGGGCACCGAGATTCCCTATCTCTCCCACCTGTTGGCGGTGAGCGCCCTGGTGATGGAACATGGGGGTGGTGAGGACGAGGCCATCGCGGCGCTGCTGCACGATGCGGTGGAGGACGCCGGTAAGGTGCTGCAGAGCGAAGCGGGGGTACGGGTGCTCGAGCACATCCGGCAGCGCTTCGGCGAGGCGGTGGCGCAGATTGTCCGGGAGTGCAGCGATACCGAGACGGAACCCAAGCCGCCCTACCTGGAACGCAAGCAGGCCTACCTGCGCCACCTCACCGAGGCGTCACCTCCTGCCCGACTGGTCTCGGCAGCCGATAAGCTGCACAACCTGCGGGCCATTGTGGCCGACTACCGCACCCATGGCGAGGCGCTGTGGCAGCGCTTTGTGAGCGAGGCGGAGACCATCGAGGAAAAACGCCGCCTGACCCTGTGGTATTACCGCGAGCTGGCTAAGGAGTTCTCGAGTGATGGCGGCTCCAGGCTGATTGGCGCCGAGCTCGAGCGGCTTTTATCCGGTTTCGACGGCATGTAAAGAGCTCGAGGTCAAAGCTGGCCGGTATCGCCCCAGCCCTTCAGCCGTTGCTGGTAGACCGGGTCTTGGTAGCGCGACAGCAAAAAGGCCGGGGCATAGCTGGGCAGGGCCGCGCCGGTCAGATGGGCGGCCAGCAGCTCCCCCGCCGCGCAGGCGGCCATAACCCCAAAGCCCGACAAAGCCCCCACCAGATAGGCCCCCTTGACCGGCAGCGGGCCAATCAGGGGGCGGTTTTCCTGGGTCTTGAGGTAGTAGCCGCCGTCTATCCAGGGCCGGGGGGCTTTGTCGAAGTACTGCCGCAGGCCGGGTAGCATCACCGAGAAGCCGCGCAGGGCCACATCGGCGTAGTGGGGCTCCGGGGGGATGGGGAAGGTGGGTGTAAGGGGCTCGGTGTGGTAGTTGTACAGCACGATTAAGGTGGTGCTTTCCCCGTGGCCGTCGGGCCGGCCATGCACCCCCGAAGGCAGCCGCTCCAGCAGCCACCGGGTGGAGGCGTCCTCGGCCAGCAGGGCGCGCTCCTGGGGGCTCCAGGGCAGTTCCACTTCGTCCAGCCAGATCAGCATGGGGGCCTCGCGGGGCACCACGCCCAGGTGCTCGCTGAAGCTCATCTTGCGGTGTAGCTCGGCAAACACCGGCAGCTCGAGCCCCAGCAAGGCCGCCACTTCTTTCTGCATGGGCCCGGCGGCATTGACGAAGACCGGCGCCTGAATGAAGCGCAGCGCACCGTCTTTCTGCCGCACCTGCACACCCTGCACCGCGCCCCCCGCCGTCTCGACCCCCACCACCTGGCCCGATAGAAGCCGCACCCCGTGGCCTCGAGCCTCCTCCAGCAGGTACATACCCAACTGCTGGGCCGAGAGCCAGCCCGCCCGCCGCACGTGCAGCACGGCCTGGGTGTCGGGGGACAGGTAGGGGAAGTGCTGGCGAATCAGGCTTTGCGAGGTGAGCAGGTCGGCCCCGTCCTGGGGGCCACCGGGGTAGGCCGCAGAAGGGTGGCTGTGCACCCGCAGGGCCCCCGCGCCCTGCTGGGCGGCCTGCTCGGCGGCCTGGGCCAGCCGGTCAATTTTGCTGGCCTCGGCGGTGGCGTACAGATAGCCGCGCCGGTTGAGCTGGATGCGGTTGGCCGACTGCTGAGCAATCTCCTCCAGCAGCTCGATGCTGCGGTTCATAAAGGCCACCATGGCCCCATCGGGGCCGGGCCACCAGTTGCGGTAGGCCTCGGTGGACTTGTCCGAGGTGAGCGAGAGCGGGTCGCCCTGCTCAACGATCACCACCTCCTTCAAGCCCCGCTTCACCGCCAGGTGGTAGGCCGCCGCCACCCCGGCAATGCCGGCCCCACAGATCACGACCTCGGCTGTTTGCTCTGGCATATACTGTATACAGTATACATCTAGCTTCAAACCAGAGAACAGCACAGCTACATAAAACCGGGTCTAGCATTGGTGTTTAAGAAGGAAAAACTGAATTGTACCAAGTTTATATAGTGATTATCTGATTGACTATACTCGCGCACCCAGTCTAAACTGAGCCAGGCTGCCCAAAATGTAGCCTGGACTATGGAGGTGCATTCAGCTATGCGTGTTTCATCTTTTGGTCGTTGGTCGTTGGGCTAGTTCTGTTGCTGGCGGCGTGCGGGACGCAGCAGATTAAAACAGCACATGATGCACAGCCCTGGGATGGTGAACCCGTGCCGCTTGCTTTGGCCCAAGCCCTAACCCTGGGCATGAAGGTTTCTGCTGGCGGGGTCAGCTTGCAGGAAGCTAAGACCTACAAATTTGCCAGTGAAATCGTTTATGACCTATCCCTCAAACCTTTGCATCACCTGTTGTTGGTGGGGCCAGAAACCACCGATTTTTGGGGCACCATAGCCAACCCCGGAGATAAAAACTACGCGCTCTATGCGGTTGGCGCGACAGATAAGCGTAGCTTCTTCTCGTTCATCATTCCTGCGGGCAGCTTCAAGAGCCTGGCCGAAACACGGGCCAAAGCAGGCTCGTTCAGGCGCTTCTTGAGTCCTTCGGTTGGGGTGCTGTACCTGGAAGACAACACAGGGCGGGTTTGGGATGTTAACACCGCAACAGAAGTGGGCGCCGAGCAAATGAAGGTGTGGCGTCAAGCCCAGCGTGTGCTGTTTGAGCAGCGGCAAAAGGACGGTATCTTGGACAAAATCAAGGAAGACTGGGACAGACTGCGCACTGAGGCCAGCCAGAAGGGCCTGGCTCAAAGCGGGGGGCTCCCCACTCTAGACGAAGTGACCCTGCCCAACGGCCACCTGGATGTACCTAAACTGATCACTGCACTGGAAGCCCAGAAAGCTGCCAAAGGGGTTAGCGCCAACTACACCAACGAGCGGGCCTGGTGCATGGGCTGGTTCTGTGCGGGTATGGGTTATGCCAGCGTGGTGCGCAAGAACCGCTACAACGGTGACTTGGCGAATAACAACCTCTACAATCCGGATAACCCCCAAGACTACAGTGACTGCAACATCAGCGGGCAAAAATGCCGTATTGCCAACGACATACATAATGCCGATCCGCTTGGGAACCTACAATGGATCAACTATTACCGGTATGCTCCCGCCGACGGTTACTGGGGAGCATGGGATGCTGGTCTCAGCGGACTAGGACGTCTAAACAACATTGGTTGTGGGCCGCTTGCAATAACCCGGTTGTTTGCCTGGTACGCTACTGAGCGTCAGAACTACGGTTCATATAACGTAAACTTTATTAACTCCGGCACCGCGCCCAGTACCGCCTATGTCATTGCGCAGGAAATGTTTGAACCCGTCTACCTTGGTACACGAGACGGTCAAAATGTCTATCAGCCACGGATTGCTCGCTACACCGATACCTGGTGGTTTCAGAACTCAGATCAAGGTCTTACCCGAGACACCAACATGATCCCAGGTGCAAACAACTGGATTCGGGATAGGGCGAGTGCGGAAGGGAAAAACTGGGAGATGCGGGGGAGCCACAAAGCCTGGGTGAATATAGTCTACGCGGCCACGGGATGGACTGTTGTGGCAATTCCCATCGCATGGATAGACTTCAGTCAACACACCTGGCGCGTGCGCGATATAGCGCGTGGCAAGATTGGGCGAGACAATGAGCCGGTGATTGCGATGTACGGGCAGGGCACTTTAGGCCACTTTGCTATGTCCCAGGCTTATATTGTGCACGAGGGCTGGTTCTCGGCCAATCTGTTTCTTTGGATTAGGAGGGAAGCAAACTCCTGGGCGCAAGATTTGTTGCAAGGTGGTTTCGTCAACGTTACCGACATGGCCAGCTACTACAGTGGGGCATTTGGCATGTATAGGAGATAGGTGGTTGCGATGAAGTTCTACAGGTTGTTTCCCCTCCTAGCGATTGCTCTAGTAGGATGTCAGTTGAGTTACTATGTATCAGTCACCGAAGTGGAATACACATCAAAAGGGGTATGTTCGGGGGTTGAACTGACGACCAACAACCAAAAAATAACGGGTATTGGCTACCTGTACAGAACAGAGGGTAGAGCCGACTCGGTACGCCTGACACCAGGCCAGCCTGTGCGCATTCCAGACCCGAACCCTGAGCCCAGGCGAACCAGCTATATTCTTGGTTTTGATGGTCCCGTGCGTAATTCCGCAGAGGTCGACCTAACTTGGAGGTGTCTGCCCGATAAACAGCCGCTAGGGGTGCAGTTTACCTACTATGGTGGCCAGTCGACCATAAAAGGGCTGCGTATTACTGAAAACCCTGCCTCACCTCACGGATTTGACATTGAGGTAGTGGATTTCTGACCGCAAGAGCCGAGTTGGGAACACTCAACCGAATCGCTTGATTGCACATCTGCGGGTGCGCTGATTGAGACTATCCGATAAGCGCCCTAACCGCCTCCTCGAACACCTCGGTATGCCGCCGCACCTGGGCCGCGGTGGTCTCGGGCGAGATCAGGGTCATGTTGTGGAAGGGGGTGAGCAGGATGCCACGGTTCAGCATGAAGAGGTGGATGAAGGGGTCGAGGTCGGGGTCCTGGCCGGCCAGGGCCTCGCTGCCGTTTTGGGCGGGGTTGGGGCGGAAGAGGTACTCGACCCGGCAGCCTACGCGGGTGACGTGCCAGGGCAGGCGGTAGCGCGTCATCACCTCCTGCACCTCGGCCTCGAGCTGCCTTCCCAGGGCGATCATGTGCTGGTAAGCGGCCTCGGTCAGGACGTGCTCGAGGGTGGCCCGCATGGCCGCCAGCGAGAGGGCGTTGGCCGCCAGGGTGCCGCCAATCCCGCCGGTGTCGGCGTAGGGGGGCTGGATGACCGCCTGGGCCCGCCGGCCTACTTCCTCGGTAAAGCCGTAGGCGGCGCTGGGAATGCCGCTGCCCAGGGGCTTGCCCACCGTAAGCATGTCGGGCTCGAGGCCGTGGGCGCGGGTATAGCCGCCTGGCCCCGCCGAGAGGGTGTGGGTCTCGTCCAGAATCAAAAGCGTGCCGTAGCGGCGGGTGAGCTCGCGCAGGGCCTGATGAAAACCGGGGGCAGGCTGCACGATGCCCACGTTGGTCATCACCGGCTCGGCCAATACTGCCGCCACGTCGCCGGGGCGCAGGGCTTCTTCCAGGGCCTCCGGGTCGTTCCATTCCACCACCTTGGTGGTGAGGGTGGGGTCTACTTGCGGCCCGATGTTGCCGGGGCGGCTAGCGGGTTTGCCCTCTACCAGCCAGGCATAAGCCTCGTCCACGGTGCCGTGGTAGCAGCCGTGGAAGACCAGCACCCGGGGCCGGGCGGTGATGGCCCGCGCCAGCCGGAGGGCAAAGCGGTTGGCGTCGGTGGCCGAGAGGGCAAACTGCCAGTACTTCAGGCCAAAGCGGCGCTGCAACTCCTCGGCCACCCAGAAGGCGTTTTCGCTGGGCAGCATGGTGGTGATGCCCTTGTGGAGCTGTTCGGTAATGGCCGGTAGCGCGGCGGCGGGGGCGTGGCCGGTCATGGCCCCGGTGTCGCCCAGGCAGAGGTCAATGTATTCGTGCCCATCCACATCGCGGAACGTAGCACCCCTGGCCTCGGCCACAAAGATGGGGAAGCCCCCCGGCCAGCGGGTCATCCAGTGCATGGGCACGCCCGCAAGGAGGGAGTGCTGGGCACGGCGGTAGAGCTCTAGCGAACGCGGGTGCTGCTCGGCGAAGCGCTGCTGCTCGGCTTGCATCAGGGCCCTGACTTTGTTGCGATCTATGGTTGCGGTGTGGGGCATGGCACCTCTCCTTTACAGCGATTTGCGAAAACAGACCGTGCGCTCTACTTCCTGGTAGCCCAGGCGCGCGTGGGCCTGGTGGCTTGGGGTGTTGGATAGCTCGCTGTCGGAGGCCATCTCGCTACAGCCTTTTGCCCTGGCCCAGTCTTCGGCGGCCTGCACCAGCCGGCGCCCAATGCCGGTTTTGCGGTGCTTTGGCGCGACGTACCAGCCTTCCAGATAGCCCACCGGGCTGCTGTCGCAACCCTCGGCATACTCGCGGAGCGAAACCTCCACAAAGCCAGCAAGCCGCCCCTTTTGCTCGGCCACAAAGCTGGCGAGGTGAGGGTGGTTCAGGATTTTGCTTACCTCGAGCTCGAAGTCGGCTGCGCTGTCGGGCCACAGGGCCGTGCGGAGGACAAAGTAGGCGGGCAGGTCTTGGGGTTGTAATGGGCGGATGGTCATGGGGTCTCAGTGCTGTTCCAGCCAGCGCTGTGCATGGGGGTTCTTGACCCAGGCGGCGCCCAGCTCGACAAAACAGTAAATGGCCTCGGAATCCTGTCCAGGTGAGTAAAAACCGGGTAGCTCCTTGGGTAGGGGCTTCCAACCGCCCAGGTAGGATTCGGCGTGGGGGTTGATTTTACGTGCAACCCCCAAGGCTTCCTGGGCCGCCTCGAGGTTCCCCGCAAGAAACTCGAGCAACACTTTACCCCAGGCCCAGAAGGCGCTGTGCTCCTGATCGTACCGATTCCATAGCTTACGGGCGTCACCAAGCTTGTTGAGCGCCAGGTAATGCCCCAGCAGCGCGTAGCGCACCCCCTGGTTGTCGTTGGGGTTGAGCTTCAGCATCTGCTCGTAGATTTGCACGGCCTTGGGTAGCTGCCCCGCTTTTTCGTAGAGCCGGGCCAGCGTATGCAGGGCCCGCATATAGGGCCGGGTCTCCACGAAGCCCCAGAAATGCCCTTTGAATATCTCGATGTTTTTCTTACCTAAGTCGCGTTCGCCGGCCAGCACGATGCGTTCGTGCAGGGCAATCTGCTCGTCCGGGCTGCCGCCTACAAACCGAGCGAGCAACAGCATGGGATCGGGGTTGTTGGGATTGATGCGCAGGGCCTTGATGCAACGCTTGATCACAGCGTCTTCGCGGCTTAGTTGCATGGCCCCATAGAAGAGCTCTTGAGAGCGGTAGGCGGCCTCTGGGGTGGCTTGCTCGGCCTCGAGGTCGAGCGCCGCGTGGAGCACGCGCCGGGCCTCGAGGCGCAGTTCGGCCAGCCTGTCGGGTTTGGGGGTTTTTGCTGTGCGAGGCATGGTTACGATTCTATTCCGCTCACCAGGGTGCGATGTACTGAGAGGCTGTAGGGGTCGCGCAGGTCACCCTCGAGCACCACCAGATCGGCCCACTGGCCCACTTCTAAAGTCCCCCGGTTGGCCTCGTCGCCCTGGGCTACGGCCCCGCCCACGGTGTAGGCCCAGAGGGCTTGCTCGAGGGTCACCTGGTTGCCCTCCACCAAAGGCTCCCGCAGGGCGGCCTGCAGGCCCTTGAGCGGCTCCACCTGCTGCACCACCGGCCCATCCGAACTGAAGGCCACCGTGAGGCCCGCCTCGAACATGGCCCGCAGGTTGAAGCAGCGCGCCAGCCAGGCGTCGGGCACGTAGCGCAGGTAGTTGGCCCGCAGCTCGCGCAGGAAGATGGGCTGGGGCACGGCGATAACCCCCAGTTGGCGGGCTTTTTGCAGGTGCTCGGGGCCGGCCAGCCCGAAATGCTCGATGCGGTGGCGCGGGCCGGGCGCTTCCTGGTACAGCCGCTCGTAGACCCGCAAAACCTGATCCAGCGCCCGGTCGCCAATGGCATGGGTGCCAATGCGAAAACCCGCGCGGTGGGCTTCCAGGGCCAGCTCGAGCAGCTCCTCTTCCGCAAAGCGCAGGAGGCCGTACTGGGGGGGCTCGAGGGTTTTATACGGCTGTGAGATGGCCGCCGTGGCCCCCGAGAGGCCCCCATCGGCAAAAAACTTGACCGAGTCGCAGCGCAGCCAGTCCGAACGGTGCTTCTCGGGCAGCGGGAAGGTCTCGCTGCCCCCGTCCGGGCGGCGGATGTAGAGCAGATTAACCCGGATGGGCAGCTCGCCGCGGGCCTCCAGGGCTCGGTAGGCCGCGTAGAGCGGGGGATCTACGGCCGGGTCGGTGGCGCTGGTGATGCCCAGGCTACGCAGGTATTCCAGGCCGGCCCGGATCCAGTGCTCGTACTGGGCCTGGCTGGGCTCGCCCATGGCCCTGAACACCAGCCCGTAGGCGGTCTCGTACAGGAGGCCCTGCTCGAAATTAATCTCGCCGCCCGGCACCTGGGTCTCGAGGGTGATGCCCGCGAGCTGTAGGGCCTGTGAGTTAACCGCGTGAATGTGGGCGCAGGTGCGGGTGAGCAGCACCGGGTTGTGGGGGGCCAGCCGATCCAGCGCGGCCTTATCGGGCATGGCCCTCTCGGCCAGCAGGGCCTCGTTCCAGCCGCGCCCCCACAGCCACTCGCCGGGCTTTAGCGTTTTGGCCCGCGCCCCCACAAGGCAGTAGAGTTCCTCCAGGCTTTTGACCCCCCGCAGGTCGAGCAGGGTGGTGCGGAGCTGCCCCACCTTCCAGACGTGAATATGCGCGTCGTTGAAGCCCGGCAGCACAGTGCGGCCTTCCAGGTGGATGCGCTGGGTATCGGGGGTGGCCAGGGGCTCCACCTCCGAGAGCCTGCCCGCCGCGGCGATTTTTCCATCGCGGATGAGGAGGGCCTCGAGGGGCTTTAGAACGTAGCCTGACCCTTCAAGGGTAGGGGAGAGGATGTTACCGCCAAACAGGAGGTGCTGGGGCATGGGGCTATTGTATGGCTTTGGGGGCTCGAGTTTCGCCAACAGGCTCCCCTCGAGCCGCTACGCCCAAACGAGGGGGCGGCTCGCAAACAGTGCGGGCCGCCCGGTGAGGGGTTTGCTGAGGGCCTACTGCAGCCAGGTGTAGCGGAAGGCCAGGTAGCTGGTGTTGGGGAAGTGCAAGAAGCCCTGCACCCGGCGGTTCATGGCCTCGTACTGCGCCGAGTGGAACAGGAAGACCATGGGGCTGTCCTGCAAAACCAGCTCCTGCACCTGGGTGTAGATGCGCTGGCGCTCGCTCTGGCTCGAGACCCGCCGCCCCTGCTCCAGGAGCTGGGTGACCCGGTCGTTTTTGTACTTGGAGAGGTTCAGCGCCGAGGAGGGGTGGAAGGTGTTGAAGAGGTAGTCGTCGGGGTCGGCCTGGCCCGAGGTGCCCAGCAAGGTCACGTCGAACTCACTCCGGAGGGCCTTGGGCAGGTACACGTTCCAGTCCTCGGCCTGGATGTTCACCCGGATGCCCACCTCGGCCAGGTTGTCGCGGATTACGTCGGCGGGGGTGCGCAGGAAGTCGTAGGTGGAGGTGACGTAGAGGTTCATGGTGAAGCCGTTGGGCAGGCCGGCCTCGGCCAGGAGCTGCTTGGCTTTGGCTACATCGCGGGTGTTGTAGGGGCTGTTGGTGTAGGCATAGGCCCCCGAGGGGATGGTGGTGCCACGGGCCACAATGCCGCCGGTGCCGAAGAGGGCCAGATCCACGATGGCTTTTTTATCAATGGCGTAGGCGATGGCCTGGCGCACCTTGGGGTTGTTGTAGGGCTCACGGGTGGTGTTGAAGTACAGCGCCCGGAAGTTGGCCGAGGGCCCGCCCACCACCACCAGGTTGCGGTCGGCTTTGAGCGGCCGCACATCGGCGGCGGTAACGTACTCAATCCAGTCCACGGCCCCGGCCCGGAGGGCGGTGGAACGGGCGGCGGGGTCGGGGTAGAAGGTGTAGGTGATGCCGTCCAGGTAGGGCAGGGGGCGGCCCTGGTTGTCTTTTTGCCAGTACTTATCCCACTTGCGCACCACCAGGCGGGTCTGGGGGATGTACTCCACAAAGCGGAAGGGCCCGGTGCCGATTACGGCCTTGTTGAGGTCGTTGTTGTGTTCCTTAGCTACCTTCTCTGAAACGATGGCGTTGGTGCTGAAGGCCAGCTTGGCCAGCAGGGGGGAGAAGGGCTGGGAGAGGGTGATGACCACGGTGTTGTTGTTGGGGGCTGTGACCGAGCGCACCAGGGCGAAGTCGTTGGCGCGGGGGCTCTTGGTGGCCGGGTCTTTGATGCGGTTGATGGAGAAGACCACATCGGAGGCCTTGAGGGGGTCGCCGTTGTGGAAGGTGACCCCCGGGCGCAGGCGGAAGGTCCAGGTCAGGCCGTCCGCCGAGACGCTCCAGGACTGGGCCAGCCCCGGCACGATGCGGCCTTTGCTGTCGAGCATGACCAGGGTGTCGTAGATGTTTTCCAGCACGTTGCGGCTGGCGGTGGCGTTGGTGGTGTGGGGGTCGAGGCCCACCGGGTCGGTCTGCATCCCGGCCCGCAGGATGCCCCCCGCCTTTTGCGCCAGTGATACCGTAGCCAGAACCAGCACGAGCAGAACCAACAGTTTTTTCATTGCGCCTCCTTGCCGGTGATTATACCGGTATACAACCAAAGCTAAGCCTTTTGCAGCCGGGGGTCGAGGGCGTCGCGCAGGCCATCGCCCAGCAGGTTGAAGCCCAGCACCATCAGCACGATGGCGCACCCCGGCACCAGCGAGCCCCAGGGCGAAAGCGAGAGGAAGGCCCGCCCCTCCGAGACCATGGAGCCCAGGGCCGGGAAGGGGGGCTGGATGCCCAGGCCCAGGAACGACAGAGCCGCCTCGGCCAGCACCGCATAGGCAAAGCGCAGCGTGACCTCCACGATGAGCGGGGCGGCGGCGTTGGGCAGGATGGTACGAAAGATCATGCGGGCATCCGAAGCGCCCATGGCCCGCCCGGCCTCCACGTAAAGTTCCTCGCGCACGGTTAGAACGGCGGCCCGGGCTACCCGGATAAAGGGCCCCACAAACACCACCGAGATGGCCAGCACCAGGTTGATGAAGCCGCCCCCTAAAAAAGCCAGAAAAGCGATGGCCAGCAGGATGGCCGGATAGGCGATCAGGATGTCGGCCAGGCGGGAGATGACCAGATCGAGCCAGCCCCTGAAGTAGCCGGCCAGCAGGCCCAGGGTGCCGCCCACCAGCAACCCCGCCAGCACCGAGACCGCCGCCACCGAGAGGGAAAAGCGCGCGCCATAGAGCACCCTCGAGAGCAGGTCGCGCCCGTACTGGTCGGTGCCCAGCCAGTGCTCGGAGGAGGGGCCGCTGAGGCGGTTGGGGGGGTCGAACTTGAGGGGATCCCAGGGGGCTAGGATGGGGGCCAGGAGCGCGCCCAGCAGCACCACCAGGGTGATGAGGCCGCCAATGACGGCAGAGCGGTTGCGCAGCAGGGCCCGGATGACCAGGGCCAGATGGGAGTTGGGGGAAGCAGTGGTCATGATGGTAGGGAAAAGAAAAGGCTCGAGCGCCCGGTTTCAGCGCTTCTGAGGGGTGCCCCGAGTGGGTTACTCATACCGAATCCTAGGGTCTATGAGCGAGTAGAGCAAGTCCACCAAAAGGTTGACCAGCACCGCTGCGCTGGCTACAAACAGTACCGTGCCCTGCACCACCGGGTAGTCGCGCAGGTTGATGCCCTCGAGGGCAAAGCGCCCCACCCCGGGCAGGCTGAAGACCTGCTCGATGATCACGGCCCCGCCCAGCAACGAGCCAAACTGGATGCCAATTACCGTGACTACCGGAATCAGGGCGTTGCGCAGGGCATGGCGGAAGATCACCACCCGCTCGGCCAGCCCTTTGGCCCGCGCGGTGCGGATGTAGTCGCGCGAGAGCACCTCGAGCATCGAGCTACGCAGAATCCGGGTCACCGCCCCGGCCAGAATCAGGCCCAACGAGAGGGCCGGCAGCAGCATGTGCCGGAGGTTTTCCAGGGGGTTTTCGGTCAGGGGCACAAACCCGGCGGGGGGCAGCCAGCCCAAAGCCAGGGCAAAGAGCAAAATGAGCAGCAAAGCCAGAAAGAACCCCGGCACCGAGAGGCCCAGAATGGCAAAGAGCGAGGCGAAATAATCCACAAACCCGCCCCGTCGGATGGCCGCCAGCACGCCCAGCGGCACGGCAATCAGCAGGGCGGTGAAAAGGCCCATCAGGGTGAGCTGGAGGGTGACCGGAAAGCGCAGGGCTAGGTCTTGGGCCACCTCGCGCCCGGTGCGCAGGCTGCTGCCAAGATCGCCCTGGAGCACGGCCCCCAGCCACTGCCCAAACTGCACGTGCAGCGGCAGGTCGAGCCCGAACAGGCGGCGCAGCTCGGCCATGCGCTCGGGGCTGACGTTGGCCTCGAGGCCCACCAACTGCGTTACCACATCGCCCGGCACGGCCCGCATGAGCAAGAAGGTGATGATGGCCACGCCCAGCAGGGTGGGGATGGCGGCAAGCAGACGATTCACGACATAGCCGACCATAACGAGTAGCCAGAGTATATCGTCCCGCTGCGTTCTTGGGTCAATGCCAAATAATCTTCAAGCGACCAAGCCGGGGGTTTTGTTCTGCCGTGGCCTTCAGCATATAATGAGAGCGTCAAAAGACCTGCTGTAAGCCTATGGAACCCACACTCGAAGCCGCCCAGGCTGTACTCCGCTCACAACCATTTAGCCTACTACTTAACGCGCAGATCACATCGTTTGGGCCAGACGCTGTTGAGCTACGCATACCAATAACCGACCAGTTACAGCAGCAACACGGCTTTGTTCATGGTGGGGTGATCTCGTACGCGGCCGACAACGCCCTCACCTTTGTCGGAGGTGCGGCGCTGGGCCCCGCGGTGGTCACCTCCGAGTACAAAATCAACTACATCCGTCCGGCCAAGGGTCAGGCCCTGGTGGCCCGCGCCAACCTGGTGCACGCCGGCAAAAGCCAGGCGGTTTGCCAGTGCCAGGTGTTTGTGGTTGCGGATGATAGAGAAATTCTGTGTGCGCTGGCCCAGGGAACCATCGTTTCTATGAACCAGCCAAAGTAGGGCTTGGATTGTGAACCTAGAGCCTGCTAACTAGCTGTTCGTAAAAGCTCCACAGTTTTCGCTGTCATCAGAATCGAAAAAGCCAACCAGTGCCAACCTCGCAAGGTCTCAGCCAGCCGCTCATAGTCTCGCGCCAGCCTGCGA
>Ga0209721_1000680_pt1 | contig 28727 bp, 26 predicted proteins | sample TshhotsprinmetaG_FD_184139 | JGI IMG/M metagenome (GOLD analysis project Ga0209721, IMG submission 184139) | Hot spring microbial communities from South Africa to study Microbial Dark Matter (Phase II) - Tshipise hot spring metaG (SPAdes)... | ecosystem: Environmental > Aquatic > Thermal springs...
GGGGGGTGGGGCCCGATCTCTTTCGGCTCACCAGGGGACCTCTTTCGGCCGGAAGCCGAATTGGGTTATACCATTTATACTTTTAACGCATAGTTTGTCATTATAATTTAGAATCTGCCATTGTCAACGTAAGGAGGAAATGTGAAGCCGGTCAACTTTCTCTTTGTCGGTGTGGGCGGTCAGGGAATCCTGACCGCTTCGGATATTGCGGCCCAGGTGGGGCTGGACCTGGGCCTGGAGGCCAAAAAGTCCGAAGTCCACGGGTTCGCCCAGCGCGGCGGCGTGGTGGAAAGCCACGTCCGCTGGGGGGAGCGCGTCGGCTCTCCGACCGCCGAGCAGGGCACGGTGGACATCCTGGTCGCCTTTGAACTGCTGGAGGCGGCGCGCTGGATTGAGTGGCTGCGGCCCGGCGGGAGCGTGGTCGTCAACCGCCAGAAGATGGCCCCGATGTCGGTCACCGTGGGCAGCGCGGTCTACCCATCGGAGGATTCCCTCCTTCAGGCGCTACGCCATCGCGCCGGCCGGGTGATAGAGGTGGACGGACTGAAACTGGCCGAGCAGGCCGGAACCGCCCGCGCCGTCAACAGCGTTATCCTGGGTGCGCTTTCCGCTCTGCTGGAGACCCCGCCGGAAGTGTGGGAAGAGGCTATCGTCCGGCGCGTCCCCCCGCGCTACGCCGACGCCAACCGCGCCGCGTTCCGCCTCGGCCGGGAGGCTGCAAAGTAGAGGCGCATCGGGGGGGCACGCGTACCCTGTAACGATTCGGCCAGGAAGAAGACTCACCCTGAGCGGTTACAAAATCTCTATAAAACGCTCTGCGCTCATTGCGTTCTCGGCAGCAGATCAGAATTTCGGGGGGTGTTCGTGAAAGTAATCCGTGTTCTGCTGGTCGGGCTGGGAAATCTGGGGCGGCGGTTCTGCGACCTGATCGCCAATAAGGGGCCCGAACTGGAAGCCCGCTATGGCCTGTGCCTGCTTCTGGTGGGGGTAGCCGATAGCCGCGGCTGCGCCTCCGACCCGACCGGCCTGAATCCGGCCCGTATTGCCGCCACCAAAAGGCTCGGCAAGTCGGTGGGCGACCTGCCCGATGTCGGGCGCCCCGGTCAGCCCGCCGCCGACCTGATCGCCCAGACCGATGCCGACCTGCTCTGCGAGGCGTCGCCGGTCAACCTGAGCCAGGGAGCCGAACCCGGACTGACCCACGTCCGGATGGCGCTGGAGCGCGGGATGCACGTGGTCACTCCCAATAAAGGGCCGCTGGTGCTGGCCTACCGGAAACTGCACGACCTGGCGGCCCGGCGGGGCGTTCAACTTCGCTTTGATGGCACCGTCGCCGGGGGATTGCCCGCCCTCTACATCGGCCAGCGCGACCTGCGCGGCGCAACCGTCTACCGCATAGAGGCCGTCCCCAACCTCTGCACCGGCTATGTCCTGGAACTCCTGGCCGATGGCCTCTCCTGGGACGAGGCCCAGGCCCGTGCCCGCGAGGAAGGTGTCCTGGAGGCCGACCCGTCCTTTGACCTGGAGGGCTGGGACGCGGCGGCCAAACTGGTCATTCTGGTCAACGGGGTGATGAACTTCCCGGCCCGTTTAGAGGACGTGGACCGGACGGGCATTACCGGTCTGAGTGGCGCCGACGTGGTGGCTGCGCGGCGTCAGGGCCGGGTGTACAAACTGCTGGCGACGACCGACCGTCGCCCCGACGGATCGGTCATTATGCGGGTCGCCCCCACCCCCCTCCCGGGCGACCACTTCCTGGCCCACCTGGGCCGTAAACAGATGGGCGTCGTCTACCACACAGATATCTACGGCACCATTATGGCAGCCATTGACGAGCCCACGCCGCTCCCCTCCGCGGCCACGATGCTGCGGGACATCCTGGACATTTACATTTGAGGCAGTCCGGCGCGTATCTTTTTGGGGGTAAAGGGTTTATCCCCTATAGAAGAAACCTTCAGGAGGTACCAGGGGAATGTCCGACTATTTGATCATCGTGAATCCGATCGCCGGACGGGGAGCGGGGGAACGCCGGGCCCCTCAGATCGCCCGGATGTTGCAGGAGCACGGCCTGGCTTTTGAAATGGTTTACACGGAACGGCCGTGGCATGCGGCGGAACTGGCCCGGCAGGCGGTGGACTCCGGCTACCGGTTCGTGGTCGCCGTGGGGGGCGACGGGACGTCCAACGAAGTCCTGAACGGGCTGATGTGGGCAAAGGAGGAGGGGAAAGGAGAAGCGGCCCTGGGAGCGCTCTGCGTGGGCACAGGGAACGACTTCGCTTACGGTATGGGCATCCCGCCCGACCTGGAGGAGGGGTGTGCGGTACTGGCCCGCGGGCACACCCGCCGGGTGGACGTGGGACACGCCCGGGGCTTCCGGTACTTCGGCAACGGCATCGGCATTGGCTTTGATGCCATGGTCGGTCTGGTGGCTGCCCGTATGCTGCAACTGCGGGGATTTATGGCCTACCTGGTCGCTGTACTACGCACCCTGCTCTTCTACTATCACGCCCCGCTCACCCGGCTGGAACTGGACGACGGGGCTCTGGAGGAGCCCGCGCTGATGATTTCGGTGATGAACGGACGGCGGATGGGGGGCGGCTTTATGATGACCCCTTTCTCCCGACCCGACGATGGCTTCTTTGACCTGTGCATCGGGAGGAAGATGAGCCAGTTGGAAATGCTCTCCTTCGTACCCCGCTTTATTAAGGGGACCCAGGTCGGAGACTCACGGGTGATTATGCTCCGCTCCCGCCGGGTACGGATTACCCTTCAAGAAGGGAGTCAGGTCGCTCACGCCGATGGGGAGACGCTCTCCACCGACCTCCGGGAACTGGAACTGGAGGTGATCCCCCAGGCGCTGAGTGTGGTCTGTTGATCCGCAAGGGTTGCGCAGCGGAGCCAATTCCGGTAGGGGTTGGGGCGGGCGGCCGAAGGCCGCCCGCCCCAACCTTCGTCTTCCCTCCATCCCGTTTGCTTGTTCCAGTTTGAATGCCAGGAGTCAACGGTCCCGAATTAGCAGCGTCTTCCGAACCGTCGCCGGAGAGGGCCCACGTGGTCCGCTCCGCCGCGCTGGTGGCCTCCCTCTTCGCCGCCGACAAGGTGCTGGCGCTGGGACGGGATGCCGCCATCGCCCGCGCGTTCGGGGCCTCGGCGGAACTGGACGCCTATTACGCCGCCTTTGAACTGCCCGACGGCCTCTTCACCGTCGTCGCCGGGAGCGCGATGGCGACCACCCTCATCCCCATCCTCGCGGCTCGTCTCACCCGAAGGGATTGGGAAGGGGCATGGCGACTGATCTCGGTGGTGCTCAACCTGGTCCTGCTGACCGTGGCGGCCGTCAGCGTGCTGGCGGCGATCTTTGCCCCGCAGGTCATCCGTATCGTCGCTCCTGGCTTTGACCCCTACCGACACGAACTGGCCGTCCGACTGATGCGTCTGGTCCTGCTCCAGACCCTCATCTCCAGCGCCAGCGGGATCGCTATGGCTACCCTGCAGGCCCACCAGCACTTTCTGCTCCCTGCGGTCGCTCCCCTGTGCTACACTATGGGCCGTCTGCTCGGCGCCCTTTTCTTAGCCCCCCGCTGGGGCATCTTTGGCCTGGCCTGGGGCGGCATTCTGGGGACGGTCTGCCATCTCCTGGTTCAGGTCCCCGGCCTGCTCCGCTACCGTGCCCGCTGGTGGCCCGTTCTCTCCCACGAAGATTTGCGCGCCCTGCTTGCCCTGATGGGCCCGCGGGCGCTGGGGCTGGGGGTCACTTACCTGAACTTCGTCCTCCCCACCTTCCTGGGTTCGCAACTCTTCCCAGGGGCCATTGCGGCGTATGAGTACGGCTGGCGGCTGATGCAGTTTCCGGAGACCATCATCGGCACCGCCCTGGGGCTGACGGTCTTCCCCACGCTGGCTGCCCAGGCCAGCATCGGCGACCGCGCGGTGTTGCGCCGGACCGCTGCCTGGGCGCTGCGGCTGATGTTGGCGTTGACGATCCCCGCCGGGGCGGGGCTGGTCCTCCTGGGCCACCCGCTCACGATGCTGCTGTTCCAGCGCGGCGCGTTTGACCCGCTGGCGACCGAACGGGTCTACGGAGCCCTGCAGTTTTTCGCCCTGGGGCTGATTGCCCACGCGGCCCTGGAAGTGGCGAGCCGGTTATTCTACGCCCAGCGGGATATGTGGACACCGCTCTGGGCGGCGCTGGTCGGTTTTGCCCTGAACGCCGGGGTCGGCTGGCTGCTTCTGCCCTTAATGGCCCACCGCGGCCTGTCCCTCGCCAACAGCCTGGGGGCGTGTGTGCAGGTCGCGATCCTGCTGACCGTGGCGGCGAAACGATTGGGCGGGGTGGAAGGACGGGCGCTGGGCGCGACGCTGGCGCGCACGGCCACAGCCACTGCGGCGATGGCGGGCGCGGTGCTGGTCGTCCGGAGCGTGCTTGCTGGTGGGCCAATCCTCCCGGCAACGTTGCTGGCGCTGGGGGCCGGGATCGCGGTGTACCTGGCCGCGGCGGTGGTGCTGCGCAGCCCGGAAATTGTGGCCCTTCCCTCCCTCCTTACCGCCGCTCGGCAGCCCGCCTCTCCGGACCCTCATCAATGAGCAGATGTCCCCGCGCTGCAATTTTCCGGATGTGGGGTATAATGATAACAGGATGTCCCGTTCATCCTTATTCTGGGGGGCATTGGGCGTGAGCGTACTGGTCCTCGCGGGCTTTCTGATCGGGCTGCCTGCTCTGGTGCGGGACCTGCCCGGCCGCTACGCCTATTACCTGCCCGCCCCACTCCAGGCATGGCGACGGGTCTCCTACCCGGAAACGCTCCCCACTCCCCTTCCCTCACCGACCGCTCTTCCGTCCCCCGTCCTCTCACCGACGGCCCCTCCATCCCCCACCCCGACCGCCGCCGAACCGACGCAGTCCCCCACCCCCACTCTTACCCCGTCCCCTTCTCCGACGCCCTCTCCCTCTCCGACGCCGACGGCGATTCTCCCCATCCACCACACCCTCGGCGGCCTGCGGCACGAATACCAGGGGTGGAACAACTGCGGGCCGGCCACGCTGGCGATGGCCCTCTCCTACTGGGGGCGGACGGAAACGCAGCGGCAGATCGCCCCCGTTCTCAAGCCCGACCCGGAGGATAAAAACGTGGGCCCGGAGGAGATGGCCGAATACGCGCGCAGCCTGGGGTTGGGAGCGGTTATTCGGGTCGGTGGGAACCTGGAACGGTTAAAGCAGTTGCTTGTGGCGGGCTTCCCCGTCATCGTGGAGACCTGGTACGTGCGGGATGCCCGGGACCAGTTGGGCCACTACCGCCTGCTCATCGGGTACGACGATACGACCCAGGAGATGATCACCCACGATTCACTGGACGGCCCCAACCTGCGGGTCAGTTATCAGAAACTGGACGAATTGTGGCGCGTCTTCAACCGCCTCTATCTGGTCATCTACCCCCCAGAGCGGGTCTCGGAGTTAGCGGGGGTGTTGGGATCCGACCTGGACGAAAAGGGCGCCATTGCCCGCGCCTTAGAGACGGCCTGGCAGGAAGCTCTCTCCCCACCGACCGACTGTGTTGCCTACGCCGATTGCGCCGACGCGGAGAGTTTCGCCTGGTTCAATGTGGGCACGAACCTGGTCGCGCTGGGGCGCTACGACGAGGCCGCTGCAGCCTACGATCAAGCGCGCCAGTTGGGATTGCCCCCGCGGATGCTCTGGTATCAGTTTGGCCCCTACCGGGCCTACTACGCCGTCGGCCGCTATGAGGAAGTTGTTGCTCTGGCGAATGCCACACTGACCACCGCGCGAGAACTGGAGGAATCATACTATTGGCGAGCGCTGGCCCGATGGGCTCTAAACGACAAAAAGGGCGCCCAGAATGACCTTCGGGCCGCGCTACGCTATCACAAAGACTGGCCTCCCGCGGTGGAGGCGCTATCCCGGTTCACGAAAGAGCCCTGACGATGACCGACTTCTCGCCCATCCCTTTCCCGCGCGCCAGCGCTGCCAGGCGAGTTCTCGCCCGAATCGCCCCGGGTCCGGCGGGGCCGGAAAAAACTCCCGGGGCCGCCTCCCGCACAATCTTTCATCGGACTGTGGAGGAACTGGCCCGCTGGATTATCCGGGTCCCCGTCCAACTGGAGGCCGAAGGACTGGAACGGATTCCCCGTCAGGGCCCTCTGATCCTGGTGATCAACCATATTAACTTCCTGGACCCCCTGCTATCTTATCTCTTTACTCCGCGCTACGTGGTGGGCTTCACGAAAGAGGAGAGTTTTCAGGAGCCACTGGCCCCGCTTTTCCACTTTGTCGGGGCAATTCCGGTTCGGCGGGGGACGGTGGACCGGGTAGCACTGCAAGAAGCGCTATCGGTGCTGGAACGGGGAGAGGCCCTGCTGATCTCTCCGGAGGGGACCCGCAGCGGTCATGGGCGTCTCCAGCAGGCCAAAACGGGGGTGGTACTGCTGGCCCTTGCCAGCGGCGCGCCGCTCCTGCCGATGGCGATCTGGGGGCAGGAGTACTTCTGGCAGAACCTTCGCCGCCTGCGGCGCACCCGCGTCTGGATGCGGGTGGGATATCCCTTCTATCTGCGCGCCGACACCGAGCGCTTATCCCGCAGAGACCGGGAAACCATTCTGCAGGAGGTGATGGGACAACTATCGGCCCTGCTCCCTCCACCCTACCGGGGCGTTTACGCCGATCTGGACCGGGCCACCGAGCATTACCTGCTCTTTCCGCCCGGTTCGGAGAGCAATCTGCGCTTGAGGGAGCCACAGAAACCCACAGAAACACACAGGTAATTATTTGCCGTGTGCTTCTGTGTGGTTCCCGGCCTTCGCTTCTGCAGCGTTTCGTTTTGCGAACCACTTCACTTCGGGAGGAGTCCAATGAAAGGCAGAAAAATCCTGATGATCCCCGGCCCTGTGGAGTTCACTCCGGAAGTGCTCCAGGCTATGGGGCTTCCGACCACCAGCCACCTGGCCCCCAATTTCATGGACGTCTTCGGCCAGGCGCTGGAGCGGCTGCGCGAGGTCTTTATAGCCCCCAGCGGTCAACCCTTCATCATCGCCGGTTCGGGGACGCTGGCGATGGAAATGGCCGCGGCGAATCTGGTGGAGCCGGGAGACCGGGTGCTGGTCGTCAACACCGGCCTTTTCGGCGACCGGTTCGTCGCCATCCTGGAGCGGCACGGGGCGGAAGTCACCCAGGTGACCGCCCCCGTCGGCGATGTCCCGTCTCTGGAACAGGTGGATGCTGCCCTTCAGAAGGGGCCGTTCAAACTGATGACGGTCACCCACGTGGACACCTCCACCGGCGTCATCACCGACATCCGCAACCTGGCCCATCTGGGGCGGAAGTACGACACGCTGGTGGTGGTGGACGGCGTCTGCAGCGTCGCCGGGGAGGAACTGCGACAGGACGAGTGGGGCATTGACCTGACCCTGACGGCCTCGCAGAAGGCGCTGGGCGTGCCGCCGGGGCTGGCGATCGTCGTCGCCGGGCCGCGGGCGATGGAGGTCTTCCGCCGCCGCAAGACGCCGGTCCGCAGTTTCTACGCCGACTGGACCAACTGGCTGCCGATCATGGAGGCATACGAGGCCCGCCAGCCCGCCTACTTCGGCACCCCGCCGGTCAACCTCATCTGGGCATTGAACGTCAGCCTGGAGCAGATTCTGGCGGAGGGGCTGGATAACCGGTTCGCCCGCCACCGGCGCATCAGCGCGGCGTTCAAGGCAGGGGTGACCGCTATCGGGCTGCAACTGGTGCCGGTGAGCCTGGAGAAGGCGGCCCATACCCTCACCACCATCTACTACCCGGAGGGAATAGACGCCCGATTGCTGCCCCTGATCAGCGAGGCCGGGGCCATCGTCGCCTCGGGACGGCATCCGGTCATCAAAGAGCGGTACTTCCGCGTCGGCCATATGGGTGCGGTGACGGGCGCCGATGTCCTGGTGACGGTCGGCGCGATAGAGTGGGCCCTGGCCCGCAGCGGATACCGGTTTGATGTGGGCGCAGGGGTGGCTGCGGCGGAACGGGTCCTGGCGGAATAGCGCAAAAGGCCGGGCACTGCACGGTGCCCGGCCTTTTGTTCAGGAGAAAAGTCCCCCGTCAGGGCTATGACGGTGCTTGCCGCCGCAGGCCAACAGGCCACCAATCCACCCAGAGCGGGCGGATAGCCACCAGGAGGGCAAGATGTACGAGTATAACAAAGTCACCCCCGGGATTCTCACCGTCCTGGCGGAAATCGTCGGCGAAAACAACGTCCGCACCGACGCCGAAGCACTGGAAAAGTACGCCCACGATGAGACGGTGGGCGTGTGGGCGCAGCCGGACGTCGTCGTCTACGTCCGCTCCGCGCAGCAGGTGGCGGATATCTTCCGCCTGGCCCAGCGGGAGCGCATCCCGGTGACGCCGCGCGGGGCGGGCTACGGCCTGAGCGGCGGCGCCGTCCCCGTCTACGGCGGCATCGTCCTCTCCCTGGAGAAGATGAACCGTATCCTGGAGATTGACCACCGCAACCTGATGGTCACCGTGGAGCCGGGGGTCATCACCGGGGATATCCATCGCGCAGTGGAGGCGGAGGGATTGTTCTACCCACCCGATCCGGCCAGTTTGGACTCCTGCTCCATCGGAGGAAACATCGCCGAGGGGGCCGGTGGCCCGCGGGCGGTCAAATACGGGACGACGAAGGACTACGTCTGCGGGCTGGAGGCGGTGCTTCCTTCGGGAGACATCATCACCTGCGGCGGGAAACTGGTCAAAAACGTCACCGGCTACAACCTGGTCCAGTTGCTCATCGGCTCCGAGGGGACGCTGGCGGTGGTGACCAAAATCGTCCTGCGGCTGCTGCCCCTGCCCAAAGTTCGGGTGGACCTGCTGGTCCCCTACGACGACTTTCAGGCCGCCGCCGACACCGTCTCCGCCATCATCGCTGCCCGCATCCTGCCGGCGACGATAGAGTTCATGGAGCAGGATAGTATTCTGGCCGTGGAGCGGCTGTTACAGAAGAAAGTCCCCTACGACGACGCCGCGGCCCATCTGCTCATCCAGTTGGACGGCAACCGACCAGAAGCGGTGGATGCGGACTACGAGGCGGTGGGGGAGATCTGCCTGGCCCATGGGGCGCGGGATGTGCTGGTGGCGCGGGATTCCCGGACGCGCGACCGTCTGTGGGAGGCGCGGCGGGCGATCATAGACGCGCTCAAACATGAGAGCCCGGTCAACCATATGGAGGATGTAGTCGTCCCAAGGGCGGAGATTCCGGCGCTACTGCGGGGGATCAAGGAGATTGCCCGGCAACACGGTCTGCGCATCGTCTGTTTCGGCCACGCCGGAGACGGGAACGTCCACGTCAACGCCCTCAAGGACGATATGCCCGACGACCGCTGGCAGGCGCTGGTGCCGGTCCTCTCCGAAGAAATCTATCGGTTGGCCCTGTCGCTGGGCGGGACCATCACCGGGGAGCACGGGATCGGTGCTACCCGTCGCCGCTACCTGCATCTGGCGCTGGACCCGGTCCAGATAGAGATGATGCGGCGGATCAAAGATGCCTTTGACCCGCACCACATCCTGAATCCGGGGAAGATTTTCCCGTAGTCAGGGGGTGGTGTTCTCCCGAACCCAGGCCAGATATCGGTCCAGCCCCTGCCGGATGGGAATCTGGACGATCTCCGGGACTTCGTAGGAGTGGTGCTGACGGATGAAGTCCTCCACGTCGCCGTAACGGGGGACGGTCGTCTTAATGAGAAGCAACCATTCCGCGTCCCGGTTCAGACGCCCCTCCCAGGCGTAGTGACTGGTGATGGGCATCACCTGGACGCAGGCGGCCAGTTTCCGGGAGACCAGTCCCTCGGCCAGGCGGTGGGCCTCTTCCTCCGTCCCGGCCGTTGTCAGCACGACGCAGTATTCCATATCTGATTTACCCCCGCGGTTGCCAGGTAGCGGTTCTCTATATGCGAAGGGGCCGGAGCGACGGTTGGGTCGCCCGACCCCTCCCAAAACGAGCGCCTTGCGCACTCCCTGCTGTCGGGCCCTACATCTTCTCCACCATCTCCCGGAACTCTTCAAAGGGGATGGCGGTCAGCGTCTGAGTGGTGCTGTGGCCGAAGACGTTTGCCAGGAGGGCCACTTTGGCCGCGGATTTGGCGTCGGGCGCTTCAAAGATGTGCAGGAAGTCGTACTCGCCCAGCAGGGCGTAACTGGCGATCCGACGCACCTCAGGGCATTCCTCTCGCAACCGTTTCTCAAACTCCCGATCCATCTCCGAGAGGGCCCGGATCTCGCCGGGACTGCGCAGAGAGACTTTGGAAAGAAGGATAAATGTCGCCATCTCGCACCTCCTCCCCAATGTCTGGCAATCAGGGAAGACCGGAAATCTCAAAGGTATAGCCCAGGATGGTGACCACACAGGTGGTAGCCTGAGGGCGGGCGAACTGCAATTCCACTTCCCGCGCCTCTCCCGCCGCGATGGTCCACGGAAGCGGCGGGGCAGCCGCCCGGAGTTCGGTTCCCCCCGCGCGCGAACTGAGGGAGATATCCCGCTCCGTCACTTCCAGGGAACCCTGCCCGCTGTTGCGCACCAGCGCGACGATGTGCAGCACTTCGCCCCCTTCTCCCAGGAAAGCCTGAAGGACCGTGACTTCGGCCAGCGGTATGGCTACCGGCGGGGGGGTGTAGGTGAGGGAGAAGCGAGCGCGCAGTTCCGCCGCCGCTTGCGGGCCGAATACCCAGGTCAGCATGGGGCCGGCAATCGCTTCCGGAACGATGTAGGCGACGGTTCCATTCGCCCTTCCCCCGACCGGAATCTCTCCCGGGAACGGGCCGTATTTCCCCCGCGCGGCCAGGGCTGGCGTGGGAAGGTAGCGGGTGCTGTCTCCATCCACCAGTTCCATCACGAAATCGCCGGGGGTCAGGGAGGAGGTTCCGGTATTTTCCACGGTCAGTTCCACGAAATAGGCCACCGTCCCCGCAGGGAGTTCGGGGAGGCCCCGCTCCGCATGGGTCTCCAGAACGGTCACCCGGGCATCTCCGGCCTGCACCGGCTGACCGGGACCGGCGGTGGGCCCCGTCGCCGAGGGCGTCGCCTCCAGCAGTTCACGGAAATCCGCCTCTACCGCCAGCCGGTCCCCTTCTGCCAGCACCACCAGCGTCAGGCCCGGACGGGTCTGCGCGAAGAGAGTCGCGTCGTCCGGGGCGACCGTCCTCTGGCGGGTCACCCGGAAAACCATCCGGACGCCGCTGGAAAGATGCAGGACAACTTTATCTCCCTCCTTTAACCCACCGGCCAGGGCGAGGTTGTCCTCCGTCATCTCCAGGCCCAGGATGTACGGGAGCACCGTCCCGCTGGCCCAGAAGGCGGAACCGCCGGAGGAGGCCGGGGCCTGCCATGCTGTCCCCTCCACGACAACCGGTTGTACCGGGAAGGAGCGATCGCCCACCTCCAGAGACACGGGGATTGGGAGAGAGATTCCCGTGTTGCCAATCTCCGCCACCGGCGGCGCAGGGAGTGGCAAGGGACTGGTGGACGGGAAGACCCGCGTGATGGAGAGGGGGATGCCCGGCGGACGGCGGGGGAAGAGGACCGGATGCAGGGCCAGGGCAACGATGAGCGTGATGACCAGCAGGGCCGCCAGAATGCCGCCCAACCAGAGAAGCGGGAACGGTATGTGGAAGGGTAGACGGCCGGGCGAAGGAGGTGGGGCAGAAGCGACCGGCTCTGCCTCCGCTTCTTCCATCGGGGAGGGTACGGGGAGCGGTTCTTCCATCACGGGCTTCCTGAGGGGGGAGCAATACGGATGTACACGCTGGCCCCTTCTCCTTCCACCACCCGGCCGATGCCCAGGTAGGGGACAAAAATCCGAACCGCTCCCCGGACGGCCGCGGTGAACCGGAGACGGCCTGTTTCGTCTGTCACTCCCTCGGCGATCTGATCGCCGGTCAGGGTGTCATAAGCAATAATCCGCAACCCGGCCACTCCCTCCCCCGCCCCGGGACTGCGGTCGTTGTTGGAATCGTAGTAGACCAGAATGTCCAGCGGGACGAAGCGGGGAGCGGGCGTCGTCTGGGGGGGCACCGGGGTCGGGGTGGAGATCAGCCGTACGGAAAGTTCTCCCGCAGGGATCGGCGTATCGGTGGGGAGTGGCGAGGTGAAAGGAGGCGGCGTTGGCACATCCTTCGGCGCGACGGGCGTGGCGCGCGGGGTAGCGGTCGGTGCGGGAGTGGGCAGGCCCGGGACCTCCATCGTGCAGCGTAGGCTGTAGGTGCTGTTCTGGACCTCCGAGTAGGGGATTCGCCCGCCGTGACCGACCAGTACATAGAGATACCCCTCGTAGGTGGAGAGGTAGGAGATGCGGCTGCGGTAATCTCCCAGGGTCACATCGTCGTTGCCACCCAGCGCGTTGCGGTTATGGTCGTAGATGATGATGTTCGTGTCCACGCCTGGGGCCAGATTTGACGTCTCACACGTGTAAAGAAGTCTGGGCTTGACCCAGATTTTGTAGAAGTCGTTGTCTTCCGTGGCCCCACCCCAGGGAATGAAGTTCAGATTATCATAGGTGACGTTCGTAGCGATGGTGGCGGCGCGGTCAAAGTCGTAGTTGGGCTCAAAGCGGTCCGCTCCAGGGATGCCCGTAGGCGGGGGAGTTGATGTCGGACCGGGGGCTCCCGTGGGGGTGGCTGTCGGCGCCAGGGCGTTCGCATCCAGGCGATATGTGCCCCCGCCGCACAATGGGGTAATCTGGAGAACCTTGAAATAATAGGGGCCAGCGGTGGTGGCGACCAGGCGGACCTGGGCGGATGCCCCATCCAGTGGATTCACATCCGTCAGCACGGGGGTATAACTGGCGTCGTACACAATGATCCCCAGATTGTAGTTTCCCAGACCATCGGGGATCGCGTAGACCTCGTAGGTCCAGCCAAGCGTCGCGTTGTCCAGACGGAAGTAATCCTCTTCAGGGTTGACCTTATCTCCTCTGTTCCCCTGAACCAGTGCCAACCCGCTGTAATCCGCCAGGATTGCCGCGGTTGCAAAACTGTTGATACCTGGCAGGGGATCCGTGGTCGTCACGGCCAGGGTACAGGTAATCAGGTTCGTATGGAGGGCCGGTTGAAACCGAAAGGGTTCCCCACGGGGGGGTGAGATGGCCTGCGAACCGGAAGAGGGACCGATCTGGAGAGCCAGGAGCAGGGCCAACCCCGCGATCCCCAGTACCAGCCCCTCCCGTAGAAGCGAACGGGATCGCACCATTATCCTCCCTTCAACCTGGCGGGTTTTACCGCTCAGGCTGTCTTTGTTATACCACAAAAAGCCCAGGAGTCAAGCCCACGAGGGTGCATTTCAATTCTATGGCAAGTTATACCCATTGCGTTTGGGGATTCGGATTCTTAGACCGGATTTATCAAACCCTTCCCTCCTGCTCCCCTCCCCGTTGAGGGCGGACAGAACGTCCGTCCCTACGGCCGCGCGGGGAGGGGGGATTTTTCTCCCCCTTCTCCCCCGTTTGCGGGGGAGAAGGGGGCCGGGGGGATGAGGGGGTGTTAACGTCTGCCGACCGACGATTGATCGGGCACAACCAGCCGGACTTCGCCCGGACGCACCATTCCACCGTACACCCGCGCCCATTCCTCCGCATATTCGGGAGAGGAAACCCGACGGAGTTCCTTCTCCAGCGCCTGTTTGCGTGCCTGCTCATACTGGATCTGAGATTGCAGTTCCATCTGGGCGACCCGAATCTGCCGCAGGCGGGCGATCTGCTGCCAGACCCCGCGGGCGGTGACACCAACGACGACCAGCATCACCAGAAAGGCCAGTCCCCAGATGACCCATGGTTGTCCTCCCCCGCTTTTTCGGCTCATCTTGCTCCTTTCTCCTGCCCGGGTGAAGGGATTTATGCTGGTTTCGCCGCTATGAGACTCTTTCACCTCTCGCTATCCCCCGAACCGTCGGGCCAGAATCTCTTCTAAGGTTGGTTGCCCAATGACCTGGAGTTCGTAGCGGACCCGGTCCACGGGATAGCGCACTTTCAGCAGACGGCGGATGTCAATGGGCGTCGCCGCCAGCACCAGATCGCACGGGGTGGCGTTGATGGTCTCCTCCAGGTCGCGGATTTGCTCTTCGCCATACCCCATAGCGGGCAGCAGCGGCCCGATGTGCGGATATTTCTGGAAAGTTTCGGCGATAGAGCGGACGGCGTACGGGCGCGGGTCTACCAGTTCGGCCGCTCCGAAACGGCGCGCCGCCACCACACCGGCACCGTAGGCCATCTCGCCGTGGGTCAATGTGGGGCCGTCTTCAATGACCAGCACACGCTTGCCGTGTACGGCATCCGGGTCCTGCAGGAAAATGGGGGACGCTGCTTCCAGTACGATGGCATGCGGGTTCACTTCGTAAACATTTTGTCGGACATACGCCACATTCCCCGGATCAGCGGTGTCCACCTTGTTGATTACCACAACGTCTGCGGCCCGCAGGTTGACCTCGCCAGGGTGGTAGCGGACCTCGTGGCCGGGCCGGTGGGGGTCGGCGACGACGATGTACAGGTCCGGGCGGAAGAAGGGGAAATCGTTGTTGCCCCCGTCCCAGACGATGATGTCCGCTTCCTCCTCCGCCTGACGGAGAATCCGCTCGTAGTCCACGCCCGCGTACACCACCATCCCGCGCTCTATGTGCGGCTCATACTCCTCCCGCTCCTCAATCGTACAGCGGTAGCGGTCCAGGTCTTCGTATGTGGCGAATCGCTGGACGGTCTGGGCGACTAGGTCGCCGTAGGGCATGGGGTGGCGGACGACGACGACCTTTTTGCCCATCCGGCGCAGCGCATCGGCAACGTAACGAGTCGTCTGGCTCTTGCCGGAGCCGGTGCGCACGGCGCAGACCGCCACAACTGGCTTCCGGCTGCTCAGCATCGTCGTCCCGATGCCCATCAGGCGGAAGTCGGCCCCGGCTACCAGTGCCTGGGATGCTTTGTGCATCACGTATTCGTGGGAGACGTCCGAGTAGGCGAAGACCACCTGGTCCACCTGATACCGGCGGATCAGGTCGGGGAGTTCCTCTTCGGGGTAAATGGGAATTCCCTCCGGGTAGAGGGGGCCGGCCAGTTCGGGCGGGTAGCGGCGTCCCTCAATGTTGGGAATCTGGGTGGCCGTGAACGCGACGACCTGGTAGTCGGGGTTATCGCGAAAATAGACGTTGAAGTTGTGGAAATCGCGCCCGGCGGCGCCCATAATGATGACTTGTTTCGGCATAATGGTCTCCTTGGAGTAGGATGCGCCCGGCGGGCCTGCGACCCGCCACGTAAGGCTGGATGATGGGGTTGGGAATGGGCTGATAGATTAACTATTCAGCCAGGGGGAAACCTACCCCCGGCCCCTCTCCTGTGCTGCGGGAGAGACCTCACCCTCACCCCGTCGCCTTCGGCGACACCCCTCTCCCTCTCCCATTGGGTGGGGGAGAGGGTGAGGTTTCCCCCTCAACCCAACAAGCTGAACAGTTACGATAGATTTAACGTCTCTTTCGCTTCCTGGGAGAGGGTCTCGTTTCCCTTGGGACTTCGGAAGTGGCCTGCACGCGACGGGCGATCTCGTCTTTCTGGGACACCAGCGCGCCCAGCACGCCATTGACAAAACGGGGAGTGCTATCGGAGCCGAAAATCTTGCCCAGTTCTACCGCCTCGTTGATGGCGACCTTCACCGGGGTTTTCCCGTCTATGGCGAATTCGTAGAGGGCCAGGCGAAGAATATTGCGGTCAATGAGAGAGACCTGCTCCAGGGGCCATTCGGGGGCGTGTTTCTGGATGTAGAAATCCAGGACGGCCTGATGCTGAAGGACGCCGAAGACCAGTTGGCGGGCGAACGCTGCCGCCGGTTCCGGAAGCGCTTCTTCATCCAAGCGGTACCGAAGCACCTCCTCCGGGGAATGATGCACCGAGTCTATCTCGTAAAGGGCCTGCAGAGCGACGGCACGCGCGAGTCGGCGAACCTTCACCGCTCCTCCAATTTGTTCTTTGTCGGCATAGGTCATTGCGGGGGAACCCGCCGGGTCCTCTGGCTATCTGACCGAGGGGGCTACATCCTCAATGTACACGTTGACGGCCTCTACCTCCAGTCCGACCAGGTCCTGAATCGCGCGGGTGACCTCGGCCTGAACCTGACGACCCAAGGCCAGCATATTATAGCCCGATTCCACGACAATGTAAAGGTCTACCAGCACCTTCCCGTCCTGCAGGGTGATCCGCACTCCCTCTTTGCCTCCCAGCCAGCGCGTTTTTGGAGGACCTGGGGCGATGCGGACCACGCCCGGAACGGCCAGTGCGGTCAGGCGCGCGATGGTCTCCAGAACTTCCGGATCAACGGTAATCCGACCCAGCGCAGGGATTTCTTCCATAAGTAACCTCTCTTATCCCGACATCACCAGTCCGCCGTCTACCGGAAGGACGGCGCCGGTGATAAAGGCAGCCTCATCGGAGGCCAGAAAAGCCACCGCGTAGGCGACCTCCTCTGGGCGGCCCAATCGTCCCAGGGGCGTCCGCCGGATTCCCTCCTGGCGCAGTTCTTCAGGGAGGTCAGCGGTCAAGTCGGTGGGAATGAGGCCCGGCGCGACGGCGTTGACGGTGATGCCCCGCGGCCCCAGTTCCTTCGCCAGGCTTTTGGTGAAACCAATAATACCAGCCTTCGCCGCGGCGTAGTTGGTCTGTCCGCCCTGCCCGGCGATGCCGACGACGGAGGTGATATTGATGATACGGCCGTAACGCTGGCGGACCATCGGGCGGGCGGCCGCCTTGCAGGTGTGGAAGAGGCTATCCAGGTTCACCCGCAGTACCGTCTCCCAGTCGTCCGGAGTCATCATCAGGATGAGGCGGTCCCGGGTGACCCCGGCGTTGTTGACCAGGATATCCAGACGGCCGTAGGTGTCCAGGGCGGCCTGGATGAGGGCCTGCGCTTGCGCCGCGTCGGAGACGTCGGCCTGGAACGGGATCGCCTCCCCGCCTTCGGCGCGGATCGCCGCGACGACTTCCTCCGCAGCCTGAGCATTCTGATGGTAGTTGACGACGACGCGCGCGCCCCGGCGGGCCAGTTCTATCGCGATGGCCCGCCCGATGCCCCGAGAGGCACCGGTTACAACGGCGACTTTCTCCTGGAGGGGCTTTTCCATAACATTCTCCTGGGCAGATTTCACGCCAACCCCAGCGCCTGGGCAGTGGTCAGGGCGTGGACGGAGGTGTCAATCCGGCGCAATAGGCCCGTGAGGACTTCTCCTGGGCCCACTTCCACAAAGCGGTTGGCCCCGCGGCGGATCATTTCCCGCACCGAACCCTTCCAGCGGACCGGGGAGGTCAGTTGGCGCACCAGCATCTCCCGAACGGTCTCCGGTTCGGCGACGACGTCGGCGGTGGCGTTGGCGACGAGGGGGAAGCGGGGCCGACAGAAGGGGATTTTCGCCAGCGCGTACCGAAAGGCTGCCGCCGCTTCAGCCATCAGGGGGGAATGGGCGGCGATACTCACAGCAAGCCGCACCACCCGCTTCGCGCCAGCGGCTTTGATGGCCTCCATTCCCGCGGTCAGGGCCTCTTCGTCCCCGGAGATGACCACCTGGCCCGGACAGTTGTCGTTGGCGATGCCCACGTATCGGCCGGTAGTCCGGGAGACCTCTTCACAGATGACGGCAATTTCTTCGGCATCCAGCCCCAGGACGGCGGCCATACCGCCGGGGCGGCGGAGGCCCGCTTCTTTCATCAGCCGCCCTCGCTCCCGCACCAGGAGCAGGGCCTCCTCAAAGGTCAGCACATCGGCGGCGACGAGGGCGGTGAACTCGCCCAGACTGTGCCCGGCGACAAAAGTCGGGCGTTCCCCTCGCTCTTCCAGCACCCGCAGGGCCGCGATGCTCGCGGTCAGAATTGCGGGCTGGGCATTGATCGTGTCGTTCAACTCCTCCGCTGGACCCTCAAAGCAAAGGCGGGAAAGGGGAAAGCCCAGGACCTCGTCGGCGCGGGCGAACACCTGGGCTGCCACGGGGAACCGTTCTGCCAGGTCTTTCCCCATTCCCACCTGCTGGGAACCCTGGCCGGGAAACTGGAAGACGGGCTGCATACTCATCTTGCCTCTGTAAGGGAAAAACACCAATGGGCGCGCAAAGACACGGGGAACTTTTGCCCGTCCGGATGCTTACTTTTTCTTCTCTTTCTCTCTTTTGGTGAACGCCTGACGGCCCCGATACGCGCCGCAATTCGGGCAGGCATGATAGGGCAGCATGGGTTCCTTGCACTTGGGGCAGATCACCCATGAGGGCAGGGTCAGAGCATGATGGCTGCGCCGCCGATCCCGTCGCCCCTTAGAGGTTTTCCGTTTTGGAACTGCTGGCATAGAATGCTCCTTATGCAAAGATTTCCGCAAGGCGGATGGCGATATTATAGGTTGAAGAGGCGAACATGTCAAGAGGGCTTTGCGGAGGTTCGGGCTTGAGTTGGGACAGGTTGTTCCCGGCCATTTTTGCCGTCAGGTTGAAACCTGCGGCTTTGGGGCGCTGCGCGCCTATCGTCCCCCTGCGGGGACGCAGGAAAACGGTCGGCGAAGGCCGACCGTTGGCCGAAGGCCCTCCAGGGGCGACTTTCAGTCGCTGAAATCTTGATGGACGTATATGCCCCCTGTCCCTTTCCCGTTGAGGGTGGACGGATCGTCCGCCCCTACGGCCCCACGGGGAGGTAAGGGCAAGGACAAGCCTTGCCCTTACGGGGGTTTCGGGGCGGGCGGCCGAAGGCCGCCCGCCCCGAAACTTGACATCATGAGAGAATCTACAGCCGCGCAGGGAGGGGGGATTTTTGTATGGGTTTTGGCGCTGGCGGCCTTCGGCCGCCAGCGCCAAAACCCATATTTTTCTCCCCCTTCTCCCCCGCTTGCGGGGGAGAAGGGGGTTGGGGGGATGAGGGGGTGTTAACACCTGCCGACCAACGATTTCCGGTTATTGTCCGAACCATTTGTCCAGCCGGGATATCGCCAGGCGGCAGATGGGGATTCCCCAGTCCTACGCAATGGGTATTACCCCGCAATCTGCCATAAAACTGAAATGCACCCTTGCTGAGGTTCGGGCTTGAGTTGGGACAGGGTGCGGGTCTGAGACCCGCACCCCACCCCTTCCCCATGCCGGGCGAATTGCGCGCAGGCCCGATTCGTATTCAGTGCTTGACTTTCTGGCGAAAAGGGGTAAACTACTTTCATCTTAAACTTCCCGTTCAGCGAACTGCAGAGCCTCCGGGACTCCATATCACCAGTACAGGACCCGAACTCCTCAAACGGACGCGGAAGGATAAGAAAATATCCTAAGAAGAAAGGGGCAAGATGCGAAAGAATTCTGTTATATGGGGAGTCATCGGTCTCCTGGTACTGGCTGCCCTGGCCTGTTCGCTGACCGGGAAGACCACTCCAGCGCCCCAGGCTACCCAGCCGCCTGCGGGAGGACAGGTCCAGCCTTCCCCGACTGCTGAAACCGTTGAAGAAGCCCCTCCTCCGGAAATCTCTTCCGGGGCATTGAAAAACCTCAACAGTTACCGCTCTCGTCTTGTCTGGTTTCAGCAGGTAGAGGGAGAACCCAAAGAGACCTTAACGATGGAGCAGGAAGAGACCCGCGATCCGGCGGCCCGGCGGACGGTCATCACCTCAGAGGGTGGGGAAACTCCTGGAACGATGGAACTTGTCCAGATCGGCGATACTTCCTGGCTTTGCTCGGAGGAGGGATGCATCCAGACCTCGGCAAGCGAAGAGACCGAGTTCGGCGATGTCCTCTTTGATCCGGAGGACTTCAAAACCTCGGATTACAAGTACGTGGGTCGGGATACGGTCAACGGCGTCCGCAGCCGTCACTATGAGTTAACTCTGGATCCGGCGGATTTGGCTGTTCTGGCCCAGGGCGAAATCACCTCTGTCCAGGCCGATGTCTGGATCTCCGACGAGGCGGGTCTCCCGCAGTATGTGACCCGCTTCACCATTTCCTGGGAGGGCACCACCGATGGGAAGAAAGTCACCGGGGGATGGACCTACGAAGTCTACGACGTGAACAAGCCCATCACCATTGAACCACCCGAGGGGGCGACGGGGGTACCCGAGGATGTGCCTCTCTACGAAGGGGCGACTGACCTCACCATCATGGGCGAGATGATTATGTACTCATGCGCCGATGGTGTGGCGGCAGTGGCCGAATTCTACCGCAACGAGATGCCCGGTCAGGGCTGGACGGCGGGAGAAGAAAGCACGTTGGGCGATATGATCACCCAGGAGTGGACGAAGGGGAATCGCAAGGCGAATATCACCATTCTCCCCAAAGATGAGGGGGAGACGACGGTGATGATTGCGCTGGAGCAGCCATAACCCCGAAACGCTCAATATGGAAGTGCGGCGCACCGCCTCAAGGGCGCCGCACTTCCTGTCCTTTGCTGGGAAGGGTGTCGCTGGAAGTGACGGGGTGGGGGTAGCGCCGCGCAGCATCGCTCCCCCTGGGCAGGGGCGTAGCGCAGGCCTTAAAGATGGCGACGCCTAACGTTCCCGCCTCTCCTTGCACCCGATTCGGTCACAAATTACCCCCCTTACCAATTGCCCAATACCCAATTGACCATCCACCGAATTCAGGAGGTCCGTTTGCGCGCTATAGACATCATTGAGAAAAAACGGGACGGCTACGAACTCTCTACCGAGGAAATAGAATTTTTTATCCAGGCCTACACCCGCGGCGATATTCCCGACTATCAGGCCGCTGCCTGGCTGATGGCGGTCTGCCTGCGTGGGATGAGCAACCGGGAGACCCGCGACCTGACCCTGGCGATGACCCGCTCCGGGGATATGCTGGACCTGAGCGACGTCGCGCCGATCGTGGCCGATAAGCACTCCAGCGGTGGCGTGGGAGATAAAGTTACCCTGGTCGTTGCCCCCATCGTCGCTGCGTGCGGCCTGCCCGTGGGCAAGATGACCGGCCGCGGGCTGGGCTTCACCGGCGGCACGGTGGACAAACTGGAATCCATCCCCGGCTTCCGCACCGACCTCTCTGCGGCGGAATTCAAGGCCCAACTGGCCCGTATCGGGCTGGTCATCACCGGCCAATCGGTTAACCTGGCCCCCGCCGACCGCAAACTCTATGCCCTCCGGGACGTCACCGGCACCGTCTCCGCCCTTCCGCTGATCGTCAGTTCCATTATGAGCAAGAAACTGGCCGGGGGCGCCAATGTCATCCTCCTGGATGTGAAGGTGGGCAGCGGGGCCTTTATGAAGACGGTGGAGGAAGCCACCGCCCTGGCCGAGGCGATGGTCCAGTTGGGCCGGGACCTGGGGCGCCGGGTGGGGGCGCTGGTTTCCGATATGAACCAGCCTCTAGGCTGGGCGGTCGGAAATGTCCTGGAGGTACGGGAGGCGCTGGATGTGCTCCATGAGGGCGGGCCGCCAGACCTGCGGGAGCATTGCCTGGTAGTGGCGGCGGAGATGCTGGTGCTGAGCGGCCGCGCCGCCGACTCCGCTGAAGGGCTGGCGATGGCCACCCGGGCCATCGCCGATGGGAGCGCCTGGCGCAAGTTCCGCGCTATGGTCGCCGCGCAGGGCGGCGACGTCCGTTTCGTAGACGAACCCGACCGGCTGCCGCGCGCCCCCATCGTGGAGGCAGTCCTCGCTCCGGCCGATGGCTACCTGCAGAAAGTGGACGCCGCACAGGTGGGCCTGGCGGTGGTGGACCTGGGCGGCGGTCGGGAGAAGAAAGAAGACCTCATAGACCACTCTGTGGGGGTCATTGTTCGCTACAAGGTGGGGGATGCGGTGCAGAAGGGCACCCCACTGTGTACCATTTATGCCAGCGACCGGGCCCGGCTGGAGCGGGCGCGCGCCCGCTTGCTGGCCGCCCATACCATCGGGCCGGAACCGGTGCCACCCCTGCCGCTGTTCTACAAGAAAATCGCGTAAGGGACGGTACCCATAGAGAAGAGTGCAGAGCGGCGAGGCAACAGGCACTTCTCCAAAGTATCTGTCCCTGTACGGCCATACAAAGCCTGTAACTATATTGACAACGGCAAATTTTAAGTTATAAAACAAAAATTGGCGGCTGTGCCCTTTGAAAAGGCCGCTGGCAGGGCAAAAGCCAACGGGCTATCGCCTTGGCGGCGCGAAATGGGCGGTTTTCAGCCCCCTCACCCCCCTTACCCCCCTCTCCCCCTTGCCCTACGGGCGGGGGAGAGGGGGGACAGAAAGGGGTTTTGCGGGGCGGCGGCGAAGCCGCCGCCCCGCAAAACCCCATCTTTTCTCCCCCTCCCCGTGCGGCTGTAGGGGCGGACGATCCGTCCGCCCTCAACGGGGAGGGTGGGGGCCCAATCTCTTTCGGCTCACCAGGGGACCTCTTTCGGCCGGAAGCCGAATTGGATAATACCATTTATACTTTTAACGCATAGTTTGTCATTATAATTTAGAATCTGCCATTGTCAATCTATTCAGCCAGGGAGAAACCCACCCATACGGGAGGGTTTGAAACCCACCCCTACATCGGGGGCTGTTTGTAGTGCGCCACGGAGCGTAGCGGAGTAGGGGCGACTTTGAAAGTCGCCCCTACCTTCAGCCTGCGTAGCAGGGTTATGTAGGGGCGACTTTCAAAGTCGCGGAAAGGGTTGCCACATCCGCTTCCTCGCCGTAAGTTGACGTATATGGGGAAGCCCCCCCAGTACCTCTCCTGTGCTGCGGGAGGGACCTCACCCTCACCCCGTCGCCTTCAGCGACACCCGTGAACTTTGGCCTTTTGGGCCCAAACTACCCGAAAGGGGGGAAGGAAACACTTACCGGGCCGCGAAAAACCCGAAGAAAACATTTTTCATTACGGCGGCGAAGCCGCCGTAATGAAAAATATTATTTTTTTACTACAGCCTATGACCTCTGACCCGAAAACCGTCACCGTCATCTTCCAGCCCCTGGGCCGGCGGGGGAAAGTGCCCGCCGGTATTTCTGTACTGGAGGCTGCCCGACGACTGGGCGTGGGCCTGAGCGGCGTCTGCGGCGGCATCGGTGTCTGCGCGACCTGCCGGGTAATCATTCCGGGAGAGTATCAGGACGGGCTCTCCCCGCCCTCCGACCGTGAGCGGGAACGGCTGGGCGAAGAGGCCCTTGCCCGCGGCGTCCGGCTGGCCTGCCGGGCCCTCATCCGGCGCTCCCTGCAGGTCTTCGTGCCCCCCGAATCCCTCACTGCCAGCCAGCGCACCCAGGTGGAGGGCCGCCAGACGCCTGTGCAACTGGACCCCGCCCTCTCCGTCTGCGATCTCTGTCTGGAGCCAGCCACCCTCTCCGACCTGCGCAGCGATGCGGACCGAATCCGCGATGGCCTGGGGCGCCCCGTCCGCATAGACCTGGAGGTCCTCCGCCGGTCTCCTCTCCTGCTGCGGGACTGGAACTGGAGCGCCCGCGCCGTCCTGCGGGACGACGAGGTGGTGGCGCTCCTGTCCCCCGGCGCCCCGCTCCTGGGCGTGGCGATAGACCTGGGAACGACCAAACTGGCCGGGTATCTGCTGAATCTGGAGACGGGCGAGACGCTGGCAAGCGCCGGGGCGATGAACCCCCAGATCGCCTACGGGGAGGACGTGATGGCCCGCATCACGTATGCCCTGCAGGAGCCCGAGGGGGCCGAGCGTCTTCGGCAGGCCATCGCCGAAGGGCTTTCGGCCCTCGTCGGCGACCTCTGCGCGCAGGCCAAGGCGCGGCCGGAATATGTCGCCGAAGCGGTGGTGGTGGGGAACACCGCCATGCACCACCTGTTCCTGGGGCTCCCCACCCGTCCCTTGGGCCTGGCTCCCTACGTCCCCGTGGAGAGCGCGCCCCTGGACGTGCGGGCGCGGGATGTGGGGCTTCCCCTGGCCCCTGGAGCGACCGTCCACCTGCTGCCCAACGTTGCCGGATTTGTGGGCGCCGACCATGTCGCCGCGCTGCTGGCGACCCGGATGGACGAGGCGGACCGTCCCACCCTCCTGCTGGACATCGGCACCAACACGGAAATCTGCCTGGCCGTCGGGGGGGAACTTTTTTCCTGCTCCGCCGCATCCGGCCCTGCCTTTGAGGGTGCCCATATCCGCTACGGGATGCGCGCCGCACCCGGCGCGGTGGAGAGGGTGCGCATTATTGAGGGACAGGTGTACTGGGAGACGGTGGAGGGACGGCCCCCCGTCGGCATCTGTGGCTCCGGGATTCTGGACGCGGTCGCCGAGTTGCGAAGGGCCGGCCTCCTGAACGGACGGGGCGGCTGGACGGAGAACGCCGGTTCGGACTTCGTCCTCATCCCCGCCGACCGGTCCGGTCTGGGAGAAGCGATTACCCTCAGCCGCAAGGACGTTGGGGAGATTCAACTGGCGAAGGCTGCCATCGCCGCCGGGTGGCAGGTGCTCCTGGAGGAGGGGGGAATCGGCCAGTCCGACCTGGCGCGGGTGCTGGTGGCGGGGGCGTTCGGGACGTACATAGACATCGGGCACGCTGTCGCCGTCGGCCTGCTGCCGGATTTGCCTCTGGACCGATTTGAGCAGGTGGGGAACGTGGCTGGAGCGGGGGCGCGGATGGCGCTCCTCTCCCGCGCCGAGCGGGAACGGGCTGCCCGCATCGCCCGCCGCGTCCGCTACATAGAGTTGACCGTCCATCCGTCCTTCCGGGAACGTTTCGCCCGCTCGCTGGAGTTGTAAAAAACCACAAAAGGCACAAAGGATAACACGAAGGGCGCAAAATAAAAATTTTTCTTTGTGTCCTTCGTCTCCTTCGTGGTTCTGGTAGGTGTCCGATGAGACGTCTGGCATTGGCGCTGATTCTGGGGTTGTACGCCGTCTTCGGCGTACTCTACGCCGTCTACACCCCGCCCTGGCAGGCTCCCGATGAACCGGCCCACTACAACTATATCCGCTTTCTGGCCGAGCATCGGGCGCTGCCGGTTATCGGGACGGGGGACTACGACCAGGCGTACCTGGAGCGCATTGTCCGGGAGCGCTTCCCGCCCGATCTCTCCATCGCCCCGCTGACGTACGAGGACCATCAACCGCCCCTCTACTATCTGCTGGCGACGCCCGTCTACCTGCTGGGAGGCGGGCGCCTCATCCCTCTGCGGCTCCTCTCGGTGGCGCTGGGATTGCTCTGGCTGACGGTCGTCCATCGCTTGGCGCGGGTGCTCTGCCCCGATCGCCCCTTCGTCGCGCTGACGGCAACGGCGCTGGCCGCGCTCATCCCCCAGCACATCGCTATGACCGCCGCGGTCAACAATGACGCGCTGGCGGACCTGGTCCTGGCGACGGCGCTCCTGCTGGCCCTATCCCCCCGGCCCTGGACCCTGGGGGCCGTCCTGGGGCTTGCCGTCCTGACCAAGACCACGGCGTATGTGGCGCTTCCGGTGGCGCTGCTGGCCCTCTGGTGGCCGCAGGACGGGAAATCCCTTCCCCCTCGCCATGCCGCGGCACAGACCGGACGGGCGCTGCTGGCCGCATTGTTTGTGGCCGGGCCCTGGCTCATCCGCAACATCTCCCTCTACGGCTGGGCGGACCCCCTGGGGCTGGCCCGCCACAACGCCGTCGTGGTGGGGCAGCCCCGCACCGCCGAGTGGCTGGCGCAGTACGGCTCCCTCGGACTGGCAGCGCAGTTTTTCCGCACCACCTTCCAGAGTTTCTGGGGACAGTTCGGCTGGATGTCGGTGCCGCTGCATCCGCCCGTGTACCTGGCCCTGGCAGGGCTTTCCGGGCTGCTCCTGGCGGGATTTCTGGTCTGGGTGCTGGACCGCCGTCGTCCTCCCCTGACGCCTTTCCAGCGGCGGGGCGCGGCGCTCCTGGCGCTCTCTGCCCTGCTGACCGTCCTCTCCTACCTCTGGTACAACGCGACCTTCGTCCAGCATCAGGGGCGATACCTCTTTCCGGCGCTGGTGCCAATGGCGCTGGCGGGGGCGCTGGGGCTGGATGGGTGGCTTCGGGGGCGGGTCGGCGCGCTGGTGGTGGGTCTGGGGCTGATGGGGATTCCGGCGGGGATGGCCTGGGCGCTGCGGCGGGAGGCGCTGATGCTCTGGGGGACGGGGGCCCTGCTCCTGGGAGGGTTGTCGCTCCTGTCCCTTGTCCTCCCCCCCTCGCGCCGCCTTCTGATTCTGGCGGCCTGGATCGGAGGGATGATCGCCCTGAACCTTTACGCTCTCTTCTGGGCCATCGTCCCCACTCTGGGGTGAGGGGAACGGGGCCCCCAATACGCTCAAAACCGATGTCTGAAGGTTTGCCACCCCGTGGCGAGAAGTCTCAGAAAAACGTCCTCGGGTTTCCCCCGGAGGTGGCGATTTCACTTTTCGGAATCCTGAGGGCTGGAAGCGGGCGCGCGGGGGTGCCGGTCTTCTGTATCAGCGCCTCGTAGTGGGCCAGCAGGACGTCCATCACCACTTCCCAGCGCTGGTGCTCGGCATAGCGGCGGGCTGCGGCCGCTATCCGGGCGGTCAGGACGGGGTTGGAGATCAGCGTCCGGACCGCGGCGATCATCGCCGAGATGTCCTCTTTGTCAAAGAGAAGCCCGTTTTCGCCGTCGGTGACGTGATCCAGCAACCCGCCGGAACGGGGTGCGACCACCGGCAGGCCGGAGGCCATCGCTTCCAGAACAACGTTGCCGAACGTCTCGTTCGCCGAGGGGAAGACGAAGATGTCGGCAGAGGCGTAGGCGCGGGCCAGGTCTTCTCCTCGCAGGTATCCGGTGAAGACGGTCGGGGTTCCGGCGAACCGTTCCTCCAGATAAGGCCGGAGAGGGCCATCGCCGACGATCGCCAGGCGTACTCCAGGGAGCACATCCAGTAGGGGGCGCAGCCAGTCCACGCGCTTTTCCGCGGCCAGCCGTCCCACGTACAGGAGCAAAGGGGCCTCGGGATGCCCTCCACTGAGGCGCAGGCGCCAGTCCTCCCTGCGGTGACGGGGATGAAAGCGCACCGTATCCACGCCCCGTCCCCAGATGGAGAGATTTTCAAACCCCCGTTCCCGCAGTTCGTTGTAGGTAAAGCGGGAGGGGCAGAGATTCAGGTCGGCCTGGTTGTGGATCCAGCGAAAATAGGTCCAGAGGGGTTCGCGCAACAGCCCCAGGCCGTACCGTTCGGCGTACCCGGGGATATCGGTGTGGTAGGAGGCGACAACGGGGACGCCCAGCGCGCGAGCATCGCGCAGGCCCACCAGTCCCAGAGACACCGGGTTGACCAGGTGGACCAGGTCCGGCCGCCAGGCTGCCAGTTGGGACTCCACGCTGACGACGGGCCAGACCATATGCAGTTCCTGATAGAGGGGAAAGGGAAAGGCCGGCAGAGTTATGATGGGAGTGCTGGCATACTGCGGGGGAGCGCCCTCCGGAGCAAACATCAAACTCTGATGCCCACGTATTGCCAGATGTTCCAGCAACTGGCACAGGGTATTGACCACACCATCCAGTTTGGGCAGAAAGGTCTCGGTGAATATCGCAATGCGCACAGGATAACCTCCCGTCTGTGAGTCGGTCACCGGCCCGGAAAGCCACATACGTCTGCGCCGGGCCTCTATTCGTGACTATATCGCTCCACTGTTAAAACGGCGCAAACGGGGGGTTAAGGGAAAGTAAACGCAGGCAAGGGGGCAGCCGGGCGGGGGAGTGACGAGCGGCGGGCCGTATCTGGAGCACCGGCGTTATCTCTGCGTGCGCGGCCGGGGCGAGGACCGCGCGCCGCTGGAGATGGCGTTTGACTGGTACAACAACCCGCTGGAAGAGCACTACGAAGAGGCGGAGATGATGGTGCGGTTTGCGCAGCGCAGGGTGCGGAGAAGGGGGCGCTGAGGGGGTGGGGGGCGTGTTGCGTATTGCGTGTTGTGTGTTGCGTATTCCGTATTCCGTTATGCCTCACGTTTTACGTCCCCGCAGGAGCGACCGATGAACGACATTTCTCTGCAGGACTGCATCGGTGAATCGGAGGCGGTGGTCACCGAGGGATGGACGGCTACCGCGATGGGCAGCGGGACGGTGCCCGTGCTGGCAACTCCGGCACTGGTGGCGCTGATGGAGCAGGCGGCGGTGCGCGCCCTGGAGGGCCGCCTCCCGCCCGGCCAGACCTCCGTGGGGGTGCGCATAGATGTCCGCCACCTGGCTGCCACCCCTCTGGGGATGCGGGTGCGCGCCCGCGCGGCGCTGGTCGCCGCCGAAGGCCGCCGCCTCACCTTCCAGATAGAGGCCTGGGATGAGACGGAGAAGATCGGGGAAGCCACCCACGAACGGGTGGTGGTGGACGTCGCCCGGTTTATGGAGCGGGTGGAGGGAAAGGCGGGGGGCGCGTATCGCTAATCGCGTATCGCCAATCGCATATCGCTAATCGCGTATCGCTAATCGCATATCGCTAATCGCGTATCGCCAATCGCATATCGCTAATCGCGTATCGCTAATCGCGTATCGCTAATCGCGTATCGCTAATCGCGTATCGCCAATCGCGTATCGCTAATCGCGTATCGCTAATCGCGTATCGCTAATCGCGTATCGCCAATCGCGTATCGCTAATCGCGTATCGCCAATCGCGTATCGCTAATCGCGTATCGCCAATCGCGTATCGCCAATCGCATATCGCTAATCGCGTATCGCTAATCGCGTATCGCCAATCGCGTATCGCGAATCGTCAAGCGGGATTCGGAATTCGGCATTCGCGACCCGGAATTCGGCATTCGCGACCCGGAATTCGGCATTCGCGACCCGGAATTCGGCATTCGCGACCCGGAATTCGGTATTCGCGACCCGGAATTCGGTATTCGTGACC